>Ga0302293_10000130_pt1 | contig 44654 bp, 59 predicted proteins | sample III_Fen_N2_2_FD_198758 | JGI IMG/M metagenome (GOLD analysis project Ga0302293, IMG submission 198758) | Peat permafrost microbial communities from Stordalen Mire near Abisko, Sweden - III_Fen_N2_2 | ecosystem: Environmental > Terrestrial > Soil > Wetlands > Permafrost | place: Sweden: Abisko...
TAGGTCTCTTTCAGAATCTGTCTTCCCGTGCTCACCTGTGTAATCGTGAAGTCGATAGAGGCGTCACTCGCTATGATGTAATCCTTGCATTCTGCAGCAAAGAATATCGTGTCAGGTCTCTGCGTTACTGTCATAATCTAAAGAATTTGTTGTGTCTGTCGTTTTTATCGTCGATGGTCGACTTATATATCTCCGTACTTGCTGCGATATCACGCAGTTTCTTCATTTCTCTCAGCCAGTATATCGCGTCCATTCTCAACCTTTCTCCATATTCTCTTACTTCCGATGCTGATGGCGGATTCTGCTCCATTCCGCCCTCCGTGTTGACCTGCTTCACGAATCCGTATGGAATCAGCTTCAGCTCTTGCCGCTCTAGCATGATCGCCGATGCCAGCAGGCTCTCTGCCATGGCTGCTGCATACGCAACTTCATTCTCTATATGTGCCGTTCCGTCGTTATTATCTCCCGTGAGTTGGTCTAGTCCCTCTCCGTATGCCTTTTTCACTTGTTTCTGCGCTTCTAGCAGGTAGGGAATCATCGTGAAATATACGTAATAGTCTTTGATCCCGTTAAAGAAGAACATCTGGTCTGCCGAGCGTATCAATAGCGATTTGCTGATTTGATAACTCTGTGTTTGCTTGAATGAGGCGATGTTGCTCTCGCCCAGATTCCGCAACAGGTTATCCAGCGCAGCGTAATGACTTTCCAGAATGATCCTGTCGTCTCTGTTGAGCTGCCATTCCCATGGTATCTTTTCATTTCCTGCGTCAATTTTGAATTTTCTTCCGTCGTCCTCGTGACTCAGGTCGTTGCTTCTGTATAGTCGCAGCGTGGCCATGGTGGCAATCACCTTACGTACCCACATCACGCAGTGATTGTTGTCATTGTCTGCCAGATAGAGTGCCTCAAGTGCTTCCATGGTATCAGCTCCGATGATTGCTGCCGTCTCGTCTTGCACCTGCTCCACAATGCCTGCTATCTTTCCAAACTCATTATTGGCAAAATAACTCCCTGTCAACTCCCGCAACTCTTGTGCTCCGTTATCGTTTTTGTTGAATATCATGGTTTATCTCTTTTATTTTGTTAAAGTCGTTCAGTAATTTCAGCATGATTCTCAAGATGTTCGTGTCGTCCACACCTTTCAGGTCTCCAAACACTCTGCTTTCTGCCATGGTGAAAGCAATTCCGTTTAGTCCAACGTCGTTCTTTTTCTCCTCTCCGCTCTGTTGGAATAGGCAGCCGAAGTTAACCGTATTTCCGTCAATGATAAAGTCGCCCGTCGTCAGATACTCGCAGAAGAATGAAAACCAAGCCATAATACCCCACTTCGTCTGTTCCGGTATCTGCATTCCCCTCATGTAATGCTCTTTGTTCGTGTCGTTGCCGACAGGCATTCTGAAATGCCCTGTCTTCTTGTAATCTGATTTCTCCCTATATAGGATTCCGCACAGAACCTTCAGGTGACAATCGTCTTTCGTCTCGTTATATGTCTTCATTGCCGTCACCCCGTCTTTGAATTCTCCGAAGGTCATGTCTGCACCGTGCGACAGTGGTCCTCTGAATTTCCCTACTCTCGGTATCAGGTTGACGGTCGACCGGTACACCAGGGCGAGCATTCCGTCCTCGTCTACCTTCCACAGCCAGTCCAGCGTCACGGCGCACTGATGCACCAGGATGAAATACTTATTGTTGCTGTATCTCGTCTTGACGCCTCTGTTTAGAAGGAAGCAGCGGGCCGTCTCATTCCTGATATCCTCTATCGTCACTTGCATCTTCTCGTCGATCACCCGTTGTCTCAGTCGCAGTACGTCCGCCCAGTCTTTCTGCGTCAGTTCGTCCCATACCTCCGGGAACTCTGCCTTTTCGTCTTTCTTCATATTTTATTGATTGTTTATGCCTGGTTGATGGCACGGTCTCCCGCGCTCACGTTATCTTCTTTCTGTATCACCTTGCGGTAGAATCCCATGAAAATGCCTTTTTTCTTTGGGAAATTGATTCTGATAGCATCGTTGATCGCCTCTGTCACGATATCCTCAGGTATCTGTGTGTCTGCGCCGAAAAATATCTTTAGAGCGTAGAGCATCTGGCTCCCTGAGTCACTCTTTCCGTCGATGATGATGTTTGCCAGCGATGGACTCAGTCCCAGACCTGATGTTGCCGCACTGTCTGCAAGCCGTGATATATCTTTCTGTGCCTCGATATATTTGTCAAGGTTCATTTCTATCGGTTCTATCTTCCAGCTCTGTGCGTGTCCCATCTCGTCCGTGAAATCCACGCACGTGAAGAACTTCCCTGCATTCCTCTTTCCGGCCATCACCTCTGCCAGCTTCTTGATAATGCTATCACGCAGCATATCCATCTCCTGATTGATCCTCTCATCCGTCCATGTCGGGTGGTCGTTCAACATGTCGTTACGTTTCTGATCCCAGTATGCCTGCGGCTCATGCACGATGTACGCCGATGCTATCAGGTTATCGTTCAACACGCGCACAATGTCCGCGATGTCATTAGAGTCCTGCATCCATGGGATACTCCCGTGAAAGCTCGAGATACTATATAAATTCCTTCCGAAACTTCGCAGGTTATGATACCCGATAGCAGCTTCATATTTATTGGCATTGTATTTATCGAAGATGGGGAAGCTGTATGTCTCCCTCATGTTGATCATATCTCCTGTTAGCACCTCCTGTATATCCTCTAGTCTCGGGTGAGTCATCCCGTCGGGCCATATCAGCCTGCAGTCTCCGGATGGCATGCTTTCCAGTCTCGAAATCCACGCTTTTCCTATCCTCACCGCCTTACCGCTCACATACTTCGTAAAGTGACCGTCCATGTTCACATATTCATTCATCGCGTTACGCAGGTATTTCTTATAGTCCCATGTGTCCAGCCACCCTTGTATATCGTTATCTTCTATCCATGTCTGCTGCAGTTCGTTGTTCACTAACTCCCATTTATACAACCGTGGCCCTTGCCCATATATCAGTCCAAGTTTTCGGCGCAGGATTCCCGGACCTAGATTGTTTTTCTCGAGGATATCCCTCACCATCTCCGGCATGTCGTTCATCATTCCCCATGGCACGCACCTCACACCCGTCACGCCAATCGGGTTCCCGTCCCAGTCACTGCTTGTCAGATTAAAGAAAGTGGAAAATTTGTTATAGTTCGTCTCTGCCGACAGCCCTATTGCGAATTTACCCACACCGCAGTCCACCACGGAGAACCCTCCGCCTCTGTCCACTATCTTTGCCTCTCTCTTTTTATTTGTTGTTCCCATATTATTCTTTATTGTTTATTGTTTAATATTCCTAATATTCTCGTTCTCTCAGCTTCCGTCATCCCTGCTGCGATACGTGCAACCAGTGAAGATAGGCCTGCGTACATGTTCACAGAGTACCATCGCGTATTCTTGCTCCGTTTTTTCTCCCTGTTCTCTTTGATACCCCAGATGTCACGGTTAGTGTTCACGCCGAACTTCGACTTCTTATTTTTCTGATATCCGGCTATCTCAAACGCACGTCCATAGTCAAAGAACTTCACCCGCAGCGTCGTATATCCGAATGCCGTCAACTTTGTTTCGTATGCTATCGATTCCATCAGATTCCCTGTGTCCACGTTCTTGTTTCTCTCCAGAGCATCCCTGAACCTGTCGCACAGCCATTCACCATGCTGGTCCATCATCTCCTGAATCCACAGATTCTTCGCATCCCATGACTCTACGCCTGTCTTACTATTCTCATTCATACTGCAAATATAATAATCCTACGCCCGCGCGAAAAGGACACCTTTTCACCACACCCCACAAAAAAGCCCCGATGAATCATCACCGGGGCTACTATTAAAATCATATGAAAATCATTTTGATAGTTTCTCTATAATCTTGAAAATTTCAAATGCTACTTGTGGTACCCATGCGTTTCCATAGCCTTTGATGCTTTCTTCTCTCCATTCCTTGAAAGGAATGGTAAGGTCGTCCACATTAAAGGGAATCCCATCATTTCCTCTACAAATAGGGGGTTGAGTTGGGAAACCTTCCCATCTGGATTGTATATTTCCGCTATTTTGTCTGAAAGGTTTCTGTGTTTCCTGTCGCGAGAACAGTTTCCTCCTTTTTCCTGAACCTTCGGAGTGGGAAGCAAATTGTTTATTGCCCTTGCCGTCAGTCCTTTCCCCATCTGGCTGTTTACGTTCAACTTCTTTGAGTAGTGCGTTGCTTCCGCAGCGTTCGGAGTCGGAAGAAAAACAAGTCCTCCCATTATCTCCTGTGCAAGACTTCCCGTATTCCCCGGTGTGGGGTTTGTCTTCGCTGTCAGTCTTTCCGTTGCATCGAAACCTGTTGGTGTCTTTAGAAGTTGCAATAAACCACACTCTGTTTCTTCTGTGTGGCGCCCCCACGGCACAAGCCGGAATAATAACAGGTTGGACCCAATATCCAGCTTGTTCAAGGTCTTCACAAATTCTCCAGATGGTGAATTTCTCTTCCTTTCTGTATATGAAACTCTCATCGAAGATATCGTCTGAACGTCCCACTTCAATCTCTTCAACGGATTCCACCATATTGGTGATTCCATTAACATTTTCACCAACAATCCAAGATGGCTGTATTTCCCGTATTGCTCGTAGCATCTCCGGCCAGAGATAACGGTCATCATTATTTCCTCTTCTTTTCCCTGCTTGTGAAAATGGCTGGCAAGGAAATCCTCCTGTGAGGACGTCAACTTTTCCTCTCCATTGTCTAAAGTCTGTATCTTTGATGTTTTCATATTCTTTACTTTCTGGAAACCAATATTCTAAGGTTTTGAGACAAAATGGATTTATTTCACAATGAAATATATTTTCCCATCCCATCCATTTTGCTGCTAACTCGGCAGCTCCTAACCCAGAGAACAGGCTTGCATGTCTCATTCCCCTCCTCCTTGTATCTTCAGGATGTCCTCCTCAATGATATTCAGTCCTTTGAGTATCTCCATCACTTTCGGCAATTGCCTTTCTCCGAAAGAGTCTGAGAAATCAATAATCAGCCGCCTCGTGTCGTTGATGGTATCATTCAGATAAGTATCTGAACTTTGTATGTGACTCACTCCTTCTGTAACACTCTCGTTCATTGTAATTTTGTTATTTTCCATTTTTATTTGATTTTTGTTAATTTTGCGCAACAGCGCACTTTCTTTACTTTTCTATCTCCTATTTTCCCGGATGGTGGCATCACGATATCCTCATTGTCCATCATCATCACGAAAGAAAGTATCCTCCTCTCGTCTGGAATACCCTCAAGCATCCTCTTAATATCTCCTACCGTCTTCATGGATGTTCCTCCTTTTTTATTTCCTTATACCACTTTGGATCATTCTCGAAAAACCATTTTATCCCTCGATGGTGATGAATTCCTTTTTCTCTGCAGCAACGTCTTATGAGCGCATCGTCACATCCTTGAACCTTTCTTGCTGCGTCTCGTGAGGAATCAAAAACACACCATCTACCATTTTCATCAATGCCGACTATCTTTCTAGAATTCCATCCTGCTATATTCTTATTCCCTAAGATTCTTCCAAGCAAAAGACCTTTTTTACATTTCTCCTGTTTCTCGAGAGGAACGAAATCATTCCACTTTTTCCCTTTATTATGGGGAATGTTACCTTTCACAAATTGTCCGTTCGACTTCCTATCTCGAACTGGTTCTAAATACAATTCATAATTATTCATTTCCGTTCCTCCTTTTCTTTAATAGCATCCTTATATCCTTGTTCATACGCATCAGATATCTCTCTTGCTAATATTTCTTTGATTTCATTATGAAGTTCGAAAAATATTCGATTCCTTAATTTCACTAAACTATCAGCCGCATTATTGTTTGCTACATAATCCGCTGTTTTCTCTTTTATTTTAGCCTCTTCGTATGTCATATTATCTCCTCCATCATATTAATATTGCTATCTTCATAAGCCAACACCGTCTGTGTATTCTCGAATAATTTCATTTAAGAAAATTTCAAATATTATCATCATATTCATAGAATAATATATCACGAATTTGGTCGGATAAGGTCTGTGAACAGATGCCTTCCCGCATAGAGGTAATTCCTTAAGTATCTCTTCTATCTTCAATTTCAGATCATCCTCCATTGCGTCCATAGACTCATCGTTGATGACACTATTTGAATATTTATCTCTTGCGTATTCCGCTATCCTTCGTTCAAACTCATTCTTCTGATCGTTATTCCTCTCTTTGTGAAAATATGCCTTTACATCTAATTCTATAAAATAGGTCATTTCCCTTCCTCCTTTTCTTTAATTATAATACATCCAAAGAATTTAGCAACTCGATATTCGACTCTTGCTCCCTTACTCTCCTGCCAGTTCTCCTGTAGGTATATTCCGGTGCATTTCAGAAGCAGGCAGATATCACATATCATATAGATAAGCCAAGGTATTTTCTTTACCTTGTTAAATAAATATTTCTTATTCATAGGATTAATTGGTGTCAAACCCATCATTCTCACATTCATTTCAGCCAAAAAGAAATTATCTCTAGCCTTTTCAATGTCAAGACCTGTAATCTTTCCCGATATATATACTTTCATTCCATTCCCTCCTTCTTATGTTTTCTTATATATTCCAATCTTCTTTGCGCAAATCCCTGAATAGATGCAGCATGATGGCTTACATTTCCGGATGTCAGTCTTTGACAATCATAAATGATAGCCTCCAGAGTCTCCTCTATATGCTTATATCTTTCTTCGTACTCTTCACGAACTTCTTGACGAGCAAGTGCAATAGCATTCATTGCCCTTGTTTGTGTCACAACAAGTCTATCTGATTGTTCGTTGAAACTATTATCGAAAAATCCATTAGCAAATTCGCTTCTTTTTATATATTCTTCTGCATTCATATCATTCCCTCCTTTTCTTTACTCATGATTAACGATGCCGGTATGACAAAGATAATCCCTACAACGGCCAAAATGCTCAGAAAGAATATTCCTAGAATAACCTTCGTTATAATAATTGCTACTTTCATAAACATCCCTCCTCTTTTTTATCTTCATATTTCTTTTCCTCTATCTTATCAACGACAAGAAAGAAAATGGAGTATCTGTTTCCTCCGATTGTGGAATCTTCTATTAATTTAGACATAACATCACGAGAGACACCAAAGGTTATCAGTCCTCCCTGAGAGCAACTTTGAAGTTTGATGACTGTTCCGCCCATCATAACTCCCTTGTTGTCATCATCAACCATCTTAGCTATATTCTTTAATTTCATAAGCATCCCTCCTCAATAACCGTTAAAGCCTTTTTATCCAAGCAAATTCCCTGATAGTTCCAGATGCACGGGCAAATTTCCCCATTCACCTTAACATACCCGTATGCACTGATTACTTTTCCTTTCATTAATGAGAAATACTTGAACTGTGCCTTTTCAGGTTTCACTTTCTCCCAAATCTCGATGGTCGTTGCTTCCTCTATCATCTGATCAAGAGGAATCCTTGTGTTTAATTCTTTGTGTTCCATAATCTTTTGTTTTTAATAATACAAAATTACAAATACAAAACGACTCCTAAAAGGACGTTTTATCACCCTTCTGAATCCTGTACACGATCCATCCGGCGCACAGTCCTGCCGTAACAGCTACAAACGGCTGTTGCTCCACTGCAATAACAGCGGCGAGAAGGCATAAGGTAACAAGATTAATTCGTATCACAAGTTTCCTACTAACCGGAAACTCAGCGATTCTACTATAGAACACACTCTTGGCATTTAGCCACAATTTAAAACTTTCAGACTTTCTGTTGATCCAACTTTTAAAATCAACCGGGGCCTTTGCCTGATTCCCCTCGAAATGAATCGTTTCTTGACGTTCCATGTTTACGGATGTTTGACATACCGGATTCTGACGGTGCAGGAACGGAAAGCGGCTGCTCTCCCTGTTGTCAAACATCCGTATCTCAAGCCACAAAGGCAAAAAACACTGGGGGAGGCAGCCGCCATTTTATTTACCCGAAAGAGGGTTATTCTTTTGGTCGAACCTGCAAAAAAATTGTGGATATTTTTAGTGTTCCCACACCTTGTAACTTGACGTTACGGATATTTGACGCTGCAAATATACAAACTATTTTTGAACCACCAAACAAAAACGTCTTAATTTTACAATAAAATGAAAAAATATAAGATAAAATCACCAATTATCTTTCTTTTCGTCATTTCTTTTAGTCTTTAAAAAATCAGAAAGACTTTTTGTTACGTCATGAAATTCCAAGGCGCATAATGGTTTCGCCTTTTCCCAAAACGATTTATAAAATGTTCTATGAAAACCTTTTTCAAATTTTCCTCCAAGGGTTTTCAAGTCATCCGGAAGGGAATCAAGAACAAAACCCATTTGATTGTCATACATTACGGACCTTGTAGGATCATGGCAAAAATCTGTCATTGTAACCTTCAATCTATTATCACGAAACTCAAGGTCTATGAAATAAGAGATATATCCAGATAAACCTGCATATTTCAAACTTGTTATAGTGAGTTCAATTCTTGCTTTCCCGGATATTTCTTTCCCTGGATTATCGTTTTGAAGAACTTTTTGTGAATTCACATATTCTTTTGCAAACCAACTCTTAGACATTTCATATAACGTCTGAGCAGATGTGCTGTCCTGCTGAATCACTATAGAATAAATTAAGGGTTTTTGCCCAAAACATGTAGCACTTATTAAGAGTGCCATTAATACTATTAGTTTTCTCATTTTCTTATTTTTTTAATTAATAAAATTATTCTTCTGAGTTGGAAACATATTCATCATACAATCTCATTGTTACCTTATCTCCACAAGTCTCACAACGCCTCTTACAATAATCAAGAATCTCAATATCAGAAATAAAATCATAATCAAATATATTTGACTTGTTTTCATTATAGTAATTTTGAATTTTAATTATTACCTCATTTTTTATTCCTTTTCGTAAATTAATAATAGTAGACATACTTAATATGCAGACCTGTGTTTCCTTATCTAACCTGTAATTACAATATGCCCCAAGGTTCCCTATAATTTGAGAAAAGCAATCTCTATTCCCCGTAATACCTTTATCTAAGAACAATTCTTTCCCAGCAATAACGTTTGTCATATCTTCAAATACGATATGTCTCTTGTCGTAATGAGATATTGTAAGGTCGATATCTTTCTTATTTTCTTTCGGCGTGTGGTATCTTAATCCATTGCCGGAAAAGATTTCTTGCAAATCTTTTTCATATATTATCTGTATCTTAAATCCATCATGCTCAAGTTTTTCTAATTTTTCTAATTTTGAATACCCCGGGTCTTCTCCTATCAATACAAAATTCGTATTTTTAGATATTGAGCTATTTATGTCAGCCCCCATTCTTTTCAAAATTAGACCAAGACGTTTTCTCTCAATCTCAAATACTCCTGTAACAACAACCCTTCTGTCAAAAAACGGATTTTCCGGTGACTGGTATGCGTTAGTAAGGTCTTTCTTTAAGATGTCTCCGCTTAGTTTATTTTCCCTCTTACGCTTATCTGTTACATTGTCCGTAACTTCCAATCCGATAGGTTCTACTCCATTTAAGTAATTTAGGTAAAACTGTGCACAACATTCAGAATCGAATCCTGCATCATGATGGTTATCACATTGAATGTCAAATGCAGAGCAAAGTTTCTCTAAATTGGCACGCCCGTATAACTTACAGGTACATTTATATTCTTTGATGTCTGGATGTCCTATTCCATAGAAGTTCAGATTCTTTTCTAAAACATCTTTGTCAAAATCAACATTGTGAGCTACAAAAATAGCACCTTCAAAATATTTTTTAATATCATCCCATACTAAATCAAACGTCGGTTCACTCTCTGTCATGTTTGGTCTTACATGATGATGTACTAATACATTTTTATCATAAATATTAAATGGAGGTTGTATCAATCTTGTTATAGTTTCTTGAATAACACCGTTTTTTACAATGGTTATTCCTATCTGGCAAGCCATTTTTGTATTTGTCGCTGTTTCAAAATCAACAGCTATAAAACTATTTTCGATACCAGTCTCTTCGTTTTCAAAATCCTTTTCCATGATCATAATTATTAAGTTACGTCGCAAAAGTAACAAAAAAATCGATTTTATGTACAATAAAACCCTAATATGTACATAAAATCCCATATTTTTGACACGTTATTTGCAAAATACCTCCATTTTGCAAACAAAAAAAGCAGGAAAGTCCTCCTTTCCTGCTACTATTAATTCTTTTTTACTAATTCCTAAAACGTTGCTGTCTCCAATTCGTTCTTTATTTCCTTAATACATTTGGACATTTTGTCGTACTGCACCTGACTTGCTCTCCTTTTTCCGATAAGATACTGCCTTAACTGTGCTGAATTGATACCGGCTCGCTCTGCTACTTTTGATACATTAAGAAAATTAAAATAATCAAAGAACGACTGCATATCATACTTGAATTCAAATTCAAGATCATTAGTTACAATACCTTTTTTAGCATTAAACTCACACAACTCCTCATAAGCGACTTTAAAATCCTCAATTGCTTCGGCTGCCGTATCACCATACCCGGCTAGACCGATATCCTCAGATTCTTTCTCAGGATAACATGCATAGTTCCCCGTAGTCGCTTTTTCTACGATTACTTTCATTTTTGTTTTCATGACGATGCAATTTAAATCTTACTTCTTGGTGATTTTTTTATTGTTATCATTCTTAACAAATATGGACACTATCGATACTAAAGAAGAAGCGCCAAAAAATGCAGAAAACCAAGGATGGTCCAAATATAAAGCAAAAGCAGCATCGGCTAAAAAGAAAGCAATACTTAAGAATGCAAAGAACATACCCCACCAATTCATTCTACCTTTTCTTTTATCTGAATTTCGTAGAATTCTCATTTTAATGAGTTCAGTTTTATGCCTATATTCCTGCTCATCTTTTGAGATAATTAATAAATGATCTACAATCCTTGGATCAATCCGTTGATAGGCTTCAAGTTCTTGTGGAGAGGGCAAGACATTATCCTCTAAAATAACAGTCTGCTCCAGTTGCTTTCCAACACCATTATTCGTAGAAACTTCCGTTTCTCGACGATTCATAGACTTTTTACCCATTATTCAAAACTAACTTATTAAAACCTGAACGAAAGTCTCCGCTGATCATCTTTTGATCATGTTTTAAGTTTTCTAAGTCGCTTGAACGGGTTGATTTCTTCCCTAGCATTTCTTTACGTATCTGTTTGACAGAATCAGATTCAAAATCATATTTACCGGAAGCTGCTATACGAAACGTTTTTGCTCCATTAAAAATGAAACTCATTATTGCTTTAATTATGCACATATTTTTTCTCCTTGCGATACTAATAATTGTTTTCATTGCAAAGTTAATAAAATGCGTCAGAAACAAAAAACAATATGCTAACTTTTTTGTTAACAAGATGCGAGTTTAACATATCACCTCCTGTTTTTTACTCTTTTTATATCTTGTGTTCTTTGTACGCTTTGTCTCCACAAAAGCAACTAACCATCTATCAATCAGCAACAAATATGTGGAATCAAACATAAATCCACCTTTCCAACCGCTAACCTCACGCAATCCAAAAGAACACCTCTCTTATGTTCCCCCTGTAGGGGTAGATGTTTTCCCCTACAGGGGCACATCTCTTCCCCTGTAGGGGAACACTCTCACCGCTATCATTTACCACCTCATTCGCATAGCAAAAAGACAGACCAAGACTATGATCACGATCACCTTTACTCAGAAATAGACGGAATATCGCCAAACATTACCACCTCGCACTTCATTATTTTGTCTCCACGCCAAACACTCTGTCCGTCAAACAGATATTCCAATCTGTGGAAACAAAATAAAAAACGAAAATCATAAGAATCAACAAAAATAACACGCATTTTACCTCCATTTCCATTTTTCGCCTAGAAACGAATCTGCATCCTAAAAATAAGATCCGGTCAACCTCAACTAATAGTCATCCCCGAAATCAAATATCACAAAACAAAATCGGGGCGATATAATTCATTTTCGGGGCGATTTTCAACTCAAATTTTCAAGTAAAATTTACATAAATGCCTGAAAATGTGACCAAACGGCAGACCAAAACAAAAAATATCATTGTTTGAAACACGTTTCTGCCGGCCCGCTCTTCTCCGTGACTGCGATTGCACAAAATTTTAACATTTCGGAAATGTGATTAAATATTTACAAAACGCATTTTGAGCCACACGCGAAAAGACCCCGGCGTTTCACAACGACGGGGCAAGTATTCATAAACAGGCTGAAAGATTTTACTTTGGATCGATAGATGCAGGACGTCCTGATGTAGACCAGACGCTCACCCATTGCCTACGCATAATAAGATATTTGAATGCGTCAGTAAGGTTTGTTGACTCCCTTGCTAATCTCTCTACCGGCAACTTATCTCCCTTCTTTCCCTTCTTGATTACATCATGCCCAAATCTGTCTTTAACAATAAGTGTGGGTGTATTCTCCATCTCAGCCTTCAGGCTCGGGCAATTGAACTGATCGAATAACACATTGAATAGTCTATTCTTAAGTTGTCCATCTAATAAGACAGACATGAACCGATATTCTACATCTGAATAGATATCTCCTTGACCAAGCGACATCAGGGTAACACGCCATCCTGTACGCCTGCCTGTCTCATCAACCTCAATGCACTCCTTGATCTTCGTTGCCATGTCTGCCTTTACTCGTTGATAGTTGTTCATTGATCTGTCATAATAGAGACGTAGCATCTTGCGTCGCATGGGTGCGAAGTAACGTATGAACTCATTGGCCAACTGCCGTTCATTCTCTGGAGGCAATGAATATAGTTCTTTCATTACACGATAGGAATGTCCTGACTGTTGACCAAAGACCATCGATAACATATTACCTGCATCCATACCAGCCTCTAGTGGTATGTCCTTATCAAGGTATCTGAGTACTGTGCAATCTTCCTGCCATCCATAAGGGAATCGTGCGATTACTTCATTCAGATAACCATCCGAATAAAAGTTAGATATAGACAGAGTGGCATAGAACTTCAGGCTGGCTGATAACTTGGGTATAATGCTGAGTATGTTGCACTCAAATCCCTCAAGAGATTCATTGAACTCATCGGCAAAGAACTCTTCACCCAGCACATCGACATTAACGAATGTGGATGATATAATGAACATGGTTACTCTATTACGGGCAACAATCCAACGCTTATACCATCGATTCATTATAACTTCTGAACGATGGAGTTTATCTTTTAACTTCGATATGTCAGCATGCGGTTCTCCTTCCGAGTCAAGACGTTCGGCTTCGTGAAGAAGTTGCAAGTTACCGGCATAGGTCTTCTTGGTATCATTATAGATAAATGATACTTTGGTAAGGAGCATTATTCTTTCCTTATCCATCTGCTTTGCCAGTTTTAGAAACCATCCATATTCTCCGATATGGTTTGGATTATACATATCAGAACAGAATGTACGGGAACGATACCACGGGTTTTCACCATATTTGGCACGATAGCCACGGACAGTCTTTAGAATATTGGTAAACTTCTCTTCGGGCCAATACTTGATCTCATCTCCGAATATTCCGACAAATGAACGTCCGGCACCAATACTTGGCCGATCAAGCGATATGAATGTGAATGAAAAACCATTATGAAACGTCATCACCTCCTTATAAGAGGTGCAGACGTTATACATCTGATTTTTCCAACTCTTAACCGGTTCCTTATTGATCACGAAATGAACGCCTTCGGTCCAGCCAAGGAACTGCATCCCCTCAAGTAATGAGGGGATAATATTCTTATGTAAGTTGGAATAAGTATCGGAAACCCACGCAAAGGGTGCGCCCGGACATTCCTTAACAGCAAGTTGCACTCGCTCAGCAAGGAATTGCGTTGTCTTTGCTGAAGCACGACCTGTTATCCAGATGGCTGACCATGGCATTGTCAGACACCACAGTTGCGCCATCCAATTCTGATAGCGCAATTCTGTATCATCACTCTGCGTCTTTAGTTTTGTCTTTCGTGTCATCGATTACCTCCTCGAAATCAACATCTTCGATGTTAGCGTCTTGTTTAATGCGTGTACGGTCTTTCTCGGAAACCTTCAAGTTGTCAATAATGCCTGCTATCTCATCTCTGTTGATTGATGGAATTCCGACAGCCTGAGGATTGAGGGAGTATATCTTGATTTCTTTTTCATCCTGGACAACTTCTTTCTTTTCATCCGGTTGATCAAGTCCTTTCACCTTGTAAGCCTGCATCATCAGTTTTCCGTATATTTCCATCGACTCTACGCTCTTCGCAGTCCTTAACACGACCTTTGCGGCATTATCAAGATTATTAAATATCATATTTCGATATGCTTCTTTTTCTATCTTATCATTCAGATAAAAAAGATTGATAGTCTCATCCATCATCCTGTTTGCAACCCGCCTGGTTGTTGAGAATGGAGGATTGATCATTACATTAATGGCATTCTGACGGCCATATTTACGATATATTCCCAACATGGCATATAGCGCATTGTAATAATCAAGTTCATCTTGATTAAGTTCCGTTTCACATCCTGACTGGATGTAATCTTGTAGTCTGTCGTAATATGAGTTGTCAAAGTTCATTCTATATCAGGAAAAAAGATTTGATCAATCGAGGATGATAATATATTCTGGTCTCGTAGTTTGTCGAAACGCTGCGCTTGAGCAATATTCTTTCCTGAGACAGCTTGTTGTGCCAACGACTCCCCTTCTGTAGACTGCTGAAGAAGGATTCCCCGCTTGTAATGATATTGCAAGGGAGATGCAGGTAGATTGAAATAATAAAGAAACTCGATAGCAGGTATTTCGAAATACATGGCAATCTGCTTAGGCTGATAACCGATTGCGGCTAATGACTCAAGTTTAATAATATCTATCTTGGAGTACCATCCAGGTCGATGATCATTGTTCCATTTTGTTATTTCATTGTTATCCTTCATCTAATAATCTTTTTATTTCCAATAGCTCAGACTCGTATTGTCGAAGTCTGTCACGTCTTTTGTCATCCAATTCCGGCTTTGTCTTTTTATCTATCTCATTTTTCACTCTCCAAATGTTATTCATCACTTGCTGCTCACGGCGGATAAGGTCTTTGATGGATAATGTCCTCAACTTCTTATGAGCAACGAATTCATTGAATATTGGATGTCGTCCAAGCACTTTATGATACTGCTGGTAATGCTTCAATTCTTCATATATCTTATTGTTATCGATATAGGCATTGATGAGTTCATTTGCTACTTTCGTGCATTCAGAAAGAGACTTGCAGATAAAGAGCAGAGGCCATAGCTCGTGATATTTATGATATTGCGTTATTTTACGTGTGACTATCGCCTGAAGCTCAAGCGGACAGTCAGCGTTTGAGAGAAAAGTGAATTCTTCTCTCAGGTGTTGCTGACTGTCTCTTGAGACTGGCTTATCAACATAAAAATGAAAGGATTTTACTCTTCTCCACATCCATCATCATTCAGATGTTTCACACTCTGATGCTGCATCAAAAAGGCTACCGATTAACGCCTTGTTTGGCTCTCCATACGCACCTTTATGAAAAAACATGAATTTGGTATGTTTCAGGTTGTCATCTACAAGCATCCTATTTGGCGATACGTTCGCGATAGGTAACACCCAGCTGTCTTCTTTCCAGTTAAGGATTATTGGAACAACCTTGTTAAAGATGGTATTGAAATACAACGAACGTAGGCGTAACTTAGACAGATCAATATTGCCATCGAGTTCATCAAATATCTGCTTAGCAACATTTGTGCTCATCATGCAAGGCAAGTGAGTCTCATAATCATAGATTGGGTTATGATTCTTACGAAGCATCATTGCCGTCTCATCAGACTCCGGAAGGAATCCATTTGCCTTCAATACCTCAATATCCGCAAGGATGATATCGTTGATGATAAACATATCATCGCTCATCAAAACAAACTTATCCGCGCAATTACCCCTTACGAAATAAGCGCCAATACAATGTATCTTAGCTTCATGGGCATTACGGCATTGATTATCACACAGGATGAAGTTCTCATCTTTCAGCCAACTTGGTTTCTCCGGACCTATAACCACAACATCAGGCTCGAAATCGTATGGAGTATCAAGCATAAGGTGCTTTTCAATGCTCCGGATAGAATGTCTCAGGCTGTAGCCATCATCTGCTGTAGGCTTATACGGATAAATGATACCGATTCGTATCTTTTTATCCTCGCATTTGACCTCTTTCATTTCTGGGGTATCACCCGTTTCTTTTTGTGGACCGTCTGCCGGTATTACAGCATTTTCAATCCCTTCTTCATTTTTATTTTCCATAATCGTAATTTTAAAACAATACAAATGTAATATGTTAAATTGCGATTGCAAAGGACGAAAAAACGCACCCGCCATTTCTGGCGGATGCGTAAAACAATCTAATGATAAAAGAACTAGGCACCGGATGCCGAAAGGCCAAGATAGGTGTTGATATCTGCGTTATCCGTTACAGGTATCGCAGTCTTTGCGATAACTCCGATAGGAGCACCACGCAAACTCGATTTGAGTTCAATTTCATTTTTCGTCGCATCCTTGCTGCTCGTGCTGTCGGCCTTTGACCACTTCAGCGGCGTACAAGGTGTACCGAATACGTCAGCGGTCAACTTTGCAGTATCGCATGGGATGACGATTGAACACATATCCTCGTTAAGGAGCGCATTCTTACAAGCACGGAACTCAACATCATTACCCGGATGTGTGAATACCAGGTCGTGGATAAATCCACGAGCGTAGTCATCGCCCTCTACGGTATCTTTTCCGTCGATCGTTGCGGGGTCTGCAAAAAGACCGATTGGTTTTGCGGTCGACTTTAACGCTATCGCTGAAATGGTGATTCCGTCATCACCTTTTGTGAAAGTCAGGATGTCGTCTACACGGATTAAGACGATGATATTCTTTTTCCCGAATGGTTGTCCCTGGTTGCTACTCTGCTTCGGAACCGAGACTGGTGTATATGCTGCCATATTATTTACCTCCTATTGATTAAGCACCTTCAGTGGTGGTGGTTGGGGCTTTGTGTGAATTCGCAAATGTCGCAGAGATGTAGGCGAAGATAGCCTCCTTCATCAAGAAGCCTGTACCTTCCCAGTACTCGCCGAATATCTTGACTGTATAGTCTTGTTCCTGAATACGCAACGATATGCTATTAGGATCACGAGACATGAGATGTTTGAAGTTCTCTTTTGGTGTTATGAAATAACATCCGGTACCACGCATGCCCTTCATTGGAACGAAAGAGAAGTTGCTGAAATCAATCGATAACACGTTTCCATCTGCATTTTTCGTGTTCGGATATTTCTCGCGATAAGCACGTTGGTATCTGGTCAACAAGTCCGGGTCGATCTTGACGGTCATCACGATATCTTTATAAAGTGTAGTGACTTCTTGTACGGCATTATCGATGCTAACGCGAATCTGCTCGTCGGTGGTTGCCTGAGCGAGTGTGTCTAATACACCCTTCTGCAGCCATTTCAAATTAGCATCGTTTGCGTTGTACAAGTCAACCAACAGTGTGAGATAGCCATCCATTGAAGTCTCAGGAGTCTGAGTTGCTGCAGTATCATCACTCTCGACGAATCTACCAAGTGCCAATGCAGTCTCACGGTCTTCTGCAAGCTTTGGTTTGATCATCTGCTCGATGATATATTTTACAACATACATATTCTGCAATGAGGTTTGTCCTTCGTCGTACATGAATCCGAGTACCTGGTCCATGATGTCAGATGGAACGATGGGCACATTGATCTTGCACTTGAAGTTCTTAATTGTCAACGGAGTGAACTTGGTGCCTCCTGATGGTGTCCACTTTGGAGTGAACTGCTGAAGCACGTGAGGAACATGACCCTGTGATGAACGATACTCGGTTTTGTCAGTCATGATCGTACTCATCTCTTTGATAGAGTCTGTTGTACCGAACAGCGACTGCATGATCTCCAATTTCTCACTTGACACGTATTTACCGAACTCAACTTTAAGTTCAGATGTGTCAATGTTACCGTCTGTCGAATAAGCAGCTTCCATATTCCCTAAAAGAGAATTTGCAATAAATTTATTGTGCTTTAACGACATGTCAATTTTGAATGGCTTCTTTTCCATAGTAGCTTCTCCTTCCCCTTTTTCTTCTTTACCTGTTGAGTCCGCCGGAGATTTCTCAAGCTTCTCGACCATAGCCCTGAAGTCTTTGATGTCTTTTTCCAGCGCTTCATTTCTTTTCTGAAGTTCGACGATATTCTTTCGATCCGCCTCCATCTCCTTTGTCAGCGCTTCGGTGAGATAGCTCTCAGCCGCCTTTCCGTCTTTCTCGAGGTCAATAAGGTCTGACTTGAATGCCGTTACGAACTGTTCACCGAATTTGTTCTTCAGTTGCTCCTCCTGAGTCGAACTGAGTACTGACTTTCCGGCGTCGTCCTTGGCAAATGCTTTGATGCCGAGAAATCCAAGCACCACCGCAACTAATTTGTTTGTTAGATTCATATATACCTATTTTTTAGTGAATATTTTGGATGTAATCATTTACGACAGCATCTGCAGACAATGTCATGCAACGCTCTATTGCGAATGCCTTATTTCCGATGTTGTCGATCAGACCGTACTTTTTGGCGTCTTCAGCATAGAATACACGTCCTTGAATGATTCCCTCTTGTTTCGTGTCAAGATTCTTTCTACTAGCCTTAACGGTGTCTTGGAACCGTTTGGCAATTGGATTAAGTGCTTCTGATTTGATGAGTTCATATTTTCCCTCCTTTGCTGCCTCGAATGGGGCATTTTTATAAGTTGATAAATCGCTATATACAGTATGCAGTTTAACTCCTGCATTCTCATAGTATTTTGCATAATCCGGGAATGACATCATAACGCCGATGCTCCCGAATTCGGAAGATATGGTATTGTTCGCGATGATCTCGTCACACCTTGACGCAACCCAGTAAGCTGCGCTGGCGCAAAGGTCACAACTTGCCACAACACATTTCTGTTTTTGCTGTGCGTACTGAATAGCATCTACCATGGGCGCAATAGCATCCACAGCACCTCCACCGCTATCTATATCGAGAACGATACCACTTACGCTGTCATCATCCGCCGCCTGTCTGATTACCTGAGCTACATCCTCAGTTCCGTAACTGCACATCGTACCTTCCTTTAGCATGTTTCCGTGCATCGGAATAATAGCAGCTATGGTACCGGTCATGTCTCCATTCTGGCCGGAACCTTTATTATTAAATAAGGAAGAAACTTTTTCGTAAGATAGTGGTTGCTCTTCACTCAGGAGTTTACCTGAGAATGCTTCAATGTCATGATCCAGATATTTCTGGATCAAGATAGTATGTTGGTCCACCTGCCTGAGGTCGATCAGCCACTTTTTATTGAGTAATGTATTGTATAATCTCGATGTGCGCATAATTTTTACTTTTAAACAAAAGCAAAATTATGCGCAAAACACCGTTATTCAAAGGACTTTGCAAATTTGGCAAAGAATGATGAAAGCCTTTTTATCTGTAATGTTGTGGTGAGTACGGTACCCGATTGAGAGACCTGTATGTTAACCGGTGACTCTTTCGATCCTATCATCTTTGTATTACCATCACTATAATTTAAAAGAATAAGGCATTTCTTATTCTTCCAACCTTGATATTCCTGTTGTTCCTCCTGACTATTTGAAGAAATAACAGCTTTCAACTCCTGAGTCACATACCCTCCACTTTGTGATTCAGATTCCGAGAAGTCCACATTCGTAGTCTCGTATTTTTTGAATATTCCTTTATAGGTAATTTCGTTTCTCCAAAATTCACCCCCAAAAGCTTCTCTCACCCCAATGTCGTCCACGTTCGCTATCGCGATACTGCAAATCTGTAAATGCTTCTCTGTTCCCATTTTTTGTTTTTGTAATTAATAATTGTTGTATAATATAAGTTCAAAATATAGTATTTATCGGTGTTTCGTGATATTTTATATAAAATAAAAATCAAAGATTTAACGTTAATTCGGGATTTTCGCTCCGATGTCGGTCGTCAATGATCCCTGATTCTATTTCTTTCCTCACTTCGCGCACTACTTTCTGCCTTGTTCGGTAATCCATTTTCTTAATCATCTCGTAGTTATCAGCACTGCTTCTAAATCCGTATTGAGATATCACGGCGTTGATAATTTCCTTTTGATGGAATCCTCGCTGCCGTCCTTCGAGGAACCATTGTCCAACATGTAGACGAAACATTGCGTCCACATAATTTTTAATCATTCTCTGATGCTCCAGCTTCACAGATAAGAAGTAATGCGTGAAGGTGTATTGAGTCTTTGGATTAACAGGTAGGTATATCTTAATACATTCCTCCGTTCCGGACGATCGAGGAGGTTTTATCGATGGAGACACCAGCGACACGATTAACAGTCCTATTTCAGTTGTCTCGTTCACAAGCCACCCGTCGCCACATTTCATACATTCGTGCTTCATCACGTCAAGCAAAAGCTTCGGAAGCTCGATAAACACGTAAGGTCTGCTCTCATTTATTTGATTTTCCATAAAAAAATATTTTTTGTTATATACTTACTACATGATTTTAGCACTTAACTGTCTGACTATCAGTACTGTTCCTTGTAGTAACCTTTCTAAAAAAACGAAATGTAGTAAGCTGTAGTAACTGTGTAGTAAGCACTTTTTTATACCCCTACTTACTACAAAAACTATACTGATTATCAGAATGTTACAAAGCTTTTTTATACCTTGTAGTAAGGTAGTAAGCTGTTTTATGTTTTTTTTGTTTCGCATTAGTCTATAAAAAAATACCCTTAATAGAGAGTATTATATATTAATATTATTTGATAGATATAAAATACTTGTTACTGAAATAACGGAATGACATCATAACCATACCTTGGAATATTGTCTATCCTCTTCATGTGCCGGTTGAAACCCTGGAGGGTAAGAGCCTGTCCGATGGTAACCTCATCTACCTTCGTCCATCCGCTTTTGATTAGTTTTTTATCACGCATGTCACGAAAGATTTGAATAGGCATCATAAACATACTTTCCTCGTTAGGTTCCGGTTGTCTGTAGTGCTCCTTGATGAGTCTGAAGGCATTTGTCTCGATGATATATCTCTTGTTATATTCCGTAAAGTCATGGAAATCTTTCTGGTTCCATCTGAAATCAAATCCACCCTCATACATCATTAGTGCTTCTGCCCATAGTTGATCAACATCTATCTTTGTCGTAAACAGGTCCATGGCATCTATCTCTACAGTCGCAAGACGTCTCAGCAGGCCGTTGTCGTTCGTGAATATAAATCCACCCTGTCCGTGTGTCTTGTTCGACGTAAACACGCTGTTGGCTATTCTGTTTACTCTTTGCGTAAATATATCACCACTCATCTTGATATCGAGCGTCGACCTGCTCATATTGTTTTTAAACTCATTCTCTGTCGATTTGCTGATACCTACGAATTCGTCGAAGTTGATGATAAACTTCTTCGTAAATGATTCTGTCATTTTGAAGAGTTTCTCATCCTTGCTGGAGATCGTGTAATACTCTTTTAGTTCACCCGGTACCAGATTCTCAAAAAAGGTTGTCTTTCCGATACCTCCCTGAGCGTTCACCAGTCCCAGAGATACATCGTTCGGTTTCACTCCTTTGATGCAGGCGATGCAGGCAACGAGCCATTTTTTGAATATATACTCAAATCTTTCCTGGCATTCATTCTCAGATTTTCCGAACTCGTGCGCCTTAATCTTCTTGCAAATAATTTCTATCTGGCTGAGACCTCTGTATTCCCCCTTCAATCTGTCCAAATATTCAGATATGGGATTATAGGACTCAATCTGATTCGGCGACGACAGGAGCGCCTTGAGCAATGATTTGCTGCAATTTACTCCGTCGTCTATCATGTGAAGGAATATATCATTCTCCGTGATCGAGTATTCGTATTTGATAGGATTGTCTGCAGTAGCATCGATATACGATTTATCGTGATCAAAGGTATTTAGTTTGATTACGTAATTCTCCTTCAGCCACTGTTTGATACCGTCTATCTTGTTTGAAGGTCTTGATACGTCAATTGTCTTTGCTAATTTACCCATTTGTTTCGTATTTTTCGCGACGGTTGTCGCCTGTCAGTGTTACGATGTTCATCATCTCGTCCATTCTCGTGCGGATAAAGTTTCCGTACCTGTTCTCTATCACCTTCCCGCTTATGTCCTTCTTACTCTCCAGAGTGTCGAGTGTAAAGTTTGATGTTACGAATGTCCTCCCGCCTCTTTCATATCTGAGTGAGAATAGGTCTATCACCGGCTTGATCTTCTTTCCGAAGTCATTCTGCTCGATATTCTCACGTCCCAGCTCGTCTATCATCATCGGTCGTGATGACAGCGCCTCCATCCCTTTGTCTGCTATCAGTTCATGCAACGTCTTTGCGTGACATTTAATGATGATGTGTCGTGTCAGTGTCTCCAGCATGTTCAGAAAGGATGTCAGAAGCACCGATTTTCCGCATCCTACTTTCCCCATCAGGTAGATTCCTTTGTGAATATTCCATTCACATTTGTCCGATCCAGTTAGATATAGATACATCTGTTCTATGATCTGGCGGTTATTGTCATCGCAGACGAATTCTCTCTTCACGCCTCTTTCTAGGAATATCTTTTCTGCACCCGATTTCAACATAGCCCAGAATTGTGCCTTTGATACCGGCCTGTGCCATTCCTTTAACTCGTTTGCAGAGTTGCTGATATTCTCGTTGCATCGTCTGATATAGTCATCCACGATTGTGTTGAGGTCTGACGTCATTCTCGATGCGTCAGTCAAAGTCTGAGTCTGAATCTTTATTTCCATTTTTTGAAGGTTTATTAAATTGTTTTTCGTCAACTTTGAAGAATCTTGGATATCCTCCTGCCATGGCGAAGTCCAGACACCTCATTGCTTTCTTCATATCCTTGTCGGATATCTCCTTGAGATATTCCAACACCTTTTTCTCTTCCCTGCTTTTATATCTCCTTGCGAAACTTTCAAGTCTGTATTCCTTCCAATATACCCATGCCTCCTTGAATTTCTCATCTTCCCATGGGGATATCACCTCAATAGCGTCGATAGGTGTAGTCATCATATCGTCCACCTTTTCAGCAGCTTCTTTCATCTTCTCGAAAGTCTGAAGGAATTTCTTAATATTCTTCGTTGTCGTTGTCGGAAGGTTCGTTGAAAGGAATTTATTCAAGTCGTCATTCGCGTTTGCTAGCAGTTCCCAAAATTTTTTCCATGTCTCCTCATTCATGGTGGTACATTTTATATTGAACATTAAAACCATATTCCATCAGCTTATGTTCAAGCTTTTTCCGTCTTCTTTCTGACATGACAGCGACATGTTCTTTCCTGTTTATCTCGTATCCAAGTTTGCGCATCCGATATATCAGATTGCGCAAGCTCCTTTTATTCTTTGTCTTTGTCATAATGTTAATGTTTTAAATATTGTATCCCCTTTAAATTCTTTTTCAAGTTCAAATATACACGTCTGTATCCTTGCATATTGAAAGGTCTTTCTTGGTAATGCAGTAATGCTTTTAAGTCCATATTGTTTCAGGAATCTGAGCCTTACGTCGCTGTCTGAGATTGTGAACCATGGCATGAGTGCAATAATATGATCGCTCATTTTCATACATTCTGTAAGGATGTAATATCCTAGTCTCATTCCCTTTTCTTGTACGTCTTGAGGAACTCCAAATGCATATTTATCGCTGAATGGAGGATTCATCACGATTGCGTCATAGCGAATAGTCTTATCGAGATCAAAAAAGTTCAATGGGGCTTGTATCAGAATAGGGCGTTCTATGTTGTCAAGCGCTTTCAGGATATTTCCTTTTCCTGGAGTTGGCTCAAGGATAATACAGGCGTCTTTCGGTATCATCGAGCACATGTATCCACAAACCTCTGGTGGGGTCTGAAATCTTTCGTCTATGTTATATTCCATTTTGTTAAAATTTTAAATCATAACCTTTAGCAGGTGTTTTCGTTCCTCTCTTGAATGCCTTTCCGGTATGCGTCCACATGATCCTTTGTCTCCCTGATATTCCGAAAGCAAACTGAACTTTTCCGTTTAACATCTGAAATCTTTCGATTTCTAATTTCTGATATCCGAGACTACGTATTGCATCCTCGAATGTTGATATGCTTTTACCTTCCATATTAATGATGTATCTTTATGTTTAGAAGTTTTTCTAGAAAAATGAATCCTTGTGGAGTAAGAGAATAAATATATTCATGAAACATTTCACGACATATTACTTTAGCAAGACCTCTTTCTACCAGGCTTTCATGATTTTTCTCTTTCTTGCTATAACCTGCGTAATTTCTGTATGGTACATATTCTTTTTCGAAAGGTTTTATTTTATCTAAACCTATCATGTGTTTCATAAAAGTTATCTCTTCTATAGAAACATTTACTGTCGTTTTTTCTTCCATTATTGTATGTTTTCAGGTTTATAAATTGTGAATTTTGGTGTTCCATTTTTTTGTAAAGGAGTCTCTATAAGATTTACACCAAGCCATGATTCCTTATGTTTCGTATTAGAGAATTTACCATTTACTGATACGTAACCAAGTGACTCTATTGGATATTTTATTCCGAATATTAGGATGTGTTCTACAATCATTCCAATAAAATCTTCTTCGTCACCTTCTTCGTTATAAATTATTCTATATGTTTCCATTGAGTTTTTGAATTCAGCACTTTCTGGGTCATATTCAACTTTAATATCTGCTTCTACTAAAATCTGTTTTCTATTTTTCATCTTTTTTTGTTTTTTCTTTTAATAAAACTTGAAAAAGAACTTTATCCGTTAAAGCTTTTACGTCAATAAAACTAGTATGATTGTCAAGTTGAGCGATCTCTTTGATGGCCATTAAGGATGACATTGTAATAGCTGCTACTATTTTGAAAACGTCGTCTTCGTGTTCCTTCATAAATTCCTCTAAATCTATTGTTATTACTTCTGCTTCTTCTTCTGAAGAAAACCAATTCATAATATTAGCAAACATCTTATGTGTAAGCTGATCTAATTCTTTATCTTTCATAATTATTTTGATTCCACAAAAAAGCCATCACGTCGCATATCGTCTTCGTGAACAACTGATCGAACGTAATATCAACGATTGTTTTTTTTGAGGTGAATTTCTTTGTGTGATAATTCACTTTGAGTCCACTGCTGTCTATAAACCTTTTCGCGTCCTCAAACTGTTCAGGAGTCATCACCCTCGTAAATTTATCTACCGTCATTTTCTTTTCTTGATATATGCCGCAGCTTCGGTTCTATTCTTAGCATTGATCTTCTTATAACTATTCGCGATAGTGTTATTCACGGTTTTCACGCTGATATACATTTCTTCAGCGATAGTCTCCATATCCTTACCTTTTACGTATTCGGATAGAATCTGCATTTCCCTATTTGTCAGTATACTCGTCATTTTGCAGAAGCATACCGTCTTATATCCCTCGCATTCACCAGCGATTGGACATAGAGGCTCTTCAGTGTTCCACTCGCCATCCTCATCGATATCGAGCTTCGTCTTATCTGCCCGCATAAAATTGCAAGCGATAAACCGTCTCACGATGAGATAATTGAAATAACTCCTGTTGTTCACAGCCTTTTTGTACCAGTTTATCAGGAGCTCGTAAGCCTCCGGATAATCGTTCATGATCTTCTCTTTCATCTCGCGGATCAAGTCGCGATCTTTGTTTTCGTCCATCAGATGAACGCCATCTGGAGTCTTGATAATAACTCCGTCAGAGTCTAGTTGAAATTCAATGTTTCTCATGCGTTTTCAAATTTGGTATTACAAATGTTTTGCAGTGCTTTTCTCTCCAAAGGAGAAAAATTATTTCTTCTTATTTTCGTAAACCAAGCCGGGTAACTTAGCTCGGTTTCTTTCAGGAATTCATCCCTTATTCTTTTCTTCTCTATTAGATCAAGGGCGTGATAATAGGAAATAAATCCTATTTTTTGTTTTTTTGTTTTTTTATTCATGCTACTTATAAAAATTATTGTTACTTTTATACTGCAAATGTATAAAAAAAGATTCAATGTGTGCAATAAAATGCACATAAATGTGCTATAATATAACAATTTTTAAAACTTACAACATGATTGATCGACAATTTTGGCTGAAACTAATAGAGCGGACGGGTAAAACACTCGTAGATGCATGCAAGGAAATGGACATTAATCGTTCCGTGATTTACAATACGAACGGAACGAGAAATTGTAACACCGATACTCTCGAGAAATTAGCTGATTATCTTGGTGTAACAACAGATTTTCTATTACAACGCAAGTCGCCCTCCGACCGTCTGAAAGACCTCGAAAAAGACTCGAAAGATAAGGAGGTTGAGTTGCTCCGTACACAAATAGATATCCTCAATAAATTGGTGTCCGAAAAAGAGCGCACCATCGTTTCACTTTTGAAAAAAGACGAAGACACTGAGTCATAAATATATAGCATGTTACAGGTGTTATCAATACTGTTATTTTTAACAGACGCTTTTCGTTTAAAACAGTCTTGTATCGCCCTGTTTATGCTGACTTTTATTAAACTTTTTTTTGCGTTAAAATAACAAAAGCTGACAAACAACTAATATTAAATATCTGTATTTCAAAGTTTTAAGCATCGAAAAATAAATTAATTTTATTATTGTTATCAAAAGTGTTATCACCTTAACAATATACATATTAAAAATAAAAAGTCTATGGAAAATATAACTGTCGAAAAAAAACATCACGTGCGTTCATCTTATACTTATGTGTCGCCCGTGCTATTCCTTTCTCCATATCCTTATTTTAAATATAAATATCAGGATATAAAGACAGGAAAGATGATCACTGCGCACATACGTTTATCAAGAGTTGTAAAGTCGTGCAACTCAAAGACTGAGATAGATAAAAAAATTCGTTCTGAAAAAATAGTGCTCGAGCAGAAACTTAAATCAGGATGGACTCCGTCAGGATATCATGTTACAGAGGATTGTATTGTCGATATCCTTGATCTTTATTTCGTAAAGATGAAAAATAAACTTCGGCCGATGACGTATCTTAATTATTTTTCTACCGTCGGAACATTCAAAAAGTGGCTAGTCGTTCATCGTTATAATAATATGTCCGTTGTCGAGTTTGGGTCACGTGAATGCCTCGAATACTCTGATTATCTTCAGAGTCTAGGATTAAAGATAATCTCATATAACGAATACATCTCAAAACTATCAAATATTTGGAACTGGATGGCAAAGAAAAGATTGATGCCGGTTGATAATTATTGGAAGAATCTCCGCGAGCCACACCACGAGATAAAGAAAAGATTACCAATATCCTCAAGTGATGATAAAAGAATCCTTTCTTGGATAAGATTAAATAATCCTGTCATGGAGATTGTCATACAGATGATCTATCAGTGCTTTATTCGTCCTGGTGAGATTGTGAAGTTGAAAATAAAAGATATAGATATGATTCATGATATCATCTTCGTGCCTGCGGAGGTGAGTAAGACGAAGAGATTGCGCACATATTATCTTCCGAAAGATGTCAAGGGGTTATTACTCGAGTATGGTTTCAATTCATCAGACTCTGAATGTAATTTGATAGGATATGGCCGACTCAGACATACAAGCAATACTAATAATCTTCATACACAGCTGTGTGTTGGTCGCCATATCGTTAAGAATATCGTTGTTAATAACCTGGATGACGTATGGTCGCATCTTCGTAACGATATCGGCCTCTCATCAAGTTATCAACTCTATAGCTATCGTGATAGTAGTATTCAGGATCTTGCGATGAGAGGGCTTCCAAACGAATATATCAAGATGTTCACCGGTCATGTTTGCACTGATACAATCAGAATATATGAAGCTCATCGTGCAGACTCAACAAGGCAGAAACTTGTAACGCAATTCACTAGACCTGTTGGACAACGAGATATCAACATAGAAGTTGATGATTTGAAAAATATTTTTGAGAATAAAATAATATAAAAAGGGTGAAAACTATCACCCTTTTTATATTTGTGCAAAAATTAACTTATAATCTAATATGTTACAAATCTACTTTGTCGGGGTGATGATTGCTAAAAGAGAGCTAACAGCACCTACTACTATTATTCGTAGCTGCTCCATGCTAATAATTTTGTCTAACATATTTTCAATTTATAAATTATCGATCCTACTGTCCTACTGTTCTACATATATAATAAGGTAGATTTTAATACTCTACCTTATTTATAGATAATCTGAAGGATTTCCTATCATGAGATTTCGTAACTCTCTTGCGATTGTTAATCCTACTTGATTTCCTCCGAGAGCATTCGGATGTAATCCGTCTCTCGTCTTTGTTAGCACATTATAGTAATTTATACCTGCCTTAGCATTTAAATCGATCATATTAAACCCAAATTCTTTCGCAATCCTACGTATTTTATATGCAGTGTTATTTGCTAAATCTTTGTAATTAGCATTTACAGGAAGTGCACTATTACTTATTTGCTGATAGCAAATAGTGGGCGTACACAAGACAATTAGTGCATTAGGAAATGCATCATATAACTTCTCTAATGTGAACTTGATACTCTGCGCCTCAGATGTAACATTTCCATAAGGGTCTGTTATTGCACTAAAATTACTGTACCCAGAAAATGCAGCATTGAGTTCTGTGTCCATTTCTGCCTGTGTCTGTACCGTAGATAGCTCCCAGATATCGTTTATTCCTACGTAAATGAGAATAGCGTGAATCTGAGTGTCCCATATTCCCCCAACCTTAGCAGTTAAAATAGGAGTTAACAACTGAGTAAATACATTCCAGTTCCTGCTATTATTTCCACATTGCCAGTATATCCCGTCTGCTGCATACGTATAAATATTTGCAAAATCAACATATTTGCTGAAATAAGGTTGCCACATATTACCGTGTGTAATCGAATCACCGAAAACCAATAGATTCTTATCTGAGAAAGTTGATTTTGACTCATTTATATATTTGTCTAAATTTACTCCATTTGGCCGAAAAACCGCAGATGTAACGGTTACGGGATATTCTGCTAACCCCGTAACCTTATTTGTTATTCTATGAATATATCCTTTCATATTAGTATCCTGCTACTACAAGTGTTCCTCCTGTTCCTGCGTTGAACGGCTTACCATTTGCGTCAAACTGAACGTCTAACCACGCATTCGCACGATTTGCTATAGCATCTGCGGCCGTATGATATTTAGTTGAAGGATATACGATAAGTTTAGATATCTTTATTTCTAAATCGACATCCCATCCGTGACATGTACCTGCCGTTATTGCAGCATTTAGCAAAGCATCTGTTGAAAATTCAGATGGTGAAGACCCCGAGTCTTCTAAAACTCCGATATTGAGACATTTTGAAAATAATCCACCTCCGTACTTTCCTGTACTCCAAGATGTTGAATCTACACTAACTAGAGTTCCCGTGTTATCTATTTTTGAAATCAGGTCAGGATTTAAAATGAATCCCTTCACCTTCGATGCATCGGAATTATACCATGATCCCCATGATTTGAAAATATGCGCATAGTCTTCACCAGTGGCGGCCTTTCCTGTACCCTCTCGATAGTTTGTTGCATTCAATATATCCACCTGGAAAGCATAACTCCATAACAGAATATCAAGCATTCCGTAAGTATTCTTATCCTTTGCTAATGTGGTACTTATAAGGTATCTATTCCTATTGTCATCAGCATTTAACGCTGAAATTCCGTATACATTCGCTAATTCTACATATATTGTATATGCAGAAGGCGTAATATTTAAATTAGCGATTCCTCCCGGATGTCCGTATAGCGTCCAACTTGACATTTTATAAGAAACAACAACATTTTTAGTTGTGTAAATAGTATTATCGACAGAGGATGTTGCCCTGATAACGACAGGACTATTCGACGCATTTGTATTTATTGTAAGAAGACCTGTACTTGAGTTAATACTTGCATAAGAGCTTCCGCTATCAAGGCTCCAAACAACACCCAATTTCGAGGTGTTGGTAGGGTTGTAGGTTACAGCGTATTGAGATTGAGTACTCTCTGCTGTAGCTGCTCCGGTTATTGTTAGCGAAGTTAAGACATCCACAGTATTACTGTATGTTACAGATAAAGTAGTTGTTGCTATTATCGTATTATCGTACGCCGATACTGCCTTTACTGTAACAGACGAAGCATTTGCACCGCTTTTTATTGTAAGCAGACCTGAGGACGCATCGATACTAGCATAATCGCTTCCTGCTGTTATACTCCACGTCACGCCTGTCTGATTTGTGTTAGATGGTGTATACGACACAGATAACTGTGCTTGAGTTCCTGTATAACTTGAATTAGCGACAATTGCTAATCCCGTAATGTTCACATCCTGTAGAGGTGTAACCTTTCCAAGATTATTCCCTGAAAAATCAGCTCCAGGTATAAAAATTCCAATTCCGTTATTCATATCCTTAATTTTTAAATGTCATACTCAATGTCGTTTTCTTTAGAAAAAATTTCATTTGATCCGCCAAATCCTGATTGCAGATCAGCACTAAATTCTGCTCCTATATTATAATTTTCATCTATGAAGAAAATACCAGGCTCATAAGTTACAATAATATTCTGTGCCTTAATTTCTAGTTGTAGTATTCTTTTTATAAGATTCTGAGAATCTCCAATTCCTTCAATTTCTTTAATAAGAGCCTGAAAATGTGTTGAAAGTAATGCAGCATCTAAGCCATTATTATCGTATTTCATTCCGATATTTCCATTTCCATCCGCAACATTATACCCTGACTCTGCTATTTTTTGAAGAATAGATGTTAGAGTAGAATTGTTTTTGGATAATCTATTTATAAGAATTAATGAATTTACAATAGCATCTGCATTCTGCTTACCTTTGTCGCCAGGATAAGCCGTAGCAGAAGTTTCCCCAAGTACCATATCTGAACCGATAGGAACCATTGTGGTTCCGCCCCACCTGTATGTCTTATTTGTAACAGTATCCGTGTAAATTTTTCCTTTCTCAGGTGAACCCGCCTCGACTAAATCTATCGAAGTACCGAATTGTCTTGCAATAACGAAGACCTTATTCTCGTTATCATAAGAAAATTTATCGGATAGTGTTTCTGTATTACCTTCATTATCAGTGCAATACTGTGCAATAGCACCTGTTCCGAAAAGGTCAATTTCAATAGCGTCGTCCACAAAAGACGGTAAGAACACAGCGGGAATAAGTGAGTTAACCAGAGGCGCAAGGGTAGTTCCTTTTGCAGATGTAATTACAGTAGACACTAACGAATTAATCAGACTCTGAAAGTGTGATGAAAGCAAAGCAGCATCTAAGCCATTATTATCGTATTTCATTCCGATATTTCCGTTTTCATCAATGACGTTAAATCCATTTTCTGCAATCTGACGTATAATTCCTTGTAATGCCGATATGGCTGTTGAAAATGTATTATGCGCTCCGCTATTGCTAGTTGTTAAGGCGGATAAGGAATTCTGTAGTGAGACAATTCCGTCATGATATGTGTTATGATCCGTATTATTGTTCGATGTCAATGTCTGCAAAGATGTTAACAATGTGGCTATTGCAGTCGCATTTGCTTTCCCCTTATCTCCTGCGTAGGCTGTCAAAGAAGTTTCTCCTAGAGCTAATCCAAGACCGTCGATATCTTTAATCAATCCTTGCATGTGAGTAGAAATAGCAGCGACATCAAACCCATCATCATTATATCTAAGTACTACATTCCCATCTGCATCACTGACATGAAATCCATTGTCGACGATAGAATGTATTAAGGAAGATACAGTACCTACTAGATCAGTTACAGCCTTCTGACTCATCAAAAGGACTTCACTCTGACCCTCAAATTGAACGATCTTACTGTTCAATGATGCTACGATATTCTCAATAGCATCTCCTCCGTTACTAGTTCCTCCTGCAATCCATTCTGTTCCATTATATTGATAAACTGTTGCAGGAAATGTGAGAGTAGTTGACACTAACGCATATAATCCTTTTATAGGTTTAGGATATGCAAAATTAACATCAGCAACAGAGGCAAATAGTTTTCCTCCACCATTTGCTATTCCTTGTAATGCAATTGTCTCGGCATTAATTTTATTGAAATTAAGGTTTATTTTGTTAGCCTCATTCCCCCAACTTCCGGATGTTATATTATTTAAATCCATACCTTATATTTTAAACATGATTAAATGCGGTTGGTTCTCGATAAATTATAAAATTGAAGGAACCATCATTAAGAGTATCATCATCGTGTGTGTGAACCTCGAATGTTGTTGCTGCCTGATTAGCCAGACACGCATTAACTACACCACCACCAGAAATGATAGGAATTGCACCGGTTAATATCACAAAGTAATTTGAATACTCATTTGGTAATGTTATCTTATACTTGCCTACGTCAAGCCTATCAACGGTAATAGTCTTATTGTTACATGACCAGAATGACAAAGTACTCAGGATTGAGCTAGACCCTTGAGACGTTGTGACGGTACCATACGCTAACGCCGACATAGATACTCCCCAATTTCCATCGAAATACTTTTTATGAAGAACTAACCATCCGAAAAAAGTTGTTGAATCTCCAATACCGAATAACTCTACTATACTATTCTTTGGGAACGCTAATGCTGATTTCTGAACATTGTTTTCATAAAAGAAATTCCCTTCTGGTGCATTGATCACAACGTACCCATTGCTTTGATTACTTCCAAATTTATAATTAGCGACTGTTATCTTACGTCCGTTATTATCTACTGTCCAGGGTAAAGTATAGTTACCTTCTACTGTTTCACTCAATCCTGCACCTATTACGATTACATTATCGTTCGTGTCAATATTAAAATTATCTGTTGAATTCTCGAAGGGATTGCGGATAGAACCGCTCAGCTTGATATTTTTAAAAATGCCACCGAGCGCATAAATATATCCTCTTACGACAGCATCGTTCATGATAATTCTACCTCCATGCGTGATGACGGCCTTTGCTATACTAGTAAGCTCTGCTTCTGAAGGTTGATAAGTAGGATCATTCTTAAACATCTGAACCGCCGCTATTGCCTGCTCGAATGTTCCTCCTGACCAGAAAGATACATCATTATCATTACTATATATTCCTGATAATCCCGATGTGACGTTAATCATCTCTCCGTCCTTGTAGTTTCCGAGCATAATCATAGTCATCAATGCTAATCCACCTGAGAATTGAACACTACCGTCGGCCATCGCATCAGTTATATATTTAATAGTCTGGAAGCGATCGAACATTTTGTGATTATCCAATGGGGATTGCGACCAGTTCAAACTCACTGTTCCGATAGCCAACTCAATTTCAGATACGACGCAAGTACCTGCTATTCTGAAAGTAGTTCCTCCAGATGACTTATACTTAAAATTGTATGTAGCGAAAACAGAAGTAAGCTCCTGCGTAAAGGTCTTACCACCAACCTCAACAGTTATAGAGGTTCCCTTTGCCTTGATTGACATGACATAACTTTCGTTAGCTATCTGCTGATAGTAAAGAGACTGAGAAATGTAACCTGACGACAGAGAACATGAATAACCACTTTGCGCCGATGTATCAGTTGACACGGCAGCGTTACTGTTATCCCATCCGATAAGTTTATTATTATATAACTCAGTATCTGTATTGAGTGCTGTATTGGTGTCTAATTCCAGGTTCTGATAATCACCTGTAAATCCGCTATTACGTATAATATTGAATATTCCGGAATGAAGCCCATCAATACTAGTTGCCAGATTCTGAATATTAGCCGGGATACTGTTTACTTCTGTACCATCCTCAAGCTTCGTGCCTTCTGCCAGTTTACCTTTTATCTCAACTCCATTTCCCGCAGTGAATTTAAGGTAAGAAGAGTTATCCTTTGTGCCTGCAAAGAAGTTTCCATATATGTTAGTATGAAATATACCGTTTGAATACCCTTCATCCTTAATAAGACAACCATCCAAGGAAAATGAGTTTATTCCTTGATACATCTTCATACTTGGAGAATCTGATGAAGTAGTAGATAATATAATGGCAGAACGTCTATATGTATTAATATTATCCGTTCCTAAATAACCAAATTGAACTATATTATCATACTCTGATGGGGTACTGTTTTCGATAGAATTATCACATTCTGTTTTTGATAGGTCAATATAATTGTCACCTATTGAAATTACTTTTCTCCAGTAATATTTAGTTCTTATGTATCCATTAGATGAATTTTCATATTTAAATTGTTGACATCTTGCCCCATCACCTACGACGAATTCCTGGTATATATTTTGTTTACCATCTGTTGTCTCGAAATAACAGCGGTAACTATCACTTTGTTCTTCAACCCTGCTACATGTCATAGCGGCAGGAGTAAGAGCCAACTCACCTCCTATATGTTTCAGCTCATCAATAGTTACTGATTTAAAATAAGCCGTTTTTCTTATTCTAATGAAATCAAATTCAGCAGATGTGTTTTGATTTTCATCTACTGTTACAGCTCCACCGGATGTATCCTTTACATAATTTCCGAATGTGGTATTGCCCCCTACCGTTAGATTCTTTCCTACCCCGAAATTAAAAAGGGTTGAATCGTCCTTATCCTTCCGTAATATCTTTTCCCAGTCGGAACTGTCATCTGCTAGTTTCTGCGCGATGAGAGCCACATCTGCCAGCGTTGCATGTCCTACTCCTGCGAGGGCTGCCGCTATCTTCGCGAAGTTCCTTGCCAGCTTCAGGCGTGCCGTCCGTCCGGTGTCTCCTGCGTCATTAATCCAGGGGTCAATATTTTCAAATTCTAATGCCATCAGTCTATACTTTCTAATACCATATTATTAAAAGTCATCACCAGCGGTTGCCAGCATTGTCTCACCTCTCCCGTGTCCGTATCACGGTACATTAGCATATAGTTTGAATATGCGTTACGGTCCTCCTTCGGGTTCTTATATAAGATTGCGTTCTGCACTTCAATGATGCCTTCGCTCTTTTGTTTGTCTATCGAAAATGACATAAACGAGAATGAGAAAGGTATCTTCCTTTCCGACAGCTCACGCATCTTTTTGATTGCCTCATACACCTTCATGACTTCTTTTTTCTGCAAATATAACGTGAACCCACGCGATTGAAAAGGACACCATTTTCGTGACCTCACGAAAATGATCGCACAAAAAATCCCGTCAGAGTTTAAGCGTGACGGGATCAGGATAAATTTCAAAAAAGTTTTAAGATATTCTTTTTCTTCCTATATCTCACATACAAGAATACCGCCGCTGCGATAATTAATAACAAAAAAATTATGATATAAGTTACACCTATTGAGGTTTTTGTTTCCGATTTCTTTGTGACCTTCTCCTTTGAATTGTTATTCTTGACCACTTTGTTTTCTATTTTATTTTCCGATTCTGTTTTTTTTGCCACAGTCCCGGTGTCAAGTTTTAGCTTATCCGTAACCGTCCGTTGCCTTTTCTTGCTCTCTTTCTCCAGCGTCGTGCGTTTATTCAGATAAGTACAAGTCAGCTTCCCTGTCGAGTCGATCACGGGCGTAAACTCTTCCGTGACATATTTCACAATCGAGTCCGTACTTACCGTGTCCGTCACCTTCAGAGTCTCTCTCGATTGCGTCGTCGCCGTGCTATCCGTCTTCGCTGTTCCTTGCGATGTCGTTATAGCCGTGCTGTCCGTCTTCAGTTCCGTCTCCGTCTTCGTCATGTTACGGTGCACACAACTTGCTAACAGGATAGTCAGGAACATCCCAATTAAAAAATACTTTTTCATTCTGCTGCAGTTATGTCCAGGTAATATTCTTTCCCTACTTCAAACTGTTTAAATGCGGCGTCGTTGTCTACCCACATTTCCAACCTTCCGTCAGGGGTATATTTCCAGAAGTTCTTGTTTTCTTCAGAACCTGAAGTTACTGGCACTAACTTTACTCTTCCACCGTTGATAAACTGCTCTTTCGATTCGCAGATAAATTTTGCTTTTACCATGTTTTTTAATTTTTTAAGTCAATATTCTGTCTCTCCGCTTTCGCGTTATTCGTTTCTTTTGTCCCCGCAATACCCGTAATGAGTACTGCAGCGAATGTGATACCTCCGATTGCATATTGCCAGCTGTTTGGCAATACGATTCCCATACCTGTAACGGACATATATGCCGTTGGCAGTGCGGCAGCTATTGCGCCGGCCGTGTTCCTCACCGCCTTTGCTGCCACTGGCGTCTCGCTCCGCCATTTAGCTATTAGTGTTTTCAGCATATTTAGCGTATTTGGTTACTCCATTTTGTTTATATGAAATAAGCGCCTGGTGTCTGTGTCTTGACGAGTAAGAAACATGAACCCACTGACCCCCGAATTCGTAGATCACCTGATCGAAAGGTAACAACATCATGATCAGATTGAATAGCTTCTTGTTCTCCTCCGGACTTCCTCCCGTAATGTCTGCCGCCTGTCCTGTCAGGTGTTGTGATGATGCCACACCGCCCACTGCTTTGTTTAGTTCCGGGCACCGGTACCCGCAGTTCACCTTGATGGGCTTCTTATATGCAGCTCTCAGCGGATCGAGCACATTTTCCACCAGCGCTGTGAGGTTCTCTTTCACCAGTGCACCCGGAGTATTGTCTATACCCTTCGTCTTTGCCGTTGCGCTGCCGTACATCTCTGTAATTGTGAAATACTTCATTTCTTATCCTCCTTATATTTTAGTTCAGTTCTGATCTCAGCCAGCATTTCTTTAATGTCATTTACCCCGCTCAAGATATTGTCTATCTTCTTGCTGTGCGAGTCCGTCCTGCTCTCCAGATTGGCAATACGCTGTTTTGCGAGTGCCAGGTCCTTTTGTATTGAGAAGTAAGCACAGAGGGTTGATATTACCGCCGTGATTACATATTTCATTATTTCCAAGAAGTTTACGCCCATATTCGTATTTTTTAAATGATAATGCAAATTTAATACTTCATCCTTTGAGATAAAAGGACACCCCTATCTGCTCGCGTTCTTCTCGAGCGTATCGATATGTTGTATCTTTTTCTTGATATCCCTGATGGTTACCGTCTCCTTCTCTGCCGTCGCCTTCGTATATTCAGATATCAGTCTTAGATACATGAGCAATTCTTCGTTTGACACCCCTTCTGATGCCTGTCCGGTATATCCTCCCTGTGCTGCGTTGGACAATGAGTTCCCATTCCCTGCATATCCTCCGTCGTACTTTCCGCCTGTGATGCGTACCTTATCCAGAATGTCCGTTGTGTTCATCAGGCTTATTGTCCCGTCCTTCTGCCCTGCGTCAAACACATCCAGGAACTGTCGCACAGCCGGGTTCCCCACGGCCTTATGATTGGCCACGAATTCATTTTTGTGTACAGGTATCACTCCCGCCACGTCTCTCGGATTCCCGTTATCGGTATATCCGTCCGAGTATCCACCCTCATACAGTCCTGATGCCTCGTCCCTGGTATTCTTTGCTACAGCCAGCTGAACGGCACCTTCTGCCACCGTCGCTCCTATCAAGATACCCTCCATAACCGGGTTCCATGCCCACTCTGCCGCAATCTTCATGATTGCCTCTGCTGTCTTTGCCATCACACTCAGCACCGTCATCTGAAACTCTTTATTGGCGTATTTCTTTTTAATTGCCAGCTTCTCTGCGTCCTCCTGTTCCTCCAGCTTCGTTGTGTCTTTCCCTGCCTTCTGTGCTGCCTTGATCAATTTCGAATATTTATTCTCAACTTTTGTTGTCTCTCTCGACTGCATCGATTGATACAACTGACTTGCTGATGATGCCAGATTACTCACAGTCTGAAGCGCAGCGTCCTCTATTTGTGTACGCTGCTCTGCTTCCGTTTTGGCAATATCCGTCTTGTTTTTCTGATATTTCTCGTAATCTATTAATTTCGCATCATACATCGATTGATTCATAAGACTTTTTTGATCCAGATTCTTTTCTGATTCATACGCTTGTTCTGCGTCCGCTTTTTGTTTGTCGAGTCCTTCTTTCTGCTGCTGTCGTTTGATATCGAGTATTTCTTTTTCTGTATCAGTACTATCTTGATCGTATTTTTTCTCTATCTCAAGTTTCTTTTCCAAGTAGTCAATTTCAGACTCTTTCATTTTATTCTGATATTCTTCTTCGGTGGAAATTTCTCCAGATAGTCTTGATTGTGCTAATGAAATTTTGTCTGAGTTGTAGGCATCATCCAACCCTATCAAGTCATCATTCATATCCTTTTTTCTTTTCTCGTACTGATAGTTCGTTTCCTCAGTGATGGCATCAAGTATCTTATTTCCGGTCTCAGTCACCTTTGCTTCGCTGGCATGATGATTCTTCTGTATATCAAGAATATTACCAAGATGTTTTACCTCAGCCTGATATACACTGTCATGATATTCATTTTGAGTAATTTCCTTTTTGCTCAAAGAGGATTTCAGTTCAGCCAATTGCTTGTCGTAATTCGCATTTTCCAGCTTTTCGTCTTTGCTTTCGTCTTTTTGATTTGCAGTAGCAGTCTTTCTTGCAGCAACTTCTGCCTTTTTTCTTTCCTTTTCCTTTCTATCTGCCTCTTTCGGATCAACATAATCTCCTGTATTTGTATTTTCTTTTGTGGCAGTTTTTACCATTGCGTCCTGAAGATTTTTTTCTTTGATATAGTTGTTGATATTTTCAACCACTTTTCTTTTTTCCGCCAGTGCTTCATTCCATATTTTCTGTCTTTCTTTATCGTGTGCAAGCATCAACTCATCATTTGCCCTTACCTTATTGGATTCGTCTTGTGAATACACTCCACCGCCTGCGCCAAATGCACCGGAAGAATAAGTCCTCTGCGTATTGCTTTCATGTCCTTTCTGGGTCATGAGGTCTTCTCTTCTATTCACAGCCTTGTTCCATGTGTCTGCGGCCATTTCTGCATTTGCCTGCTCACCCATAGCAGCCTTTAGTTTGTCGTACATGGCTTCTGCAAGTGCCATCTTCTTGATGTTTGCCAGATAGGTGTCGATTGCTTTTGTATTCTCATTATATATCGTACCCTCTTTACTGATTGATGCGTGATAGTCAGGTATGATTTTCTTCAAGTCCTCAATCGCCTTTTTTCTTGAATCCAGACTTGCGTTATTGTCATGTATTGTCTTTGTAAGAATCTCTACACGTGTCTTCTGATCTGCATATTTTTCATTAGCTTCTTTCATGGCTTCTGCTTCATCTTCCATCGCCTTTCTTCTTGCGTTCGATTCTATTGCGGCCTTTCTTTGTGACTCACTTAATTCGTTGTTATTTCTGATCAAGTCAACGATAAACGATATTAATATGATAATACCTGCAGTGATAGCAATATATGGATTTGCTATCATGGTTGCCCATAATTTTTTAAAAGAAGCAGCTATAACATTATTCCAGAATGCAACAAGCTTCTGGGCTATAACGTGTGAGTATAGATAAATTGTATATACTACTATCAAACTGGAAAGTGTGGCAACAGTGTATCTGTAGTTGTATAATGTCGATATAGTAAATGCTGCCGCTTTTGCAAGTTTTGTCTCTGCCGACATTAAGTCAAGTGTGGCAGGGAAAAGCTTTTCTCCCAATTCCACACTAATATCATGCAGGGCTTTCTTTTTCTTATCTAGTTGTGCCTGTGATGTGCTATTTTGTTTATCATATTCTTTTGTGACAGAAGTAGCTTTGCTGTATGCTTCTGCTGCATCTATCTGTGCTTTTTTTACTGCAACCACATTGTCAGCGACGGTTGATAGCACACCCACACTTCGTGTTCCGTCTAGGTTCATCTTCTCAAACATTGGTGCCAGTTCTGCAAATCCACCTTTGTCTTTCATGGCTGTCGAAAACTTGATAAGTGCATCATTTCCGTTTGTCTTCAGCAAGTTAACAAACTCCTTGACATCAATTCCTGCAAGTTTCGCAAATTTTGCCGGGTCCTGATACATTTTTATAAGAAGTTGAGATATGGCTGTAGATGACGTTTCTACCTCCTGCCCATTTTGATCAAGAACAGATGCAAGACCCATGATATCCGTCTGTGTTATCTTTGCCTGCTTCCCGGCACCTGAAAGCCTATACGTGAAGTCAAGTATGTATGCTTCCGTTGCGTTACTGTCTTGCCCTAGTTGGTTGATAGCCGATCCGCTCGAAAGCATCGCCTGTTTTAGTCCCAACTTCTTATCATCACCGAACATACTGGCTATTTTACCGATGTTCGTGATAGCGTCCTGGCCCAAATCTTCACCAAGTGCTATTTTTATCTGATTTCCTGCGTCAACGAAATCTAAGATGTTTTTCTTTCCGTCTATACCTAGCTTTCCTGCGTCTCCTGCCAGTTTGTTCAACTCTTCGCGACTTGTCCTGGTGTCCATCTTCTTGAACTCCTCATTCAAGTCCTCAACTTCCGCTTTCGTCAGATTCGTATATTTCACCACCTGACTCTCTGCCTCCTTCATATCCGCAAAGTCCTGCACGGATTTACTTCCGCTGATCCCCATTCCTGCCAGCGCAGCAGCAGCTGTTGCAGCTATCGCCGCGTATTTATTAAACCCTTCGGACAGACCTTGCAGACTCCCTTTCGTCTCTACCGCCGTCCCCTTCAGACTCTTCATTCTTGCGTTTACCTCATCGAGTTGTGCCTTATATTTATTGTAATCCGCAGAATCCGGCGTAAGATGTCTTACGATGTTGTTAAGTTCCTTCTGTCGTTGCGTGAGCTGGCTGAGTGTCAATCCTGTTATTCCGATTGTCTCGAGCTGACTGTCCATGGCCACCTTTGCTTTTCTCACTACAGTCACCTGCTGATCATATTCTTTATTGACCTCTTCCAACTTTGTCTTGAGCACTTCTATTTTATTATAGTCTCTCGATCCTGCGTCCTGGGCATTTTCTTTTTTGATAGAGGCGTTGATCTTGTCACGCTCGTTTCCTAGCTGTGTAAGTTTCTTATTTGCCTCCGTCAGTTGTACATTAAGGGCCTGAAGTTCCTGTTGTGATTTGTTGGGCTTGATGTCTAATTCAAGTTGCCATCTATCGATTTTCAATGACATAATAAAACGCGTTTAAATTTGTTATTGCAAATTTAAACGCGTCTCCTTATCCATAAAAGGACATCGGAATCAGTCAATCCACTTCCCGTCGTCTATCCAGACTCCTCCGTCGTCCCAGTTCCCGTCATTCAGCACCCATCTTGAATTGGCCGCCGTATCGCTCAGTGTGATGGGGTAGAAAGTCCCTTTCCATTTCTTCTGCCTTCCTTTCGCCACGATCGTCTCTTCTATGCTGCTGCATACGTATCTCTTATTCCCGATAATGAATATATTTCTCACGTCGTATTTATTCGGGTCGTAACTCTCTATCGTTACGCCGTGTTTTGTGTCTATGATATATACCCCATCATACAGCTCTTTATCGATATCCTCTAGTCTCAGGCTTCCCTCGAAGTTATCACTCAGTCCCAGTGATGCAGCGTCCGGAACGGTGAAGTTACCTATTGTCATTGCGTGATACGTGTCTGTGTATGAGTTCGGCATTTTCCCAAGGGCGTAAGTATGCCATCCGTTATAGAATGCAAGGTATAACTGACATTCCGATGACGTCGTGCTGCTATCCGACAGCCCTGTGATATAGTCGTTCAGGTTCTCTGTGCCTTCATCCACAGTGTCCGACTCATCGCTGCTGTCCGTCGTGTCCGGTGCGCTGATAATGTTTACTTCGCAGTATGCGCCCAGGGTGTCCTCCTCTGCGCTGTTTATTTTTGCAATGCCGTATGGTGCCGGCACTATCTTAATCTCAAGACCGCTGTCGGTCGTTGTGTCTCTTATCAGGCTCCGCCACTGGTCCGCCTCTTCTATCCCGCTTCGATAACCGGGATTATTAGACGACCTGATGTATGTCCTTCCCGTTGTGCTGTCCTTCATCAGGAGCTTAGCCTTTTCGTCAATGCTTTTCGATGCAAAATAGAGCACCGTCATCCCAGGATAGCTCTTTGTTTTTAGCGCAGCTTTCGCAGTATCGCTCAGTTTTCCTATTTTGTAGAAACTCGTATCCGGTGTTGTATACATGATGTTCGATGCGCTGTGCTCGTCCGTAGTTTCATCCTCCACCTCTACTTCATACTCGTCTATCACGTCTTTGATGGTACGCTGCGGAGTATTTACATAGTATGATGTCTTCACGTATATCCCGCAGGTCTTCTCCGTGTTGTCTACCACGAATACCACGTTCAGCAGGTTCTCCACCTGTTCAAAGAAACTTTTTACGGTCCATCCGGGAAACATCTCGCAGTATTTCCGTGTGTTCACGTAGTTTGTGGTGAATAGGTATTTATAAGAGGTGTTATCGAGTTGATTTGTCGTGATCGTATATCCCAGAGCGTGAAGTATCTTCTTGATTGTTGATAGTAGGTAAGGCTGCACTCTCAGGTCGTCATTACTCTGTGATTCCGATCTCAACTGAGCGAAATGAAGCATATACAGATTGTAGGTTGCTTCTTTCGTCTCGTTATAGATGGTTGGCAGGCAGTAGTCTATATCCGGATATACCACTCCCGTATATACTCCCTCATTTATTCCGTCAGGTTTCACTGTTGCACTCATGATGGTATTTGCGTCCACCTCGCCCATTCCCGTCAGCCATTTAATCTCCAAGTCCTGACCTATAAAGTAATTCAACTCAGAGTTCCCGCTCACAATCTGTATTGTCACCGTGTTGTTTGTCCATCCCGTGATCACCTCCGTTCCGTTGCAGTACACTCTGTTGTCCGCTATCAGCACAGCTGTCCTTTTTGTTAATTCTGCTGCGCTGTTGTTCAGCCTCCATTGTGGCCACAGCGCTTTGTTGATCGGGTTGTCCAGATTAACGGTCACGTCGTAGGTATACTCACCGTTCTTCGTAAAAAAGGAGTTCTCCCTTTTCACTGCAGTGCTGAACTCTTTTGATATCACCACCTCTACTCCGGCTATATATAACTGCGTCATAGTCCTGCGTTGTCTGTTAGCTTGAAGCTTACGCTCAAACCGTTGTAACCCCCATATATGTTATATTCCCACTCTATTTTGAGTTTTTCCGGTGCTGTAATGTTCGCTCCGCAAATCAGGTTGTCCGCTCCCTCTTCATCTCCGAACAGCAGTTTCATAAGGCGCAACATGATTGTCTGATATTTTGCGTATGCCGTAAACTCAGCGTCGTCAGTCTGGCTTCCTGCCGGTATCTTCTCGATGATAAACATGATCACATCGCCTTCACCTCTGTAGCTGATCGTCTTATCCTCCTCCGCTCCCGGCACGTTCGCGGCAAGGATAATTCCTCCTTTGTCTTTCAGTTTCTTAATCAGTTGCTCCTCTTGCATAGAGATGATCACATTGTCTATCTGTTCCACCCCCATGGCGTTTACTCTTACTTTGAGTTCCGCCATCATCTGCATATAATCCGTTAGTCTTATCATAGTTTATTCTGTTATGAGTCCGTTATCCATCGGGTCGGCCATGGTGAAGGTGAATTCAATAGCCGAATATTCACCTTTCTGTAGCGTATGCGTGTAGTTCGTCTTCTTTATCAGTATCGGTCTCCACTCCCCTTCGTATAGTATGTCCACCTTTCTGCTCATTACCAGGTCTCTCCAGTGTGCATATTCCTCCCTCATCAGCAGCGCTCCGCTGTTAGCCGTGTACTCATCCGTCTGCTCAATGCCAAATCTTACGTCGATGCCATTATATCGGCTTACCGTGTCTGTCGATGATGGTTTGACGGATATCCCTCCTTTTGCGATCCGTGTCTCCGGAAGGTCGAACACGTTCAGATACCGGAAGGTATCGTATGAGTAGAAAGAAGTCCGGTCTATCTTGATGATCGAAGTAAATAACCCTCCTTCTCCGTCAAATTGAATGTAGTCTACATTGTCGATAATGTCAGGGAATAATAACAGAGGATCAACGTTAACCGTCTTGATGACTCCGTCATTGTTGGTAATAAAGTTACTCAGCGTTCGGAGTGCTATTCCGGTTACATTGTAGGCTGTACAAGTACAGTTCCCGATGAAGTTCTTGTATTTATAGACTCCGAGAATTGTTGTATCTTTCTGTTTCCTCGTGAGCATAGATACAGTTGTAGGTATTCCTGTAACCCGGTTATTACTCATAATGACGGTCGATGTAGTCTCATTTACGCCGTTGATTGCAAAGATGAAGGTATCTATCGCGTGTATCTGTATCATGTTGTCAATGATTCCATACAGACACATCTGTAAGATGGTGGAAAGTTCCCTGATGGTGATCACCCCGTCCGTGTCCGGGCTGTAGGTCTCTTTCAGAATCTGTCTTCCCGTGCTCACCTGTGTAATCGTGAAGTCGATAGAGGCGTCACTCGCTATGATGTAATCCTTGCATTCTGCAGCAAAGAATATCGTGTCCGGTCTCTGCGTTACTGTCATAATCTAAAGAATTTGTTGTGTCTGTCGTTTTTATCGTCGATGGTCGACTTATATATCTCCGTACTTGCTGCGATATCACGCAGTTTCTTCATTTCTCTCAGCCAGTA
>Ga0302293_10000131_pt1 | contig 44031 bp, 66 predicted proteins | sample III_Fen_N2_2_FD_198758 | JGI IMG/M metagenome (GOLD analysis project Ga0302293, IMG submission 198758) | Peat permafrost microbial communities from Stordalen Mire near Abisko, Sweden - III_Fen_N2_2 | ecosystem: Environmental > Terrestrial > Soil > Wetlands > Permafrost | place: Sweden: Abisko...
GACAATGAAAAGATAAGAAAACACCCTTGCGATGGGTGTTGCAAGGAGACAGAATTGAAAGACTTCGTTGTCTTGCTAGGAATACCTCCTACCAACAGAACAATAAGGAAGCGTGGTTCGTCCCTTATCAGAATGGCATCAGTAAGAGCTTCTCTCTGGCGTGGCAATAGAGCCGGTCGGGCTTCGCTTAAGCTTTCCACGTCTTCATGGGATCGTGTACTGTGCGTGTCTGTTGACGAGCTTAGGGAAGGCCCTACCGGACGTAGACTCGCGCTGGAAGACGATCTTTCCGTATGAAGTCCCTAGAGCAAAGAGTTTCGCCTGAACACGCGAAAACAGTTCGAGAAATACAGGCCACTCTTCCTCACGGAAGATCGAAAGAGTTCTTCGAGGGTATGCTCAAAGGATACAAACTAGCAGTCATGCTGTCGTGGGGACAGGAGTTGTCTGAGCTTCTTGTGGTTGACCCATACGCTAGCCAGGTATTCCTTACGACACTTGCAATCGAGGAAGAGATGAACAATGTCCCTGTTCAATTTACTGACTGAAGTAATAGGAGTTTTTGTTTTCGGCTGGTTGTTCGTTTTGATCTTCAAGCCGATAGTGAAGCTTCTGATCCAAGTAACTATCGTTATAGTGGATGGGATTGGAGACATAGAAAGGAACTCCTGAAGAATGTTCGCAATCCTTGACGACCAACACAATGTAGTCCCGGTTGATCTTCTAACTTGGTCTAAGTGGTTCGAAACTGCGGACGACGCACGCCGAGTTGGCTTGGATGAAGTCACCATCAAGAGAACCTGGCGACAAAGACTTCGCAGGCTACCGGCCACGAAGGTAAGGGTGTCCACCGTTTTTCTTGGTATCGACTACAACTTCACAGGACTTTCTCCGTTGTGGTTCGAGACAATGGTCTTTGCCGACTACTCTGGAAACGACCTGTTCTGTAGAAGGTACTCGACATGGGAAGAAGCAGAAATAGGACATGCAAGAACAGTTATGGCCGTTCGTAGCGGAGGTAACCTAGATGAGCTACCTGGAGCAATTCATTAACCAGCAGAACAGCGAGGCCACGAAGACTACGTATCGTCGTGGTCTCGTTTCGTTTCTGGAAACCCTAGAGACAGAAGACCTTCCAGATAGACCTAGCGTTGAAGATGTCATCGCCTGGAAGGAATGGATGGCTACTCTTTCTGGATGGTCAGACAAGACTCAGGCTACCTACTGGGCTGCCGTGAGAAGCTATTACGATTGGCTTACCAGGCAGGGAATTATTACGCTCAACCCGTTTCTAGCTGTGAAGTCCCCACGTACGCTAACTAACAAGACACCTAACGTACCCTCAGAAGCGGCCTTTACGGCGCTAATGCGTGAAGCTGACAAGTGCCCCACTATGGACGCAGCTATCGTCTACGCCCTTGCTAGCGGCCTCAGGGAGAGCGAGGTAATCGACTTGCAGGTAGAAGACGTAATCAACAACGGGAACACTGTTATACTGCGAGTTGTGGGCAAGGGCTACAAGCAGCGCATGGTTCCATTGGGCGAGAAGGCTTCGTCGCGAATCTTCCGCTGGATCGGGCAGATGAAGTACAGCGATTCTGGGTTCGTGTTTATGAAGGACGGAAGGAAGTTGTCGCGTCGGCAAATCCAGTGCGTAGTGTCAAGGATTTGCGTTAAGATCGGGGTAACTGGAGTCTCACCGCACTCCCTGCGACATCACTTCGCAACTCGGATGGTTAGGGCTGGCGTGGATGTCTTCACGCTTCAGAAGCTACTTGGACATTCTTCGGTGAGTACGACCCAGATTTACGTCAACATGAACACTGATGACCTAGTAGCCGCAGTTGCAAAGGATACGATGTGATGCTTAGGGTACTGAATGTTATCTACACGTACGGCATGAGCGATCAAGATATGGATGAAGAGCTAACTAACGTTCTTGACAACGTGATGGCAATCAACCCAAGCACTAAATCTATCAATGCTGATGGAGACGTTCCGTACTATAGGGTTGACTCATACAGTCCTGACTCAGACCGTGGAGCCTGGGCGTCTGTGTTCGACATGGACGGTTGGTTCAAACACATGACGTTTAGAACTGAGGAAGGTAGGCGTCTTTATGTTTAAGGTCTTGACGATATTCAATCACACGGACAAGAGAAACAGCCTGACCATATCTGACGACAGGGTGGCAGAAGCATTGCTTGGCCTGAAGTCAGCCCCGTCAAGCCCCCGCAACAAGGCGTTTGAACTCCCGTACTGGCAATTTTCAAGTTCGTTCGCATTCGGGTATGAAGACCACTTCTTGTTCGTTGTCAGGAGAGACCTCTAGATGTACCTACTTCATTCTAATAGAAGTCTTTCAGATTACGACATTAGCCATGCAATCAGAAGGGCAAAGTTAACCAGTGGATTAAAGTTAACCCGTGGATTCGGGCTAGGATTCCACGGGGTATTGGTAACCATAGATTATGGTCAGATTGTTGGCGTGCATCCAAACTGGAAATACTGGGTTGTAAGGAGGGCTGAGAGTGGAGGGTCTTAGAAGGGTAACCGTGTTATGGCAATCCGGCCCGTCACACGATCCAGTTTACAATGCACAGCTTCTTAGCAAGATTGGGATTATACGGCGTGGAGAACCGCACAGTTATCAGTTAGTAGGAAGCACAACCATTGGCTACCATGCTGTCAGGCTTGGATCAAGCAAGTCTTGCCGTTCGTACGCTTTCCCTTTTGCTGACTGGATCAACTACAACCTGGCGGTAAGCGGAATAGGGGCACGAGTATGAAGAAGTTTCAGGTGGCCTGGAAGAACGGACACGAGATGACAATGGACGAAGTAACCCTTGCTGTTAAGGCGAATTCGGTCATCAGAAGGTTCAATGGGTACAACGAAATCGGGGACGGATTGTATGTGTTCAGGATTCAGGCGTTCGTAGAGTTCTTGATGGAAAGCACGAACGTGTTCTCGATGGCTGAGATGGTGGACGCTTTTGAAAGGATACCGGAATGAAGATGTTGTTGTTGAAGTTCAGGGGGGTAGAACAACCAGACGTTGAAGAAATCCTCGAAAGATTCGCTGCTGATTCCCGTGTCCAGGGTCAGTACATCACCACTGACACTGCGTATGAGTATATGTTCCCAAGCGTACCAGGGTTCATTGACTATTTCGCTAAGTTCAACGGTCTTGCCGGAGTGGACAAGGAGAACCTCCTAAGAGATGCCACCGAGTCGGCTATCGAACATTCCCTCTTTGTCTAGAAGCTCTTGCAAGCGATCTTGTGTAATTACACACATCGCTGGTAAGGGCTTACCGACAACAGGGTACTTTGCTGCATCCGAGAACTTCAGGTAGAGTATCGGGTCTTTCCCCCAGTCTATAGCTCTATCGGCTATCTTTTGCCAGTAGCGAGCAATCTTAGCTGGAGCCTTCTCGTTCTTAACTTCACCAAGGAACGAGCGACTAAGTACGTCAGCCTGGAGATGAGTCAGGTCTCCGATGCGTCCGGTAGACGTAGTGAGCCCTGAGAGACGGGCATCCTTGCCGTCATGCTCTGTGAGCCATCTTGCGAATTCTCGCTCCACGTTCTTCCACCTTCTAGTAAGAGACTTGCGGGCACGCGCCACTTCAGTCCGTTCGGACGATGTGGCCTGAGGACCACGGGGCTTCTTGGGTAGAACCTCACGCCCGAGACAATCGCTGACAAGGCTGCTCTCCTTACTCATTCGAACTCCAGGGTCTTGATTACGCCAGGTATCCCGTTCTTCTTCAAACCTTGGCTGTTATAGCACATATGACAGATAAACTTGTCGTAAACCTCGTTCGGCGCAACCCATACCTTAATTGATATAAGCTGTTCGCATTGTAGCTTACCACATTGTCCGCACTGATAAAAGAGAGAGTTACGAGCCTCTACTGTCATAAATTAAACCCCTAGTTCTCACACCTACGTAAGTTGACATTTTGTCTATAGTATGTTATTATTATAGAAGTATCCGGGCGTACTATACCAAGCCTTGAACCAGACTTCAGCAGTCTGAGTTGCGTCGTTGAACTTGACCCCGTGTAGGTCAACCCTGAATACGTCAGCCTGAACGTAAGCTGTCATTCTGTCAGCCACAGCCTTCAGGGCTGTATCCATGAATGTTCTCTTGCTTTCAGGAGATACCATTATCTCTTCATAGACACGTCTGTCCATGAACGGAGACTTCAGGTAAATCTTGTCTTCTAGAACCCTATGCCCCTGGCTTGGATCAGCCAGAGACATTTCGATTCTTAGCTTGTTAGGCGTTCTCTTGTTTGCCATAAAATTTTCCGTCAAAGACAAAGCGTCCGTCAACGACTGCAATTTGCTGGATGTGGAAGCGGCCTGTTGGGAGAACCCATCCAACACTGAAACCATGCTGCCAGTTTGGGTGGTCAACATAGTCAAGGTCGGTACGGCAGAGGCATCCGTTCTCGTATGCAACGTATTCACCACTTCTGTCTGTTTTATACACTGAGCCAAGTCTATGTGTATGGTTATGCATAACAGACATACCATAATCATCCAGCATGGCCTTGGCGGTATAGCCAGAGTGCTTTCGAACTAGGTTTCCGTGGGTCAACTGAAGATCACCGACAGTGATGTTACCACGGACATACGAGATGCCGTAGCGGTTCATGTCGAACAAGGCTTCCATTTCCATTGATGGAACACCAGCAAGTTCTGGGGCTTGACGCCACAGGTACTTCTGAAGCCGTTCCTCGTGGTTGCCCTCGATCCAGTCGATCTTGCACTTCTGCCCCGCAGCCCTGCGAATCTCAGCCAGGATAACTGTCTTAGTGAAGTCTATCTCTTTGGCTAGCATGACGCGACGGGTTGGGTCTTTCGAGAACCTGGAGATGTCGTAGAAGTCGGCAATGTCGCCCATCAGATGAATAGCGTCGGGCTTGAAGTCCCGCACAAAGTCTAGGACAGATGCCCACACACGCTGGTCTACGAAGACACCGTGCGTGTCGCCAATCATTACGTGCTTCTCTGCGCCATCAGGAACAATAGGTCTACTGGTAGCGTAGTTCCACGTCTCCGGGTGATAAGTCCCGTCTACGGTCACCACAGACTGCTGTGGGGTCTTCTCGACTACCGCTTTACGCTGACGGTAGGCAGTAGGGCTAATCCAGGGGTACTTGGTTAGGAATGTCGGCTTGTCGAGGATAGTAAGGTCGGCTAGTTCATCGCCAGACCAAATATGAGAAACATTCAACGTTTTACTCTCTTTCGAGGTAGACGGCTGCGCTGTGAAGTATCTTACTACTATCAGCTACCATCCCAAGAACTGAGTTACAACGGGGGCATAGGATGCCACGCACCCTTCCCGTCTCGTGATCGTGGTCAACACTTAGTCTTCGACGCCCAGGCGGTCTTGTGCATATAGCGCAAAGTCCTCCCTGAGATGACAAGATAGCATCGTACTCTTCCGCAGTGATGCCATATTTGTCTCTCAACATCCTGTCGTGACTTGATATTCCAGAATACTTAACTGGTTGAGTATTCTGAGACGGCCTAGGGCTAAACTCACGCTTGCGAGCAAGTCTTACGTTTCTATCCCAGGCAAGCAGTTCGGCTTTGTCTTGTCTTGTCATTCAGCCACCCTATCGGAATCAATTTGAATTCCGGTTTCCTGTGAAACCCTTCTAGCATCCCCACTACACAAGTAACTAAACGGAATCTCTCTCTTCCCGATGAGTTCTGCTCTTCTAGGAACTAATATGCCGTGTTCTCTACAGTCCGCCTCTAGCCCCTTTTCTGACTTCTGCTCTTTCAGTTTGTTCATTATGAAAATAAGGGCCGGGTCGGTCAGCTTATGACGCCTAGGAGTTCTGTTCACGAGCAAACCTTTCAATTAGTACGCGAACCCTGCCCATCTTTGGACTAGAGAATGATGGTCTGTTTTTAGTCTCGTCGGCCCAGTCGTTCAACATCTTTCGATCCTGAGGCGATAGGGTCTTTAGCCAATCTTCTAGAACTAAAAGATCAAGATGCAAGGAACTTCCAACAGACGTTGGGTATGCCATGATCCTGTATTCTTCGTCATAGCAATACGATCTTGCTTCGAGTGCGGCTCGTATGTAGGGCCGCTCAGAAATTAGGAACCGAATATAACTCGGATCGCCTGATAGGCTTTCTACAAGAGAGTCAACACTCATTACTTCAACTTCGCTTTCTTGTTAGACTCTTGGCCTGTGACCTGAATTACTTCAGTACACTTAGGGCACTTGATGCCTTGCTTGCGCCCGCCCAAACTGACCTTCTGGCAGTCGAACGGGCTTATTGTTGTCTGGCAATTCGGGCACTTCATCCACGTAAATCCTAGTCTTGTCAAGGGCTTGCAGCATTTTAGCTGCCGGACCCTTTGGCGGGCGATTATCTATTGCTACACCTAGCTCTATACTGTCAAGAACTATGCCCATACATGCCCCTGCGTGCTTCAGGTGATGGATGCCTGAGTCGGTGGCGTTATCCTCTCCATCCATGAATGCGTATATGTGTCGAAGAGAAGCCTCTAGATACGTCATTATCTCTACAGCGTTCTCTCGCCAGTTGAACGGGCCGTACTTCGCTGCCCCGTCAGCCATAGCCTCAGAGACACCGATTATCAGAGCCGGGGGAACGAGGGCAAGCGGGGCCTTCTTTGCGCCTACCAAATCCTTTGGGTTAGTCGCCACTTTCTTCCCTCGTCGCTATAATCTGAAACTCAGGAAAGGCTACGCCTTCTGGGACATCTTCGAACTCACTTGATTCCCAGTAGATTCTCATCTGTTGTCGCCAGTCACGGCGACCATCTAGTGAGTAAGTATAATCCAGAACCTTGACAATCCTAGTATCCAAAGGCAGATTACTACTGATAACGTAGTCACCTACCACAAGCCTACTGTTGTTATGGGCCACAAAACGGGACTTGAATATGGATTCTAGTAGTCTGTATGAGATATCAGTGTAGGCTATTCTAGACATGCCACACCTTCCATAACCTTGTCCCAACCATCAGTAGAGTTGTAGTTTACTGCTCTGTCATCTATGTAGGCTATTGCAGGAACCTTCTCTGCTGTAATATCGTCAAATGGAATGCCAAACTTCTTGCAGACTGACGCGATGTGGTTGTAGTGGTCAACTGCATCTTCACCGTTTTGGCCTAGCCACTTAGGGCTTAGGCGAGACGTGAGAATGACAATCGTGAATCCACCCTGTTCCTTTAGCCATCTTATCGCCTCTACCGTTCCGTGGTTAACGGTGTCAACCTCAGGGAACAACGGACCCCACGGAACTATCACGCCATCGAAGTCAACACATACTACCTTTGCGGCCTGTGGTGCATGGCCGTTAGCCATGCCGTAATCGTGTACTTCCTGCTTCATTACGCTAACTTCTTCCCGTTGTCGTCTACCCAGTATCCTTGACGATGGACTCGCTTCACCTTGCTTAGTTCAACCTTTTCAAGCGACTTCCCGACTAAGTATCCAACGAATCTTTTGTCAATCAGGAAAACCTGAGTAACATTGCCTTCTGGTAGAAGAATCCAATCACCCGGCGTAAGGTCGGCAAGCATCAGTACGCCGTTCGCCTCAACCGTTGCTGGCATCTAGTGCCTCCATGTCTTTGGGGTCGTTTGCTTCAAGAACGATTATCTTGAAGGCCCTATTTTGCCAGTGGGCTTCTGTGTTCCTGATAGTAATCTCTGCGTTTCCAGTATCAGTTAGCCTATCAATTCTGCCTTCCGTGTGACTAGGGAATACTACAGTGAACTCTGTCTTTATCACGGACATCTTACGCCTCGTCGCCGTATTGGCTACCAAAGTTGCGCAGTGCGTTCAGATTGGAATACTGGATCATCTGTTCTGTGCCGGGCATGAAGATTTCGTACATAGACCACCGACGAGGCTTGGTGTCCATCGGGGTAACAAAAGCCTTCTCGCAGTCTTCGCAGATTACCAAAAGGCTCATGTCTAGCCAGTTTTCTTCAGTTGAAACCATGCCTTTGTGGCAAACCTCACAAGCCACGTCGTATAGCTTCGGCATTTTATTCCTCTAGATAAGATATCGCAGACCTAAGGTAATCAGTGTTGTCCTTGAACGACCCAAGGGCGTTATTGCATCGAGTGCATAGAAGTCCTCGTACTCTCCCGGTCTGGTGGTCGTGGTCTACTGCTAGGCTCCGGGCCTCATATGGCCTCTCTGGATGACAGGCCGGAACGCTACCCGCCATTTCTGCCGAGGAACTTTATGGCGTTCACGGCCTCCCAGACTGATTCTCTAGTGGCCTTTAGCTTGGCCCACTTTTCATGTGCCTTCACTTCAGCCATCCTAAGACTATGAACGGCGACATCGGCCTTCGCCTTAGCCACCATGTCCGAAATCTTTTCTTCCTTGGCCTTCGCGAACTCTTCAGCCCAAGCCAGTTTCGTTACCATCTCGGCCGTCTCGGATTCCCCTTGTGCGTGAGCAACAAGGTTCCCGAGAATCTGGTAAGCCACGATGTAGTCGTCTAGGTTCTGGGTTGTCGGACTTCCTGACCCTAGCATCTCTAGGACTTTGCCTAGAATTCGTGCTTCTTGCTCAGTCATTCCTCTTCTTCCCGGCTATCGTATTCAACTCGATTAGCATCCTATCGAGTATTCGTCTGTCGTCGTTACGCTTTGTATCGTCAACCCCGATGCGACGTACGACCTTCCACTCACCGTCAATCTTCTCTACTACTGCTAGAGCCCTCTCGCGCAACGTGATCCTCCATTGAGTCTTGGCGCATCAAAACCGGCGCAACTAGAACAACCGTCAGATTCGCACTTAGGTGGAATGTCGTATGTCTTTAGGTAGCAGTTCATCGGGGAACGGCAAGCTTTCGCTATACCATCCCACCATTCACATTCCGTCCAATCGTGCTTATTTCGAGAAGCATCGTTTTGTGGGGGGTTGTATATTTTACCTCTAGGCATTAGTGATCCTTTTGCTTACTTCTGCGGCCCGAGTTTGGATCGGCCGCTATCGCGTCTTCCGGTGTCATCTGACGAATGCTTCCGGTCGGAAGATCGAAGTGACACGCAATCTTGCCCATCTCGTCATGCCGGTTCTTTACGACGTGAATCCAAAGAACATCAGGTGCATTGGTCTTGTCGCGATCCAACATGATAGCCACGTCAGCGGCGTGAGCAATAGAACCAGCACCCTTAAAAGCAAAGTAGTTACCTACTCCACTTTCACTCTGCATCATTGCCTGAGCGTTCGAAACTTGGGACAACGCAAGGACCGTGCAGTCTAGTTCCTTTGCGTAAGCCTGCAAGGTCAAGGCATTCTTGTTCATTTCCTTGACTTCATCACCAGACTCGTTTAGGTTCTGAATGAAGTCAACCACCAACAAATCCAAGCCGCCAAGTTGTTCTTTAGTAAGCTTAGCCATGCGATAGATGCGCTGAAGGTTGTACAGATCGTCATACACCCGAAGCTTTTGGGCCTTCCAGAAGTCAACTGCGTTTCTGTAGGCCACGCCTTGCTCTAGAGTCATCCCGCCACGTCTTAGAACTCTCTGCGGAACTCCAGACGAAAGACTTACTAGCCGAAGTAGATACTGTTCCTGTGTCATCTCTGTTGACGCGACCATAGCCACGCCACCAGCTTTGATGACATCCTCTACGGCGTTCACAGCCAATGCCGACTTACCTGTTGACGTAAATCCACCAGCAACCCACAACTGACCTGGCATGTATCCCATAGCGAAGTTGTTGAGTGACGGCCATCGTGTCGGGATTGCCTTTAGCTGAACGTTTTCCATACGAGCAATGATGCTAGATGGATCAGGGGCCTTACGGTTAAGCATGGCCCGAGTCTTCGCCTTGGCGAATATCTTCTCTGCCCTGTCGATAGCATCGTCAACATCGGAGCCGTCTTCGTAGCCAATGGCAGCAATTCCGCCTGCTGCGCCGATCATTCTTCGAAGAACCGCCTTACGCTCAACGATCCTACCGTACTGTGCAACGTGAACCGCTGTTGGCGTATCGTTGCCGAGAGTAGACAGATATCCAGAACCACCTATCGAGGCAAGTTCCCCGTCTGTTTCTAGTTTCTCGGAAACAGTAACAACGTCGATTGGCTCTTTGGCATCAGCCAACTTACACATCGCGTTATAGATACGACCATGAGATTGTCTGTAGAAGTCTTCCGGTTTCAGAAACGTTATGACTTCCGTTATTGCATCCTGGTCTATCAGTATAGACCCCAGGACTGCTTGTTCCGCTTCTATATTCTGAGGCGGTAGCCTGTCTATGATGTCGAAATCTCCTTCCTGTCAATCATTCTTCTCCTTGTTCTTGCTTCCGGGTGGACGGCCACGCCGCTTCTCTATCGCACCCAGTTGAGCCCCAAGTTCCCGAAGATGCGCTGTCTGTTTCTGCATCATCTCAGGTGTTACTTTGCTTGGCTCGCGTACAACACTACTATCGTCCACAGGAAGACTAATACTATTTTCAGATTTCGTCTCATCGCTTGCAATAGAAGTATAAAAGCCCACAACATTGTCCCATGCCTGCGAGGACGCCGGGTCGATGTCTTCCTTGGTGGTCTCAGGCGGTAGGCCATTCTCGCGTCTCCACACTGCTTCGTTTTCCTTTGTTCGAAGCGACTCACACTTCTGCGCTACCGGGCAATACTGGCACTCCCACTTGTCTTCTTCTGGAACCATTACATATGGCATAGGAATTCCAGTATCGAAGCTGGCCTTCAACTTCATAAGCCGGTCATCTAGGAAATCTTCTATGCGCTTATCTGACCAATGCTGGTTGATGGGATACCGCCCGCCACGAGTGGCTTGTGTTCCATCTTTCAATCGGCAACGCTTCATGCCTTGCATCGAGAAGTACCAGACCTCCATGATGACATTCTTTGGGTCAAGCCCGAGAAGCCAGCGATAGAGGTTTATCTGAGCGATGTGAGAAGAGTACGGCGTGTCGTACTTTGGAAGATTGTCAGTGGTCTTCCAATCCTGTATGATTGTCTTGTGTGTGTCCGGGTCTTCGAACATCAACATTGAGTCGAATGTTCCCTGGAGTTCTACTCCGCGATGCTTCCGTGAGTGACGTTCCTCGATCCTAGCGTTAGGATTAGGGCTTGACTCCAGCAAAGCATGGAACAAGGTTCCACGGAACATAGGGTACAGTTTATCTGGAGACTCGTAGTAGTCTATACGTTGTTTTAGAAAAGCAGCACGTAGACAATGCAGAACAGAAGTAACTGAGATGTAGTCACGCTTCTGATTCTGGTCAACCATACCCTTTAGGACTGGATATGGATATGGAAACGCATCGGAGTTACCCGTCGCAGCTTCCTCTAGTGCATAATCGAATGAGCAGTGTCCTTTACCTTCCTGAAGGTCGCTTGACCCATCTGCGGAAACGAAGCCAATTACGGGCATTTTGAATCCTCGAACGATGACTTTGACTGTCGGGGTGAATACTACGCCCCGACATGTCCAAAACCTGACGTTTCAACACCCAAAACCGCTGTGATTTTCACCAAAAAACACATCAAGATTGTGTTCAAAACATGCCCAAAACGGCCATTCGGCGGTTATAATGACAACCTAGTTATCCCGGCAAACCGGGTCGCTTAGATGATAGTAGTAAATTGTTACTACTCGGTCAACCAAGTAAACAAGGAGAACCTAGTGCCAGAGTATTCTGTTCCAGAACCGTCAGAGAGTGGACCCGAACGTAGGCCGCTTGTGGGTGGCGAGGATTACAAGGTCCGTCTTCTGTCTCTGGAAGTAAAGCTAAAGGCAAGCGCGTTTGATCCAGTTGCTAAGAACTGGTGGGTCCTAAAGATGGCAGCAATCTCGTTTGCTGATGGGGCTCCGTTGGAAGATATAGACGGTAATCCAGTAACCGACGAACGTTGGCTGTGGTGCGACGTAGAACCGACACGCCTAGGGTTCCAGCAAAACGGAACGGCAAGTAAGACTCGTCAGTTCCTTCTTGCAGCAAATGGAATCTCGGACATGGCGGCAACACTACCTGGCGGAAACACTGATGACCTTATCAATCGGGAATTCGTAGTCACGGTCGCAGTAACGCCAAAGCAGAAGAATAAGGTAACCGCCTTCAAGTCCCTATCGAGACGTAGGGGTCAGGCCCAGGTTGCTACTGACACTCCATCAGGAAACGACGAATACACTGCAAGGGTAGCTCGTCTTATGAATGGAGAAGCAGACGAAGCCGACAAGAAGTCCGTAGAGGACTTCTTGAACGGTGACGCCTAAAATACCGCGCAAAATAGGCCGTTTGTCGTATTGACAAGCGGCCATTTTGCTTGTAATGTCTGTCAATCACGGCGTCTGTTGATGACGCCATTAGCCTAGGAGGCATTATATGCCAGTCGTTCCTTTGGTCAGGTCTCGTGCGGAAAGCAAGGAATTCCTTCAGGAAGAAGGTAACTTGCATATCGAGACGGCAACAGCCAGGGTTGGCTCCGATACGGAAGTAAGGGTCAACGTTAGTTACGGCAACACAGGTATAAAGTTCTACGGGGAAGGTTTCGCCCGTTGCCGACAGGGTGACCACTACGATCAGCAGATTGGTTTCGACATTGCTTACTCCCGTGCAATGCAGTCAGCTTTTGCAAACGCAGAAGATGAGTCAATAGAACGCAGCATTAGTGAGAAGCAGTACAACAAGAGAATAGATATCGCTACTGGTCGTTTTGTCAATGCCATGTTTTCTGCAAGTAATGAAAAGAAGACAGGCGACCCTGAGCTTGACAAGCTTTACGAAGCCGGACGTTCTGCTGGTAAGGTTATTCGGGAGATGATGCTGGATGCCAAGAGGACCGGACAAGCAACCAAGGAAGAGGCGGTCACTAGCAGTACAAACCGAGACTGCGGTTATCCCGAGACCCAGACAGCCTCGTATGCCGAAGCCCGTCGCTATCAAGCCCAACACGCAACCGGAGCAATCGTCCCCGACGAGTTCAAGCGGCCAGAGCGTCCTACCTTCGAAAGCTCCTGCTGCCGAAACAACCCCAACCCAAAGCGAGTTGTCGAAGCCTACGTCGAAGTCATCCCAGTCCGAGAGTAAGTCTAAGCACAAAGGGTACGGTGACGGACCACCGTGCCCAAAGTGCGGAGACTTCACCTACGTATTCAGGAACAATAGGTGCTGGTGCCCTAGAAACTCCTGTGCTATAAGCGAGGAACAGACTGGAGTGTGGTTCGATGCATACGAACTCCTTGCCTCCCAGAATCAAGGACGGGACGGGTACGGTAGGGCAGTTGAGGGAATGGGCAGAGGCCCTGCCAAAGAAACAGCCCCTCATAAACTGGCTAAGACAAGTGTTCGACATGAACCAACCGACACTTCCTAGAAGTGGTTCTGGGATGGCGGACGGAACACTAAGGTTCAAAGACCTAAACTTGTTTGCTAGGGAGTGGGAATCAATAGGGAGTACAACTCCAATGCAATTCATTGACGGCCTAGAGCCAGAAGTGTATGGAACACCTGCGTATGTAGGACTTCATTCCATACTAGATTCACTAGGAAACTAACGTGCCAAGTCCAATAAGTACGCTGTCGCATATCGGTGACAGGGTTCTAGTAGATGCACAGTTGGTTTCAACAAAGCAAGTCGGCACAGAGGAAGGCTTGTTCTTCTACATGGTTAAGGTAAGAGGAACAAGTAAGCCTATCCCTGTTCTAGAAGAAGACCTATATGACTACGCAGAACCGGGCAGGATGCGTGACATAGACTACGACCAAGGGCCTAAGAACATAGGAACAAACATCAGGCGCTTCCGTCGTAGAATGGATATGACACAAAGAGAACTGTCTGGTATGATAGGTTTCTCGACTGGGACAATAGGAAACTGGGAACTCGGAATCAGTTACCCTCAGACCAAAGACATAGCAAAAGTGGCAGATGTTCTAGGCGTAACGGTTGACGATCTTCTTAGGGTTGACGATCTTCTTAGCGAGGAAGCAAAAGATGAACGATCTGGCACGTAACGCATCGTTGGCATATCTTTCGTTTGTAGCTATTACGACCGTAGTTGCACCGGTGTTCAACATCAAGCAGCGTAATGCTTGGTACAGGAAGATTGAAGAGGCCAAGAAGACACCGATGGGCTCCATTCTGGTTGGCGGAATGACAAACCCGTTTACCTGGCCCAAGATAGCATTCAACATGCTCTTCGGTGTTCTGTTCGTACTAGCTCTTATAGTAGTAGTGGCTAAGTAAAATGACGAAGGTAGATTTTCAGGTCGTCAAGGATATATCAGGAGGTACTGTAGTGTCAAAGCAGACAGACTCCACTTCCGGTGGGTGCTGCGGTTGCTTGGCGTTTCTTGTGCTATTGTTCATAGCAGCAATACTGTTCGGGGTCGGTTTCACTATCGGAAAGGGTCTTCTGTGAGCGAGGAATTCTCCCAGAACTGGGGAACGCATACCATCCCACAATTTCACCCGGACGAGAAGCAGAGGGTAAAGTCAAACAGCCTTTGGACATCCGGTAAGCCTCCGCTTACTAAGGACACTGGTTGGAAGTCTCGCAACGCAGCTAAGCAGGCCAGGAATAAGGACAATCGGGCTAAGGCTGCCGAAGAGAATCAGGCCCGTGCCAACGGAGACATGAAGTGGAAGAAGTAGATGACGCCAAAGCAGAAGGCCCAAAAGGCATCACGAAGAAACGTAACCAAGCGAGCCGCATCTTTTCGACGCGGAATTCGTCTGATGGCCCGGTTGAAGTTTAAGTACGAACGAGCAGGAATCGCAGCATCGGCAACATACCTAGCTTATCAGTCGATGTTGGAACGGGCTCAGAAGGCTAAGGACGCACTAGACCCAAGGACGGAAGCTAATGGCATTCAAGAAGAAGGTTCAACAGGAGACAACAAAAGCAACGTCCTGGGCGGGCCAGTGGAACCTGATATCCAGCCAAGCCAAGCGTGATGGGTTCTATTTGGTCTTCCTAGATGAAGGAGAAACTGCTTGGGGAGATAACTGCCTAGGCGACAACAAGAACCTTCGTCTACTAGCATCTAGATTGAAGAAGAAAGAGGCAACACAGTGAAGTCTTTCAAGGCTCTATTCTCAACTCAGCAAGTTCCGGCCCTTGACCACGCCTTCTGCGGAACGTGCGGTGCCAAGATGATTCCAATGGAAAGCCGACAGGTAATGGGCTACAGCCGCGCTGACGGAGCCCCAATCGAGAACGTATCCCGTTGGATTCAGTGCGAGAAGTTCGAAAAGGGTAGTTCCCTACAGGGAAATCACGACATCGGCCAGCAGGCAGCCATCTAATGCCAGCCCGCACTATCATGTACCAGATCGGTGCCAAGTGTAAGAAGTGCGGTGACACGGTATTCTCCAACAATAGCGCTGACGTTGAGCAGTGTGACTGTGAGAGCGTCACGGTGGTTGTCCAGAGAGGAATGAACACTACCGCTGCCGACGTTGACATCCAGGGAGAGGAATACGAAGTAGTAAATCGGCTCATAGACGCAAACGCATTGTTCAACAGGTACAGACCAGAAAAGGAAAGGGTAAAGAAGTGAGTATCCCCAAGGCTCTTTCGAACCAGACCCTAAAGGACGTTCAGGCAATCGTCGCAAGCATGAAGCGAACAGGGCAGTCAAAGCCCAACGAGGAAGAGTCTGTTATTCTGTCTCGGTTCGTTGCCGACACCCGAATGAATCAGCTTTACCTAGATGGAATCCTGATTGGAGCGGTTGACATCAGGGTTCACAACGGCGATATAGAGTTTAAGCTAAGCCAGAAGAGCGTGGACCAGATCAGGGAAATTAACTCCCGAGACGAGAACGGCAACGTGTTTAGCGGTATGCTTAGCGACATGATGTTCGAGTAACACAAAGGGGTCTAGATGACAAGCTTCTCCATAGATTTGGAGCTTCTTGGTGACGTTCAGAACATGGCCCTTAGGATTGCTGACAAGCTAGCTAAGATAGAGGACGTTATCCAGGTGAAGGGAGACCTAGCACAGCAAGCTAGGCAAGTCAGTACGTTTCTGGACGAACTCAGAACTTCGTTGCAGCCAGCAATAGATGCCGTACATGAAGTACAGGAACCAGAAATAGGGAATGTCAAGGAACCGATAGGGTTCAAGAAGCCGTAAACACAAAAAGAAACCCGGTAGCAATCAAGCTACCGGGTTTCTTAGTTTATAGGGGTTAGACGGTCGCGGGAACCTCGTCATCAGCATCGGCCTTGAACTGAGTGAACTCAGCGTAGACCACAGCCTCAATAGCCGCTTCTATCTGCTCGGCACTTACCTTGATCTTCATAGAGTCAAGAGTTGCCTGGATGTACTTGATAGCTTCGGCCTTCTTATCGGCTCCGGTCTTATCAAGACCAGTCTGCTCTGCTGCCATTACGCCCACACGAGCGATTAGGGTAAGCTGTTCGAACAACTGAGTGTTGTTCTTGTCTCCGATGAATGTATGTGCTGCCTTGCCGACAAAGGCGATTACTGTAGTAACAGTGGTCAGAACGACCAACTGTACAAACTCTGCAAACTCCTGGGATGCAAGGATTGTCTGAATGGCGGTGTCCATGATACTCCTATTGTGTAGTTTAGTGGAACCAAGTTGATATCGTCTGAACCAAGCCTCGAAGGTCTATTAGGTCAAGAAAGGCTATTACGGAAAATATAATTACAAGTATGAGTGTGATGTTTTTGCTTACAAATGCCCACCCACCATGAAGTATCTCTTCACGAGCTTGTGTATCGGCAGCTACAACCTTTAGTTGAGCAGCCGTTTCAACAGCTTGTACCTTTAGCTTCGCTTCAGCCTCCGCTTCTGCAACCCTAGTAGAATTGATATGATCTTCGAGAGCAGCCGATCCACTAGCGTCGATTTCTTTGATCTTCTTGTTGGTCTCATCTCTGAAGCAGCGAAACTCATCCAACACGTTCTTCATTGTGTTGGTTAGTCTCCCTTCCATATCTTTTAGGTCTTGACGTTGTTCTTTGCGCAATTCGTCTATTGCCCCGAACAGGTCGCGGAAGGTTGGCTTGCCGCCTGCTTCGAAGTCTTCTCTAGTCATCAATTTGTGGCCTCTTCGGGTGCTACCCGATGTACTGGGTCTGCATACATCGGGCATATCTATGATGGATTCATTGTCCTTTTCTCCCCTCAGGCGGCTAGACACTATTAGGGTAGGAAGTACCCGGTAATGTCTATTACGACGTGGCAACTTACGCTTGGCCGAAGATCAAGCGTACCATCTGCGTTGAGGCCAACAGTGAACCCATTAGCAACAACGCTATTCTTTGCGGGCCAGTTCAGGGTAGAACTTCTAGGACCGCCTCCTGTTGGTCCGAGATATAGATTACCAGAGCCAGCAGGATATACTACGGTTACGTTTCCAGTTACCGCTACTGCGGTTACTGGGATTTCAAGTAGTCCGGCAACCTTTACCTTCGTGGCTACGTTAGCCGGGATCGCCCCTTCACGAAGTCCACCGGCAGAAATTGCATCGTCTCGTGTATCTACAAGACGATTTGGTATGATCGGTTGGTATGTTATTCCGGCCATTAGCTTTACCTCTGGTGGTGGTGGAGCATAGGGCGGACGGCGTACTGATGTTAGGGTGAGACCCACACCTTTCAGTGTTGTCTCTATCAATCCGCGTTGTTCGTTATATGCCTGGATTACATGGTTGGCGTTGGTAAACACGGCCGTGTGCGTAGTTCCGAATATAGCAAAGTCACCTGGCTGTTGCTGACCTACTGGTATCTTAGGCCAAGAACAGTACGTGGAAAACTTTCCCACAGACCACGGAGTAGGTGAGATAGGTGAACCTAGGAACTTAGCCAAGGCCAAGCAGAACCCAACACAGTCAAAACCTTGTTTGCCTTGTGCGCTTGCGGGAATTCCTGGGTCATCGGCTCGTCGCGCGGCTGTGATGTAGGTGTTGTGACCGCCATCCAGATACCAATATTTGCCAGAGTTCATCAAGGCACGGCCGTATTCGATTGTTTCTGCGGCTGTCTTCACTGTTATTCCTCTACTTCCGCCTCAAAGTGAACAATCAGAGTTGGGGCGTCTTCGGGATAGTTTATTGGATTAGCTGATCGCGCTCGGCGGTGACCTTCTTAATCTCTAGGTCTTTGAGTTCGTTCTCCGTGGTCAGCATTCCGATCTTCTGGAACAACAGTTCCGCTGTGACTTGGGACATGAGTCCTCCGCTAACTAGGTGAGGATCGGGTGGCAGAGGTAGCCGACCACTCGGACGCCGTAGGAGACCGTGCCATTCCCGCGACGGGCAAAGTAGGTAATCTGCCGACCGTTGGTCCCGCCTGGCTTCACGAAGCCGTTCTGGACGCCGATGTATCCGGCCGCCGCTCCGGCCCAGACCAGAACTCCCGCCGAGAAGTCCACCCCGCCGAAGTCGGTCACGCCTGCGCCGTTAGATGTGTGCGCGACGGTCGAGGAGCAGGAGACCTGGACATGAAGTGCGACTAGCCCTGCGGCTGGGAGGGCGGTTAGTTCCGCAGAGTTCGCCCCCACGTTGGAGGTGGTCGTTGTGTTGTCGGCCACAGCCGAGATGAAGCCCGCCGAGAGGCCGACGTACTCAGTGGATACGCCTAGCCATCGAGTGCCATCGTAGTAGGCGGACTTGCCGAGGTCGGTGCGCCAAAATGGTCTGTTGTTGCCATAGGCGGTTAGGGCTGCACCGGTTGGAAAAGCTGAACCTGAATCGGTCGGGTAAACGTTTAGCCCACCAGCACTTAGAGTTGACCCCGACACCGCCCCCGTAGCAGCTACGCTAGCCGGTGTAAGAGCGCCGGTAGTCATAGAGCCGTCAACGGTGAACACCAAGCCGGAGGCAGAGGTTAGCTTTAGGGCGTTAGCTCCGTTACGAACGAAATACGGGTCGTCTGATGCCCTCAGGATATTCTCTATCCATCTATCTTGTCCGTCTATGCACACAACTACTATCTGACCCGCCACCGGCACGAAGCCACCACGGGCCTTGAACCCACCAGAAGCGGAAGCAGAACCCATCAGGTAAACTGAAGCTATGTTAGTTGTTGCATTGTAGGCCGACACCGCCCCCATGAACCTATTTACCTTGGATGCGTTACCGGTTTGACTGTTTACGGTGTCGCTTAGAATCTTGGATAGATCGGTGGCGAATCCTTGTCCGCCTACATCTGAAGTACCCATTAGATGTTCCTTACCTTGTTGACCTTTAGTTCCTGAGTAGATGAACTCTGCATCGGGATGTCAAAACTACTTAGGAAATAGCGATCATTGGTCTTACTGTTGGTTTCGATTATTTGGATAACGTCATTACCTTCAAAGCAAGGGACAACTATGATAGGTAGCGAGATGTCCTCAGAGACAATTCTGTTGTTCAGCAATTCAGTCTTCGCTCTGTCAAGGCACTCTGCTGTCTTTCTATACACCGTACTCTTGATATGCAGAACACGGTCGCCTATCTGGGTTGTGGTAAGAGGTCCAACGCTATTGGTGTAGTAATGAGACGTGTCTGTCGTTCCAACTCCATCTACAGCTTCAGCGCGAACTACGGCGGTCCCGTCGTCTGCCTCACCTGTTACTACAATGTGGTTCTTGATCCCGTCTCCTGAAGTCTGCTTAGTTATAGAGATGAAGATAGAATCCTTTCCTCCAGCAAAAGTCCATACTGGGGGCTGGTTGAACATATCTGAGTTTCTATCTGTGATGTCTCTTGTAACGAGATACCCGTTCACGTCGAAGAATATCTCTAGATTCCATGTTGCGCAGAGTTCCTTCAGCTTGTCGCCTCTGTTGTCGTCGGCTTCGAAGAAGATAGGAATCTGCGTGGTGTTTTGGTCTGCTGTGCGTCCGCTTAGATTTGCCAGGTTTAGTTGAGTTATGCCTGCCGCACTGGCTATGTCTGAGATAACGGTGTTCAAGGCTGTACCTTTTGCCCAGGTTACGGGGGCCGCGAAAGTGGAGAACGTTAGCATCTTCCATCTATCTGATCCGTTTATGTTCAAAACGGACACGCCTTTCTCGGCCATAACCTCGACAGAATCAACCATGAAAATTCCGAGAGGGCACCACTCGTAGTCAGAACCAACTAGCAAGCCGTATTCTATCTTGAACAGTTTGTTCCAGAAGAATACGCTATTGGTACCAAGGTTAGTGTAGTCGCTACCAGTTGGAGTAAACGCCCCGTCAGTGTTTATCAGGCGAATCTGGGCGGTTCTTCTCGTTGCTCTTTCGACATCTACGTAAACCGTGCCTTCCACTGTTGGACTTGTTATGTCCAACAGTGGAAGCATGGTCGTGGAGTCCACAGCCGTGACCCTCATCGTCACGTCTCTGACGGGCTTGGACAGTCCGTTTTTGAAGCTAGATGAAATGGGCCACATTGTTAGTCTACCTCTACGTAAGGAATCTTCAAGATTAGATGTCCTCCGTTTATGTATTGCTCATCTGGAGCATCTATGTAAACAGAGTTGACATCACCGAATGGATTCTTCAGGAACACATCAACGTTGTTCAAGTAGAAGATAGCCCGAAGGGATGTCATAGTGGAGGATACGTCCTCGGCAGGTATGATAGTTGATACACTACCTTCTCTACCTAGAACTCCTGCTCTGACTATTACTTTTCTATCTCTACCGAATGGCTCGAATGTTTCTGATGCGAACGGGCTCTTATGCTCTTCTTGGTCTGACGAGAAAGAAAAGCACAGGTCGTCCCTTCCAACAACTACTATGAACCAGTCGTCAACTGACAAACTTGTCGAAGTGACAATGTTGTTAGTTGATTCTATTGGCGTTGAACTAGCCACCTTCTTCCACTGAGTAACCATGTACTCATAGGTTATGTTTAGACCAGCAACGTAGTCAGTGTATTCCAGGGAAGAAACTGACGAAATGTATCCTAGGGTCGTCCACGAGGTTGACCCTGCCACTCTGCGGTAAACCGTATAGTGATCGAAGTCAACTCCTAGTAGAGATGCGTCCCAGGATATCTGGATGTACCCGAAGTCAGTCGCAACTACGCTCATGTTAGCAAGTGGGCTAGGTGGGGTCCATAGGGTGTTGTATGACGTTGTTGTAACTGATGGAGATATTAGCCCGTCTGAATCTGTCACAAACAGATTAAACTTGTAACATCCACCGTTTAGTAGAACACCGGCAGGTATCGTATAGGTAGTCAACGCAGTTGATATATTGTCTACACTGTAAACGATGGAGTCGTTGTTGTTGGCGTCTAGAACCTTGATTGAAACTGCTGTCTGTGTCTTAGACCCACCAAAGTAGGCAAGCCATGACAGGACTGGCATTGGCCCAGATATGTTGCCGCTAACATCAAGCGACGCTGCCTGGACCACAAACCGCGATACGGACCCTGTGTTCCCACCCACAGTAACGTTGATCGGAACCGTAAATGCGGAACCGCTTGATACTGTTGCAACTCTTCTGCCGGTTATAGTTGGGGTTGAGTTAGACCCAAACACTTCTACTACGTCTGTACTTGTAAGTCCATGCGCGGCTGAAGTTGTTACAACTGTGGGGTTAGCAACGCTGATTGTAGATATGGTTCTACTTAGAGAGGGCCATGTCGTAGGCTTGAACGTTATGTAAGAAGTCCAAGAACCTGTTGCGTTTGCTGCCCCAGAGTTATCTGCGTATCTAACACGACAACGATACCAAGTTTCTAGAGTAAGAGTGTTTCCGCCAGCACCAGCAGTTTGTGTAACTCCTGCATCTCCGGCCTTCATGCTGTTCACTGAACTAGTTAGACTTGTCGTTCTTGAAAGCGTGTACATTACCACGCCGTCAGATACTCTTGACACTTCAATCTCATACGAAGTTGGAGTGTCTGAGAATCCGTTAGACAGGTCAGGGTCTCCGTACACAGACGTGAAGGTCGGGACGATACCAGAAACAAACCCGCCAGATATAGGACTAGTTATAGAAGCTGATGGAGAGTAGTTAGTCCAGAATGGTATCAGAGACGTGTATACTGACCATACGGAGGTTGCACTATCTCTGAATCTAGCTTTCCACATATACTTAGACGCCAAGGCTGGAAGCGTATATGCAGTTGAGAAACTTGTGCCAGAAGCAGCAACGGTTCCACTATCGTATATCTGACTAGTTCCGGTTCCGTCATACAGAATTACCTGGACGGCGTTCATTGTGGATGGAGTCGTACCTGTGAAGTTGGTTGCCAAAGAGTTTAGCTTCGTGTTGTTTGGCGCAGTCGGGGTCACAAGGCCAGAGGCAGGAGTAGTGAACAGGTTGTCTGCTGTACTTCCTGATGAAGCCCCATAGTTATCGGTGACATACCCATTCCACTTGTATGTAGTGGCCCAGTTAAGAGTAGGACCAGCATATGTAACTGAGAATGTTGATCCAGAGGCAGTAGAAGTATTGTCCCATACAACAACCGAATCAGACAACCTAGTTACAACTATTCTAACAGTGGCAAGATGGTCGCCAGCATCAGGGTCTTGGCTTGTTCCTGAAAACACCGGGATAACACTTCCAACAGTTATGTTTGAAGTAGGAGAGCATCCAGTTGGTGTAGGTGGGGGGTTGTCGATAAAGAATGACTCTAGGCTAGACCACACTCCCCATGCAGAATGGCTATCTGCAACTCTAGCCTTCCAGTAACTCGTACCGAAGGTCAATGATGGCCCTTGTATGCTGAAGTCACTGTAGGTTGGTCTACCGTCTACCTGGCCCGAATCCCAGACAAGGTTAGTTCCTCCTGCATCTGAGAACACTTGAACTTGTGCCTTGCTGATAGTATCTCCAGCGTCAGCGTCGGTGAACGTGCCATGAAAAACTGGTGGGTTCACCGAGTAAGTCATAGTGTGGTTAGGGGAAAGGCCAGTAGGAGCATCAGGAGCAACGTTAGTTGTGTAGTTGATTATCAGTTGAGGTACGAGAGAGCCGCCACCGTAGTTTCTTGTCTTGAACTCGAAGTAGTCAGAGCTTTCGGCCGAGTTTCTTACCATGAAACCATAGTTAGGTTGACCGTTGAACCAGTCCCTAACTATCGCGGTAACGTCTATGTCCTTGTTACCGTTTAGGGCTCCATTCCACACAGATGAAGTAACCTGATTAGACGTTGTGTATGAAGAGTTTCTGTTGGCCCAACTGTAAGGGCCGTTGTGAGTGTATGTCTCGCCAGAACCACCGGTCTCAGACCAGTCCTGTGTCATCCTAGACACTATGGCGTAGTGGTTTCCGCTCTGGTTTCCGTGTACAGCACCGCCATCGTTCCTAAACCTAAGAGTAGCTGACGTAATACCTGTCCAACCACTAGAGTCTATAGGAAACTTTACTACGCTACGGAATACATAGTAGTAGTAGTCGCCGCCGTCATCAGGGCCAAGTCTTATGGTTCCACAGCAAGTGTGGGCCTCACCACCGTCCCAGTAGTAGATTATGTCACTTAGGTAGGAGTAGCGAAGCATGACTGCATCTGAGTTTGCTGACAATGTGATTGACGGCATAGTTTCACCTTATTGGACAAAAGTGGGCTAGGTGGTTAGCCTAGCCCACTAGGAATTACTGGGTTGCTACTGCGTGTTGCAAGTTCGAGATGAACTGGCTACCGCTTAGTAGTGTAGCTACGTCCTGCGCATTCGCGTTCTTCAAGGCACCATCTGGGTCCTTGATGACGTGGGTAATGGTCACGTTCTGTGCCTCGCCGTGAGTCACCACAGACAATGGACTAGCAGGGAGTGACAAGTCACCACTGATCTTAGCCATCTCAGCAACCAGCAAAGACTCTTGCGAATCAATACCAGCCACTAGGTTCTGGATCATACTTGCGCCAATGTCCTTGAAGCTAGAGATGAACGACGCTACCGTTGCCATCACCGCATCAAGGGCTTGCTGCACTTGCTGACTTAGAACGTCTGGGTCGTGAGAAGCGTTGGCGCCTAGACCCCAGAATGCTTCAATGGCCGTGGCTATCGAAGACGCTGTGGCCGCCAGGTCGCCCGCAGCCTTGACTGCATCTGGACCGTACTTGTTAGCAATGACGATGAATCCGCCAACCGAGGCGTCCATGTCAGCGAACACTTGGTCTAGATTCACCCTCTCACGGAATTGGTCTACGAACTGGATCGTTTGGTTGAATGCCGAGTAAGTAGCCGATATGGCATCAGCAACGGCCTTTGCCAAAGTAGCAAAGGTAGTAAGCTTTGTCATGTCGTCAGTAGAAAGGTTAGCGTTAGTTGCGGCAACCTTTATCTTGGCTATCGTCATCGACATAGCATCTACGATTGACTGAACCGTTTCAGGCATTGGTGCAATGTAGTTAGCTAGTCCAGAGAAAGCTGAGATAGCTGATGCAACCGCCCCAACAACGGCTGAAGCCGTATTGGAGAAGTTGTCTGTTACCGTAATTTCGTTTGCGCTGAACGTTGGCGCTACGTCTGCCATAGCCCTAACTGTTCTGCCTATATCTTCAACGATAGAGTCTAGCGCCGTGTCAGACAAACCTACATAGGAAGTCGGGAACTTAGCTAGAGCATCTATAGCTGATCCGATAGCAGAGAACACAGTAGACGCTACCGTGCCGAAGTCGCTCGCGTTAGCTAGGTCCGCCGCCTTGAACTTCTTACCCTCGACGGCCATTGACGTTACCGTTCCAGACATAGTTGCAATAACGGAGTCCATTACTGACTTAACTGGAATCTTTGTTGGGTCAATGCCTGCAAAGGCAGTCGCCGCAGAACCAATAGCACCGGCTACGGCGCTAACGGTATTCGAGAAGTTGCTTACAGTGGTCAAGTCGGCAGTTGATACCTTCTTGGCATATGTAAGTGTTATGGTTACAGAAAGGGCAACCGCTTCAGCGATGCTACCCATAGTGCTTTGCACAAGTCCCTTTAGGTCTACGCCTTCAAGTGACTTCAATGCAGTTGCAAGGGCTACACCGTTTTGCGCGGTAGTAAGTGCATCCTGAAGTGGGTTAGATGTAGACGAACTACTTCCACCACTACCAGAACCAGAAGACTTAGATGTCTTAGGTGCCTTAGGAGTGTAATTAGGTATTACAACCTTAGGCATGTTAGCTATCTGTGATGCGATCTGGCCCTTTATCTTGGTCAGCAAGCTTAGTCCGATTCCGGCTATACCTGTTGGGTCTAGCCCGACAACCGGGGTAAGCATATCAATGAACTTGTCTAGGGCCTTTCCGACAACAGGGAGTGCGCTTTGTGCGCCAGCAGCCCATGTTGCCAGGGTACCATATCCGGTCTGCCAAGCTGCGGGATCAGCAGACTGAAGTTCAGCGATAACCAAGTCCATCTGCGCAGCGGCATAGCTCGTTGGACCGTAAGCATCCTTGATACCTTGGGCCAACGCAATCATCATGTTTGCGCCTTCCTTATTCATAGCAGGGTTACTGCTTTGCATAAGTCCGGTTATCGTTGACATGGTGAAGTTGATAGCTTGTGCCACTTCCCCAGTGTTTCCGCTTCTAATGGCAAGAGCAAGGCTCTCCATCAGGGCAAGTCCGTTCTGGCGCATCTGTGGGTTTGCGCTTTGCAGCATGGTGTTAGCCATGTCTGCGACTGCTCTAGTTGCTGGAGCAACATTAGCATCGGCGCTATCGTACCACCCTTTTATGAAGGACGACAGAGAGGCGGTGCCAGACTCGGCAAACTTGGTGTCAGTGTTGTTTATCTGGCCCAGTGCAAGGTCGATCATGTTGTTCAGATCGCCTGTAAACGAAGAAGTGTCCTTGTAGAACCCGGCGTTAAAGAAGTGAACTGCATCTTCGCCTGACTTGAAGAATCTCTTGTTCAAATCAGTTGACATCTTATCAAGCGTTATCCCAACGACCTTACCGCCCTGGGACACCGCTCCACTTAGTTGTACGAAGCTGTCGAATGTATCCGAAGTCATATCCTCTGCGTCAGATGATATTTGTCCGGTAATCATCTTCATCTTAGTAACTAGATCAGCTTGACCTTGAACCGCTCCAGTTATGGTGTCAAACTGAACTTGATAATCGTGCAGTGCTTGTGCGTTATCTTGGAACCACTTAGGATCACCAATGTGACTCTTTGCGAGATCAGCTATGACAGCCTTTACCTCGTCTGCCTTAGCTTTCAGTTGCGTTGTGTCTAGGCCCTTTATCATCCTAAGGGTGATTTCCTTCGTTACTGCGTCGGCAGCCTTATCGGCTTGTTCCTTTGCTCCTAGCATGTCGGAAAGAATAGGGATATTGAACGCCGTTTCGTTCTTGGAGTTCAGTATGGATGCCTTACCTGCTGCTAGTTCAGCGTCGGAAGCCTTCTTAGCCCAAGAAGTTGTCTGGTCAAGTAGTTTCTGACCAGCACTATCAACTTTGTCCTTAGCAGCAGCGAATCCTGCTACAAATATGGCCGCAGCAATCAAAGCTATTTGGGCGCTGGAGCCAATGATGATGTTCTTCAGTTTTTTGGCAAGGCTTGTCGTTGTAGCAACTGCTTGTACTTCGGTAGTTGCGGCGGAAGTGCCAGTAGATGTAGTATTTTCTAGGTTAGCGGCTGTGTTAGCCAGCATGGCCTTTGTCTGCAAGTCCTTAGCGCCTGCTGCTGCAATGGCAGCCTTAGCGGAAGCCATTGTTATCTCTGTATTATCTCTTTGGGCTATAGCGTTACGTATAACTTCAAGAGTGAAGGCGCGGAATACTGTTCCAGTGAACAGTTTGAACCCGCCCATCAAGATAAACAGAGCGCCGCCAAGAGTAGCAATTACACCAGCCAAAGAAACAACCGCAACCACCAAGGCAGTTAGTGTTGGGTTAGCTTCAAGTAGAGTGCTAACAAACTTGGCTATCTGCGTCACGAACGGTGATATCATCTTCAGACCGTTAGTAAACGCCTGTCCTATGTCTAGGATTACTGGCATAATAGCGTTCTGAATCTTGCCCCATTCAGCCGTTGCGCTCTCCGACATCATCTTCCAGTTGTTCTGGAAGTTTGAAGACGCATCGTCAAGGTTTAGACCGGCTTCTCCTAGGATACTTGTACCGTTTGCGATGGCATCACTTTCCTCGTTTACCAACTGTATCAAAGCAGGCATTTCTGCTGCTGTTGATATAGTAGCAAACAAGTAAGCCTTCTGGGCATCACCTAGGCCCTTGGTTGCATTAGCCAGGGTACTAAGGTAGGTATCGAGATTGAACTTGCCACCTTCGTTTACAATGTCTTGGAAGCTCTTGCTTGTGCCGAGAGCGGCCTGGGTAACTGAGTCCAAAGCCGACGCGGCCATTGGTGTTTCACGAGAGAACTGTCTGAACATCTGACGCAAAGCACGTCCAGCCATTGTTCCCTTGATACCGGCGTTAGCCAATGCACCAAGTAGCTGTAGCGTATCGTCAAGGGATATTCCCATCTGAGCGGCAACAGGGCCAAGCATCTTAAGGGAGTTGATTAGGTCAGGGAACTCTGATGCTGTCTTCTGAGCCACATAGAACAGCTTCTCTGTAATATCGGACACAGACGACATGGACAGGTTGTATTCCTGCGCAACAGAGATTACGCCCTTTATGGCCGTCTCCATGTCTGTGTCCGTCATCATAGCTGCCTTCATTACGGGATCAAGTTGTTCCATAATATCAGCAAGCTTAGTGTTCTGATCTACCACTTGTCCTGTTGTAGACGCCCAGAAGTATAGACCCTTAGATATTGTAGCTGGATCAAATAGACCAGTGGCAGCAGCAACGTTCTTTACGCTTGTTTCTAGCTCCTTGAACGTACTAGAGTTAGTGTCAAATATTTCTAGGGCACCAGCAGCACGTCTAGAGTTGAAGTCGAATTGCTTAAACGCATCAAACGAAGACATCAGGGAGCTTGTAATAGCTCTACCCGCTGCTGCGACTTGATAACCAGCGATGGTAAAAGCGTACGCAGTACGTCTGCTTTGATCCATCTGGTTCTGCAAGGTGGCAGACATGCCCTTCAACTTTTCAAGTCCGGCAGCAGCCGTTCCAGCCGCAGCACCAGCCGCCTTTGTTGAGGACGTGTTTCCGTTTAGGGCATTATTCAGCCCTGTTATCTGAGCCGCAGCCTGTGCCGCATCGACTGATATTGTGATTTGTAGACGACGCTGTGCCATGAGGCTCACCAAAAGAAAAAGACCCGCCCTATGATGGTTAGTCATAGAGCGGGTCGGGATGGGCTATAGAAGCGAAGGACTAACCCTTAGTCAGTTGCTTCATAGCGACGACACGCTCTGCTTGCATGAACTGAGCGAAGACATCGACTAGGTAAGCAGGCTGGTCTAGGAGTCCTCCCGAGTATGGCAAGATCGAGTATCCAGTAGGATAAGAGATTATCCTATTTTCTACCGACTTGCCTCCCGACTTGGGTACTTCGCGTTGAACCAACTGCCGTAGACGGCATTGATTGTACTGGCTCCATGCCTCTGCCAAACGTGGGTAGCGACGGATTATTCCGTCGCGGGGGTACCCTTCCGAGAGCCCTTTGGCGAGGTCGAAGGCTTTCCCAGTTCGTCCTGGGAAGTCTTGCTGTTGTTGTAGTGTTCTATGATGATACCATCTATCCAAGCAGCCGGTTCCGGCTCTAGTGAAAGATAGTTAGCCTTTGTAGCCGGAATTTCTAGGCTCCAACTCGTTACAAGGGCTTCGAAGATTATCGCTGAAAGCTGTGGCGTAATGTGGGCCATGACGATAGCAGCAGCCTTTTTGTCGTTGGCTACGTCCACATCCTGAAGTTCCATCATTTCCGCTGGAAGCTGAGACTGAACGATGTTTTCCTCGGCCTTAGACATTCTGGCTCGGACTTCGATCCAAGCGTCTACTGAGCCATCCTTAGCCTTGTGTTCGAATCTCTTAGTTTCACGGTCAGCTACTTTTAGGAATCCCATTTGGAATCATGTTCCTTTCAATAGACTAGGGGAGACCGAGATTAAGCGGCCTCCCCGTCTACGCATTGACTTAACCTAGCAGGGTTGCGTTGGTTTCAGCATTGCTCAGGGTTACTGTGCAAATGTCAGCGGCAACCGGCTTCAGAACGGTGCATTGCACGTCCTGAGTCAAGAAGTCACCGGCATTGATAGGAAGACCTACGGTCTTGTACTTGACACGAGGAAGTGCTATCGTCAAACTTACCGGGTTAGCGCCAGCAGCACCGATAAGGTTTGGACCGTCTAGGATAAGAGTTACTGCGAACTCTGTGTCACCTAGAAGACGGGCGTACTCAGTGTCATCGTAGAAGTCGAGGCTCATGCTCAGTGTCAATTCACGAGCGCCCATAGCAACACGCTTGTAAGCACGAGTCTTACGTAGTGTGCCGATGTGGGATACGTTGTTGTTGACGCCGAAGGTGAAGTCCTTAACCACGCCAGAATCAACACCTGCAATCTGCACCTTGGCTCCGTTGAAGTGGAACGGGTATACAGACGACGCAGCGTATGATGGTGTGGCGGCTGAGAGCTTAGCAATCTGAGCGCGGTCGATACCGTCTAGCCCAAGAGAGGCTGTAACGATTTCTCCGAACGAGCCCTTGATTTCTAGTGTGTTTACACGGACTCCGGTGTAACGCATGATGAGTTCGTTCTGGGCCGACTTTTCCCACGACATTGTAGGAGAAGTGTTACCAGGAGCGAATACGTGCGTGTAACCACCACCAGCGTAAGCTGACGTTGATACAGTAGCAGCAAACGCAGACTGTAGGATAGTTCCAATGTCTGTGTTGATTAGGTCAAACTCGACCGTACCTGAGACGTTGTAAGGGGCTGGCATAGCCACAACAATGTCACGGGTTCCGCGAATCTGAAGCGGGGTTAGGTAGTCGTTGTTATCTGGGAAGTCCGCACTGTTGGCCGGAATAAAGTGGGCCGGCGATACCTGACCACCTTCCGATACTTCGCGTCCGAATCCCACATAACCAAGGGCACCGATGCCGATGTCTGCCATGTTATCTCATTCTCCTATGGTTGTCGCATGTAGTTCTTGCGAACAACGAAGTTGGTCCTTGACGACTTGCTGATGACGGTTGTGCCACGTCGGATCGGCTGATAGCTAGTGCCAGCAAACGCAACATCTTGGACAGTACCTTGTAGCTGTCTTTCGTCACGCCCACGGAACCATGCCTCTAGGGCCTCTGTAGCATCCACCAACATTCTGTCGCCAGTTGCCTCATCGGCATCTTGGTCGTAATACTCTCTTGCATCAATGTGGATACCAATCACGATGTCAAGACTTCTCTTGTCCATCCCGGTGTTCTCGCCGCTAGGCGACTTCAAATCGGGTTCAACAGTCATGCACGGAAAGTTGCTTACCGGGATTATCCCCGGATCACCAAAGTAGATTGCCTTGATTTCTAGTACGTCTTTGATCCCGCCGTTTGCTTTATTGGTTTCAGCAAACACGCCAACACGTTCTACTAGCTTGTCTATAGTTACTCTCATTGGCGTTCCTACCTAGACAAAAATGCGTCTACCCAGTCCACGAAGGGCTGGAAGAATAGGTCTCGATCTAGCTCTTCGTCGGGCCAGAATGGTCTGGGCGGAACGACACGAGATTTTCCCCTAGCGCCAGGTGGCTTCCAAACGTAACCGGTATCATGTTGAACCTTGTCGCCTTCTAGAACCAAACGCATTTCGTGAGGTTCTATCTCCTTATGAAAGGAAATGTTCTTACCGGAGTAAGAAACATCAGGCCAGGTAGCCGCCCTGCGTAGATCGCCTGTGGCCTCTAGGATGGGATGGTACGCTCCAAATCCTTGCTGCATTCTTTGTGCTGCACGCTGAGGACTTAGCGGAGCCCAGTTGTATGTAGCAGAAGCGCCTTCGGTATCAAATACCTGTGACACTCTCTGTATGTACTTGTCCTGGCCTTGTTGGAATACGTTGTTTGCTTTTCTACCAAACGTGGGTCCAGATGAAGCGGCGAAGTTGTTCAACCACGACGCTAGCTCACCTAGGTCTAGGCTCATCTTGTCGAAGCCTTCGAACACTATCGTCTGGCCGTTCTGGGTTACGGATTTCTTCCCGGCAGCAAATAGCGGAGAGTGGTAAGACCCGACCAGGACCGGCCTATTGAAGTTGCCGGTAGGCATTAGATTCTCCTACGCCGAAGTGGAGTCAGAAGATCAGAAATCTGTTGGCTTGAAAGCGCAACAAGGTCCGGCTGCCCTTCTGTGGGGCCTAGGTAGTCAGGCTGTAGCAATTCCGTAACCCAAAGAGCTACAGCGTGCTTCACCACTATCGGTACGCTTATGTATCCAGCGGTGTATTTGATAGAGTAGATAGTACCGCTTGAAAACGTTGACGATAGAAGTTCTATCTTGCCGCAATTCATATTGATCGTAGTCGCAACTATCGCATTGGCGTCGATAGTAGTCCCAGATACGGCCTGCTTTATCTCAGTAACCTTTGTTATCGGGTAGTTATCTGTTAGAAATGTCGCTGAGTCGTCGCCACGGAATACTTCGGTATACTCCTGGGACGTGAAGATTCGCTCCGTAAAGGCTTCAGCGTTAGCTGTGGCAATGGCAATGTAATGCTCTAGAATCTCGTCGCCCTTTAGGCCGAGGTTCTTCACGCCGCCCAAAGGCAAAGCCCTGTATTCGCTTGGCGTGATGTACATTCTGTCAGCCATTACTTACACTCTTCTCTTTAGGTAGCTACTTCTAGGATGCTTCTTGTGAATGAATGGTGACGACTTGTAGTAACGAGAGACGGAGGCGGCGATTCTAGCCCTCGAAACCAAGCTCAGCTTGCGATGTCTGAAGGCTTGGCTCTTAGACCCAGATAGATCAAGATGCTTCTTGCGGCCTTGCTCTTTTGCAAATACGCTATTCTTCCACTTGGGTTGGAACTTCTTCATGGCCGCTTGTAGCAGTCTGAAGTACGCTTTCCCCCCGAGTCTCTGGTAGGCGGGTGGCAATGGCATCGAATTCCTCAACTATTGCTTCCCGGTAAGAGTCCCAAGTGAACGCTTCCGCTCTTTCCTGGCCCTTGCGGGCGTACTGACGACGTAGCTCTTGACTCTTGTACAGTCTTTCGATTGCACTTGCTATGTCACGAGGCGCTACGTTGGCGTACTTACTGTGGCTCTGGTTGTAATCCCAGTCATTTACTGGTAGAAGAATACCGGCCTTACCTACGACCTCTGCGCCAGCGGCGTAGTCCGTGGTTATCACCGGAAGCCCTACCCGCATAGCCTCTGCTAGCGGCAACCCGAATCCTTCTACCTGAGACGGTAGGACGAACGCATCTGCCATGTTGTACAGATCGACCAATCCTGGCTTTTCGTTGCCCCAGAGCGGTGTGGCGTCGTTGTGGGCCATGTGGTCAGAGGGGAAGACGACAATATCGTCAATACCCATGTGAATTGCCATTTGCGGCAAGTCGTGACCGCCTAGCCAGAAGTTGTTGAATGGTGTAGTATGAGCGTAGAGTATTAGTTCTGGTATGCGCTTTCGCAACATAACAACAGCTTCGAACACCCTAGGCCACTGCTTGCGATGGACATTCTGGGCGACCATCATTACTACGAACTTGTCTTCCCATCCAACTATGGAACGCATACTCTGCTTAGTCTCTGGAGTGGCCTCCATGAAGTCACCAGAGACACCGTGGTACACCATCTTGGCTGAGAAACCAGCCTTATCTAGAACGCTAACACCATAGTTGGAGCAAGTCAGTAGATGTAGGTCGTTTGCGCCTCTAAGGGCTATGATCCATCTTTCGTTAAGTGGCTCGCCCTCGATTGGCACGTAGGCCACAATCGGCAACGAAGCCACCTTGTCCCTGATTAGCCAAGATGAAACCGTGGCTGGATCAGCGATGATATGGATTGCGTCTATCTTGTAGTCTTCGATGATCTTATCTACCTGAGACCATCCAAGCATGTCGGCTATAAGAGACGTAACCGGGATGAACGTGAAGTCTTCCGGGTCTCTCTCTTTGGTGTCTTGTCCCCCTAATACGACTAGCTTATGACCAGCCTTGACAAGTGCTTCGCAAGCTTGGGCATTGACTATGCCGAAACCTGTTTGTATGAACGGACTATCACCAAGCATTAGGATGTTCACTGTGTACCTCTACGGCATCTTTTGTATGCTATCTACTTTGTATGCTATCTATCTACTTTATAGACAAGTGTGTTTACTGTAGGTTGCTCTTCCCCAAGGCTGAATATATGGGTTGTTCGGAATCTTGTTGGGAATCTTAGGGAGTTTTTGGAACGGTAGAAATGGCACATCTTCAGGGGTGTTTTCTATGACAGGAGCAGTTTTGAACTCACCGCAATTACGGCAGAATATAAAGTCTTCGTTGAAGACTTCGAAGTAGTGTTCACACATCCTACTACCTTACTGGCTCAAAGTCTGACGGAACTACGCCATCAGCCCATGCGTAACCTAGTTGTAGTAAGCGTCCTGCCCATTCATTTCGTCCACGAGGTATCTCTACTCTTCCCTCGATGACTTTTAGCTCACCGTCGTAAAGAAACTCTGTGTACGTAGATGATTCATACGGAGGAAGTACCACCATGACCCACGGTCCTGTGGCATCTGTGTTTGACTTTGCGCGGGGCATCTTAGACCTCGATATTAGAACGGGGGAGCCTTGCGACTCCCCCGTATACTAGCTTACGCTAGGGTGAAGCCCTTTAGAAGAACCGGACGGCCTTCAAGTGCGAAACCAACGTATGCCTTGATGAAGAAGTCTTCCGAGTCCTTCGTCTTGGCTAGCGGCTCGTAAGTGAAGTCCTGGTTCACTAGAAGCTTCGCGTCACGAACACGATAGAAGATGATCTGCGTGTCGTCGTTCCAGTGCGCGTCACTCACAATGGCTACGCCGTCGTAAGTCTTAACACGGAATCCGCCACCGATCACTGTCGTGTCGTTGAAACGCTGCTGTGACTGAAGCAGGGCACTGATCTTGCGCTTTACCGCAGGAGAGCAGAGGATAACGTCAGCCTCGTTCTTGGTCATATCCAAGGCTTCGTCTAGCATAGCTAGAGTCAGAACCTTAGGGTTACGAGCAGAAACGTCTAGCGTTCCACCTTCAGTAGAAGCCGCGGTAACTGCCGTCGCAGGAATCTGCGTTAGCATACCTTCGATTTCTTCAGCAGGGCTACCGTCAGCAGAAATGATGTCGGTAGCTAGCTTCTCTGCAATTTCAGCAGAGTGAATCTGAATCTCGGTCTGTAGAGCGTTTACCACGCCACCTGACGCTGCAATAAGCGGGCCAGTTACCTCACCACGAGTGTAGAGGAACTTAACCGGCTTAGCAACCATCGTGTACTGAGACATGGTTGCGGTAGGTAGCGAACCACCATCGGCTGACCATGTAGCAGTAGGCAGTGCTGTGCGCTTACGGATGTAGTAAGTCTGGGTCGGCCAGCTTACCCGCGTGACTAGGTTCAGAATAGGCGTTGCCTTCTGAATGTAGTCACGAACAACTGGATCAACTACCGTTGGTACAAGGTAGTTACCAGTCGATGCTGTCAGGGTAGACAGCGCACCTTCGACGGTCATTGAATCTCCTAAGAGTTGTTAGTTGTCCCCGTAGAGTCCCCGAAGTCCAACCTTCAGTTTCTCGTCAGCGGGAAGATCGTCCAGATTTGCAGGAATCTGAGGGTTCTGGAACTTAGCGCGGTCGCGGGCTACTGGGAAGTGACCGGCGGGCATTGCCTCTAGTTCAGAGATGTAAGTGTCCTTCTCTGTGAGCTTAGTGTTCAGTTCTTCAACCGCACGCTCTACAGCGACAGTAATCTCAGCCTGGATGGCTTCATATGCTGCTCGTTCGATCTTCACACCTGCGAAGTCGATAAGTTCTCCCGTGTCTGAGTTCTGGACCGGAACGGCTGCGCTCTCAGGGGTTGCCTCTGGCGTTGCTAGACCTTCTGGTTGTGCTGGAGCAACAGGCTGCGGCACGTCTATACCTAGAGCATGGAGCTTAGCCCCGAAGTCAAGGTAAGTTGACAGAAGGGCATCACGTTCGCCCTTGTTAAGTACACCACGCTCGACCGGAGCCTCGCCTTCCGGCGCTGCTTCAACTACGGGCGTTTCTGGTGGAGTCTCGGGGTTGCCCTCTTCTACTGGCGGGGTTTCCTCGCGTACTACGATTTCCTCGGTGGTCTCTTCAGAGGCCGGGGCAAGTTCTGCGACCATTAGTTCTCCTACCTCGCCGTCAATAGAACGGGCAAGCACTGTTCCAAACGACGGTACCCATGATGGGCGGGTCGTGTTGGAAATCTCATGTAGAATCACCTTTACGAATTGCATACGCATTACTCTACCGGAGGCATTTCGTTCCACGCGAGCCTTAACGCCGTCGCCAGAAACGGACATTCCGTACTGCTTGCCGCGTTTGACTTGTTCGTGTAGGAACACTGATGCCGGGTTGCTATCGTCTAGCTTTACTGCAACTCTAAGGTGTTCGTCACGAGTAACCTCGCCGTCCATAACCCAACCTAGGTCGGCTAGAACGGTTCCGGTCTTATCGTGACTATCCTTGTAAGGAATCGGGTCTCCTGCCTGGGCACGAGAAACGATCTGATCGCGGAAGTCCGCGATGCACTCTGGTGCCATCTCAGTACCCTTGGTGTCGCCCTCGGTACCTGATGCTTCACCGATTAGCCATCTTCCGTCTGCTCTATCTTCCGACAGCATGACCGGAATGGTAATCTTCCACTGTTCACTCATGTCTTACTGTCCTGTAGTAGACGGATTGGGCTTTGCCCCCTTAGCAGAAGCCTTGGGGGCAGTTGTTACTTTGACCTGCTTAGCCCCTGGTGACGGAGCCGAGTTAGGCTGTACATTTGGGTCTGCTGGCTGACCGAACGGCTGTTGGCCTGGAACTGGAACCTGTGGAGGCTTCAATCCTTGTTCAGCAGCTTGTATCAGATCGCTTACCGGCATTATGCCCTTAGACGTTGAGAAGAATGCGATATCTCCACCATCGACGTGCTTACGTCCAACAGTATCGAGATACTGGTTGAGCGTCATCATGCCGTGGTTCAGTTCTTCGATTGCGATATCAACAACTTCCTTCTCGTCACGAAGGTCAACTTCGTTGTGGTTGAATACCGTGTCTGGCATATTCATTACGATAGCAATGAAGCCTTCGTTGATTACTTCTTCAACTATCCCTTGCAACGGGGTAATTGATTCAGCACGGAAGCTCTTGTCGTTCTCTGCTGACTGTGAACGGTTGGCACTCTCTGTGCTTCCGCCAAGTTTTGTGGCAGGAAGGTCGAACACTGCAAGAATCTCTTCTTTCAGCGACTTGCGACCCTCTATGAACTGCATCTCAGCAGGCGAGGCCACTGACTTCTGAACGTCAACGTCGCCCTCTAGAAGCAATGGCTTGTGGGCGTTTGCAGTTCCAACGTAGTTCTTCTTCAAGAACTCACGGTTGCGTTCTACTTCTTGCTGCGAAGCATTACGCATATTGAAGATTATTCCAGTGGTGGCACTGTTGGCGAAGAAGTTCTCGTTGAATGTGGCCGCGTAAAGGTCTTGTGCGACCGTTGACTTCAGTGATTCAAGCGGGCTAAGACCGTAGGTGTCGTTATCTGGGTCAAACAGCTTGAAGTGAAGCCATTCCGTAGCAGGAGACGAAAACTCCTTGCCTTGCTTGTCCCTGTAGATGTACTGCGTCTCTTCGGCGGTATCTAGGTCTATAACGACCGATACCTGTGAAGGATGAATGCGTCTAAAGGCGTATGGGTCTCCTAGCCTAGACGGAGTTATCATCCAGTAAGAGTCACCGTAGATAAGTATGTCTACGTAAGTCTTACGAAGCAGTTCTATCGCTCTGGAGTGAGCAAAGATAAGATCGAGTGTAGCTTTTGCAGGCTCGTTTGGAGTTCCCTTTGAATCTCTTGGAACAAAGGTGTAACCAGAAGCTACGCACGACTTAGCCAGCTTGTCTACAACTGCTCTAACTATTGGGTGAGACTTGTACATTGAAGTATAAGTATCGTAGTTGGCAGGAGCAACCTGTCTCTGTTCAGTCGGGCTTAGCTTGATTATGTCGCTTTGTGCCCGTTCTACCGGGAAGCGACGTAGAATGATGTCTGTAATGCTTCTTCCGGCCACTTGGTTATCCCTTCTCGCTGTGGCCTACGACCACGAAGTCTAGCTCTGTCGGCCAAACGACTTGGCTGCCGCATTTTCTGCATGGACCCGAGACTCGACCGTCTATCTCTCTGTAAAGGTCTTTGAACTTGATGGCTAGTTTTCCATCAGCGTTCTCGATTCCAAAAAGAGTCCCACAATGAGGACACTTGATGTATGCAAGTTCTTCCATTACGCATGGTCCCTAGCCGCAACTGGGTCTCTGTATGGCATCTCAGTACCTTAGAATTTGGGCAATAAAAAAGCCCGCCGAAGCGGGCTGACAATAAGTGTAAATCACACTAAGTTATGTATAAATGGTACTCCGAGAGGGAATTGAACCCTCATCACCAACTTGGCAAGCTGGCGTCCTGGCCGTTGAACGACCGGAGTATGGAGCCAAGCTAGGGATTCGAACCCTATACCTCGATCTTACCAAGATCGCGTACATCCATATGTACTTGCAAGGCTTGGAGTCTATCAGACATTATCTGATAGTATGTTGCGTCTCGTTCTATTAGAATACAATCTCTACCTGAGTTTAGACACGCAACGCCAGTCGTACCGCTTCCTGCGCAACTATCAAGGACAAGATCGCCTTGTTTAGTGTACGTGCGAATCAGGTATTCGAACAAAGGAACAGGTTTCTGTGTAGGATGAAGACTACCTAGCCTTACCTTATCAAACCTAAGGATAGTCGTAGGGTTCTTCTGGTCGTAGGTTTTCCTTAGGGCCACTAGGTCTTCGTTGCCTGTGGTTTCTCCCTTGGACATCCCCCCGCCCCTTATCGGTTTGTCTCTCTGTGTCATCTGCGGAAAGTAGATCGGTGTGCCTCTGCTGAAGACAAGCACGCTTTCGTGCTGTCTCATAGGCTGGAATCTTGCGTAACTCATTCCGCTAGGAATCTTCTTATCCCAAATCCATTCGTACTTGAACATTTTCGGGTTGCTCATAACCAACGCGCTTGTAAAAGGTTGCGCAGACGTAAGTACAATCGCTGCATCCTTTTTAGCTATCCTGATGTATTGTTCCCAAATACGATCAAGAGGAATTACGCTATCCCACTTACACGCTGTTGTACCGTAAGGCAAGTCCGTTAGGATCATGTCTACTGATTCGGAGTCTATGTCAGTCATTGCGTCAAGGCAATCACCATGAACCAATTTTATCATGCTGTACCATAAGTGGAGCTACCGCAGAGATTCGAACTCTGATACGCTGCTTACAAAACAGCGGTCCTGCCGGTTGAACGACAGCAGCATTACGAGAGACACTTGATGACTATGATTATCAGTAGTATCACTGCGCATATCATCGTACTGTCTCCTGGTTTGGTAGGGCGACACGGGTTCGAACCGTGGTCTACCGGATTGAAAGTCCGGCGTCCTAGGCCACTAGACGACCGCCCCGTAATCAACGTCCTATCTCGGCAGAGCCCGAGAACCAATCGCGCTAGCGGTCTAACTTTCACCCTATGCGCACCGCGTCACCGTTGAGGCTGGCTGACTTATTACGTTAGCTATCAAGTCAGATCGGAGTATATGGTAGCCCTCGTGGGATTCGAACCCACAAATTACGCGGTTTGAGCGCGTTGCCTCTGCCAGTTCGGCTAGAGGGCTATTGGGGGCGCCACGGAGGATCGAACTCCGGTTGCTAGGTTGAGAACCTAGCGTCCTGACCGTCTAGACGACAGCGCCATACTTTTGTGCGTCAAGCTTATCACGTCTGTCAAGACATTCCTTAGCCCGACCGACAAGCTTGTCTTGCTTGTCGAACTCAACTGGTCCGCAGACCTTCTTCAAGGTATCTACTTTCAAGAATGGACCCTGTACCGTCCCGCAGTTATCGCAAGCCATTCGTGTCCTCTGTGGTGCCCTTTGTTGCCACGACTACGTGGTTCATCTTAATTGTATCAGCCGAGAGGTAGAAGGTATCGTATTTCAGAAGCTTCATGTAGTTAGCGAACTCTTGCATCTGTCCCATGACCTGTAAGGAGCCTGCATCCACGTAAACCTTGTCTGGAATCTCTAGCCTAATTGCAACAATCGGCATCTTGGTACCTTATGTATACTCGGGGCGCGAGCTACGCTACTAGCCTTACGTCCGTCAGGGAAACGACAGAACCCCGAGAGGATGACCCGACCGCAGTTCCGAGGCGTCGGGGTGTGGCTGCTCCAATAGGATTCGAACCTATGTAACCAAGTTAACAGCTTGGCGTACTACCATTGTACGACAGAGCAATGGAGCCCACCGAGAGATTCGAACTCTCTACCTCCAGTTTACGAAACTGGCGCTCATCCACATGAGCTTGACAGGCTTGGCATGACGACAAGGAGTCGAACCTTGATCCGGCGTTTTGGAGACGCTGATCCTACCTTTGAACGACCGTCATATTGGTGAGCCCACTGGGATTCGGACCCAGGACCAGAAGATTAAGAGGCTTCTGCTCTGACCGCTGAGCTACGGGCTCGTATGGTGCCGCTAAGTGGACTTGCGCCACCCTCTCCAGTGTTTCAAGCTGGCGCTAGAGCTATCTCAGCTACAGCGGCATGTTTAGCTAAGTGGAATTCCACGGAATGTACCACCAGCAAGTTGCTTTGTCAAGAGGCCCTGTACGTCATACAGACTCTTCTGTTCATCTAGAAGAACGTCTCTACGAGATTTAGCTGCTTCAATTATCGCTGACTGCGCATCAACTTCTACGTTCAGCGCAGTTATAGAGGTTGCTATGGTATCAAGCATTGCCTGTATCTTTTCGGCATCAGTAGCCATGACAACCTCTAAGTATGAGTGGCGGTCCCAATGGGTATCGAACCCATCAATCCCGCTCGACAGGCGGGTGTCTTCACCAGCTAACGCTGAGACCGTGGTACCGAATGAGGGAATCGAACCCCCGCCATCTGTATGTAAGACAGAGACGCTACCATTACATCAATCCGGTATTGGTACTGCTAGCGGGATTCGAACCCGCACTACACAGTTTCTAAGACTGTTTCCTCTACCAGTTGGGATACAGCAGTATTGGTGGGCGGGATACCAATTACCGTCCTCCCGGTGTCACTCCCATTTGCTAGAAGCCCTCCCGACGTTGACGTACTACCGTTCAGGGATTGTTGCTACTAGCTATGTTACGGGAGGCCGGACATCTCATTATTGATAGCGGTGACATATTGCCCGCCAGAAACTCTGCAAATTGGCGACCTTCTAGCTCGATCCTAGAGAGGTATTGCAACCGTTCATTTAGTTCCCGGTTACAGTGTCCGGGTCGGTCAACCTGCCGTCGCAGGGTACTTATACCGATGAAAACGATTTGGGAGACGTAGTGCTGTATATCAACCTTATCGTCAAGGTTGGTTCGAACCAGCTTCGACCGTCTCGTATATGGTACCCCGTAAGGGATTCGAACCCTTACTCTCCTGCTTGGAAGGCAGACGCCCTAGCCGTTAGGCAAACGGGGTATGGTTGCGGCCGGGGGTAACGCTCCCCAGGTACCAGGCTTATGAGACCCGGTTAGTGTCTTCACTGTAACGACCGCGACGATGTACTAACGGTAGGCGTGCCTATGACGCCTCGTTCGAGTATTGTAGCATCCCGGATTGGATTGTCGGGACAACCGGTACCAGCTATCTCACCAACAATCCAACTACCGGGAGTTCGTTGGAACTAGCCTACAATCTCCGCTAGCTCGCACGGACTGGTTACCGTGCTGTGGTGGAGAAACAGGGAATCGAACCCTGACCTCTTGCGTGCAAAGCAAGGGCACTACCACTATGCCTATATCCCCGATGTTGAAACGCGATATCTTTCGCGTTTGCGCTCTAGAAACTTAGCCCTATTGTCAGGGTCGGAATAGAATCTCTTGAATCCCTCCCTGTATCTCTCTTTATCGTCAGCGTAAACTCTTGTTCTGTATCCAGCACCTGAGTTACACGATAAATGAGAGAACTCGATATTCCCTAGGTCAAAGAATGCAGTTACCGGACATGACGCAGATGCCCATGCTTTCTTGTGTTCTATAGAGAATTCTTCAAGGACCGCTATCTTTGCCCCACACCTGTAACAAATATCTCGCCCTAGCTGCTGTGCCATCTGAAACAACAGAGACTTTCTAAGTCTACTTGTAGCTGTTCCGAAAGGCATTCCTAGTAGCTTTGCCTTCTGATCGTTACCTGTACTCATCCTTGACTCCTTGAAGTCGTTGATGTCTAGGTGACAGGATTTGAACCTGTGACCACTCGGTTCCAGGCCGAGTACGCTGACCAAACTGCGCTACACCTAGATTGTGTGCTAGCCCTTATTCCTTCAATTGAAGGGTTGACTAGCTTCTCGTACTTATATAGCGCACCCGAATTGCGCTTTTGGATGGTTCGCCAAGTTTCAATTCTTCCCATCCGGTCTAGGCATTCATGGACGATAGGCGTTCAACGCTGTCACCCGAAGGTAACAATGCAACAGTTCCCTCATCATATCCTAGTCCCAAAATCATAATGCCAACCGGGACTCGAACCCGGAATCAGGCTTTCTGGCCTGCGTTCAGCCGTTGAACTACTGGCGTGGTACCGCTTATCCCTCTGTTACCAGGAGGTTGTCGCAACATTACAGCGGGACATCGCATTATCCTCTGTCTAACCACTGAGCTACCCCAGCATGATTGTCGCCGGGGGAGAGAATCGAACTCCCGTCATTCCAGTCTCTACTGAGAAAACCTGGAGGCTCTGTCCAGAGTGTATTTAGTTGGTGGGAGCATTGGGAGTCGAACCCAACTGCTCTTAGAGAACTGTTTTACAGACAGCCGACTGACCGTTTGTCTACATTACTCCCACTGATTAGGCCATCGGCCCCACAAGATCACAAACTTTACCGTGTCGTTTTCGGTTTGTCAAGTTTTGTTGCGGTATCTTTATATTTGCGACCGATGGTCGCTTGAATGGTGAAGATGGAAGTATTGGAGACAACCATTCGCGTCTTACGCTTGCGATCCCTATTGGCTGCCTTTATCTTCCAGTCGCTCAAATGTCCTAATCCTGTGACAATTAGCGCACACAACATCGCACTTTGCTATCTCAGCAAGAAGATTGCCCTTGCTGTATGTAGTCATGGTCCCTACAGATTGTCTCTTCAAAGACGACTCTCTGTGGTCGAAGTCCATAACGTAGTATGGAAACTCTTCTCCGCAGTCAGTACACGGTACATTTTTAGCTTCTCTAATGATCTGCGTATTTCTGGCTGCGTGTCTCTTTACGGATGCCCGGTTCAATTCGGGGTATCTGTGGGCCATGTCTTCCTCTACTGAACAGAGGAAGAGAGGCCGAGTTCAGGTCGGCCTCTCTTGTAATGTTTGGTACTCGCAAGTAGACTCGAACTACTACCCTTCTGTTTATAAGACAGATGCACGAACCAACATGCTGTGCGAGTATGGCCCTCAGAGCGGGATTCGAACCCACAATCATGGCTTAGAACACCATTACCGATCCGACCGGACCTGAGGAAGTGTGTCACGCTTTCGCCCCCTGTATGGCGTGACGTAGGATGCTCTAGGTCGGCCTAGACCGATAAGGGAGCCACCCTAGATTAGATGGAGGCCAAGGAGGGAATCGGACCCTCGACTTCTGCTTTGCAGGCAGAGCAGCTTACCACTCCTGCACTTAGCCCTTGTTGTTAGAACGGTAGATCGCGGCCGTATCCTCGGCCTTTTCCTTTGCCCTTACACTTAGCCACGTTGTCTCCGATCTGATTTGGCACGCCCGACAGGACTTGAACCTGCACCCGGATCGTTCGTAGCGACCTGCTCATCCATTGAGCTTCGGGCGTATATATTGGCTGCCCCAGATGGACTCGAACCATCATTACCGGCTTCAGAGGCCGCTTTCCTGCCATTGAAAGACAGGGCAGAGATGCTAGTGTCAGGAATCGAACCTGTTATGCCACGTCGGAGTCGAACCGACCTTGGGAGCGACCCATGTAAACCGTACTCACTAGCGTGGTACTCCCAGGAGGATTCGGACCTCCGACCTACCGGTTATCAGCCGGTTGCACTGACCAGGCCGTGCTACGGGAGTATGTTATCGTATTCCAGCCCTAATGACCCATTGAACCTTACCGCACTTACTGCAAACCAGAGCCGCACCATATTTACCTTTGTCTACTTCGGTATTCTGGTGCAGATCGAGCCAGCAAGCGAATGCAGGCCACTTTAGGACTAGGTTGTAGAGTCTCATGTCGGAATTCCCATAGCCAGGTACGTCCCGACTACCTTTCCTTCCTCGCTAGCCTTAACGCCAGGGAGTCTCATGCACTCTTCGTGGGTCCAGGTTGACTTATGTTCCTCGTATTCATTTCCTTCGTATGCACCCTGAGGGTACTCACCCAACGGGATCGACAAAAGAACGTACCGAGAGTGCGATATTGCCTTATTCCAGACGATCAGAGCATCTTCCTTGGACATATGCTCCAGAACGTCGCCAAAGATCGTCAATTCGACCTTAGGCCACAGGATGTCTCTTACATCCCCTAGAATTATGCCATCGTACTTGTTTGCGAGCCCAAATTGCTGTATGTAAGGGCTCCAAATCTCTACTGCCCACCACTTTTGGCCCTTTTGGGCCGCAAGATCGAAGTATGTACCACTTCCGGCCCCGATGTCAAGCACTGAACTTGGATTTAGGTCAAGGATGGTCTTTTTCATCCATTCCTTGCCTTCTTCGGAGCTATATGGCATCAAAGTACCTTCTATCTTTCTGGAAGAGTTGCGTAGTAGGCTATCTTCTCTGGGTTTTCAGAGAACGAGTGTATGAAATCTGCTGTTGCTGGAGCTTTTCTCAGAACAGGAGTTCCACGAGTCTTCGACTCATCCTGTCCGTCGAGTCTTACCTGCTCGTGTACCTTCTTGTACCACTCTCCGCTGCCATGTCTGAACATTCGGCAATGCCAACTT
>Ga0302293_10000133_pt1 | contig 43613 bp, 36 predicted proteins | sample III_Fen_N2_2_FD_198758 | JGI IMG/M metagenome (GOLD analysis project Ga0302293, IMG submission 198758) | Peat permafrost microbial communities from Stordalen Mire near Abisko, Sweden - III_Fen_N2_2 | ecosystem: Environmental > Terrestrial > Soil > Wetlands > Permafrost | place: Sweden: Abisko...
ATGAAGTGGTGTCAGTGATGGGGGAATAGCCACCTACGGCTGTTTCCGTAACACTGTAGACCACATCGGTCGTGGTGTTGGCTTTATAGCGTGGTACACTGGAAATAGTATATGTCCATGTGTTTCCACTTTTGACCCATGCAATATCCGGTTGTGTAGGCATGGCTGTACCATCGGCTTTCACCGTCAAGCTGATACTGCCAGGGCGCATTCCATAGAGGTCGCTAGTGTCGTTCCAGGTTTTTGAACCGGTAATGTTGATGGTAACCAGGGTGTTGGTGAAGTCTGCGGCAGTCACATTCCCCGTAGTGCCGTTAACGGTTCCGGCAGTGGTGCTCGTGGTGGTAGGCGTGTAGCCCGTCACCGGTGTCTCCACGACGGAATAGACAATCGGGGTTACGTTATCCACCTGATAGCGGGGTAACTGAGCATAGGAATAGATCCATGTAGTAGCGGTGGCAGCTTTGTTCCAGGTTGGTGTGGGTTGCGGCGAAAGCGTTGTGCCATCTGCCAGCAATGTGAGTGTAATTCCGCTGGGCCGTGTGCCGTAGCGGTTGGATTGGTCGAGCCACGTTTTGGTACCGGATACCGATACCGTGATCAGTGTGTTGGTGAAGTTGACTGCGGTAATGTTTCCGGTTGTACCGTTGACCGTGCCGGAGGCTGTGGTGTCGGTAATGGGTGAATACGCAGGTACCCTTGTTTCCTTCACCGTATAGACGATAGCATTGTACGTACCCTTTTTATAACGGGGTAACTCCGTAATGCTAAAGGTCCATGGGTTGGCGGTCTTTACCCAAACTATACCGTTTTTTGGCGTGATCGCCGTACCGTCCGCGAGCACGGTTAAGGAGATGCTTTCAGGGCGACGGCTGTAGAGGTTGGATTGATCGCTCCACATTTTGGAACCGGAGAGGGATATCGTCGAAAGTGTATTGGTAAAATCCACGGTGGTGATATTACCCGTACCGGAATCCACCGTACCAGTCGCGGTAGTGCTGGTATTGGGCGTGTAGCCACCGACTGCGGTTTCGGTAACCGAGTAACTGATCGGGGTGTAGGTACCCTTTGCGAATTTTGGGATATCGGAGCAGGAGTATGTCCAAACATCGCCGCTCTTTACCCATGCCAGCGTGGGTTGTGGTGAAAGCGCTGTTCCATTTGCCTTTACGGATAATGTGATGCCTGTGGGGCGCATGGCATACAGATCGCTGTAGTCCACCCACGTTTTGCTGCCTGCGAGTGATATAGTGATGATTGTGTTGGCAAAATCAGCACCTGTTACATTCCCTGTGGAAGCATCAACTGTGCCATTCACAACGTTGTTGGTGGTGGGGGAATAGCCTCCTGCTGCTGTTTCTTCGACGCTATAGACGACACTTTCGGTTGTGCCAGCGTAATAACGTGGCAATCCAGAAAGAGTATATGTCCATGAATTGCCGCTCTTGACCCAGTTGACAGTGGGCTGTGGGTTAATGACGGTGCTACCGTCTTTTACAGTCAGGGTGATGGCGGAGGGTCTCATGCCATATTTATCGGAGTTATCTACCCAGGTCTTTGTGCCACTGATGGCAACGGTAATGAGTGTATTGGTGAAATCAGCGCCGGTCACATTGCCAGTCGTTGTGTCCACCGTTCCAGCTACGGTTGTGTCGCCGGCGGGTGTATATCCGGTGACAGCTGACTCCACCACAGTATAAAGCACGGGTGTGAGTGTACCCATTCGGTACCGAGGCAGCCCAGGTATGGAATAGGTCCAGTCGTTACCTGTCTTCGCCCAACTGATAACAGGCTGAGGTGACATCGCGACTCCGTCTGCATACACAGTAAGTGCCAAATCGGAAGGCCTGCGGTGATAAACATTGGATGCATCCACCCAGTGTTTAGTACCCGCGATGGAAATGGTGATGAGTGAGTTTGTAACGCCAATAGCATTGGCACCGGATGTAATCAGAGCGGTGTCACCGGAAATGGCTGTCGGGGCATAAGCGTTGGTGTATCCGTTGACGGCAGTTTCAGCGACGGCATACATCAGGGGGACGGTTGTATCCGTGTAGACAGCCTTGTAGGCGTAGGCAGGCAGGCTGTTCCACTGCGCGGTAACATCCGCCCATGTTTGGCCTTCGCCCGGTCCGAAGGTGATCGCTGCTGCCGCACCGAAAGGAATGGCTCGCAACGCATCGGGAGATTCGTCCAGTGTGGTTAAATCCGTCCAGTTGGTATCGGTTGTTTTTTTATACATTAGATGATAGGTGATATTTGTGGGGCGTGTGCGTAAAACCCATTGGCTATCGCCTGCCCATGTTTTGGTACCTGTTACGGAGATTAATTTGATTGCACGCTCGTTCGTAAAGCCCCACCAGGTATTGCGATTAGAGCTATCCTTCTGTATGACCGGGCTTTCGGCGGTTGCCGTGTAGCCACTGCCAGGTGCGGCCTCGCTAACCGTGTATAAGCCACTTACCGGAACCGTCAACTCAGCGCGCCAACGGTCTGCAGCGGCGATACGCGCACTGTCGGTGTCAGGATCGGTGGATGTGCTGGTTGGGCTGAGGGTAACGGTGGTACTGACACTTGTTGTGTTGTCGTTGACTGTAAAAACGATGCTCGTTGGCCGTATGCCATCGCGGTTATGGTCATCCAGCCAGTTTTTCACAAAAAACAGTTTGCGAATTTGCAATTTGTTCGCGATAACAGTGGTGGTGGCGGTAGGGTTGGAGGTTTCAATGGTAAAGCCTGCTTCGCTGGGAGTTCTGGTGGTGCTGCCATAGGTGACGGAGGTTTCCACCACGTTATAAGTATAGAGTGTGCTGGTGCCGGGTACATACTTGGGCAACAACTGTGCCATCACAAGATATCTGCCGTTTAATGCGTATGTGAGCAGTGAGCTCCAATCAATCACCTTCGTCACGGGGGTTAAGTCTCGGTCCCATGTGGCGCCACCGTCTGGTGACTGATGAATCGTAAAGGTGACGCTGTCCGGCATCGCTTTTAAATCCTTCAGATGGTCAAGTTGTTCTTTGGTGAAGGTGTTGTCGTCACTATCCTTCCAGGACTTGGTCAATAATACGTTTACTTGGTTTAGGCTGTTCGTAAGCGACAGCGTGCCGGAACCTGCTGTGAGCGTATAACTGACCTGATATTCTGCCGACAGAGATTCCTCCACATAATAGGTATAGGTTTCACCCAGCGTGGAAGTGGTTGGGAAAGTGCCGGTAAAGGTGCAAAACCAGCTATTGGAGGCATCGCCCGAGCCCTGCGTCCACGCGGTATCTGTAATCAGATTCACAGGTACTGCCTCGTTTACGCCGGAAGCTGTTTTTCGTTTGAGCGTAAAGCTGAGGGGCATTGCGGTGGCGTTGAAAGCTGGACGGGTCAGGAATTGGTTGTTGCGATCATTCCAGATCTTGGTTGCACTAATTGTGACTTGGTTCGCAGGGGTATAGGTATTGGTAAAGGCAACCTCACCTACCGTATGGTTCGAATCCCATTCGGTTATGTCTGCCCTGCGGCTGGCAGGGGTGATGGTGTAACCGGAAAGCGTACGTTCAACCACATAATAGGTGTACTCCTGCCCATCCGCTGCGTAGCGGGGCAGTGCGGCACCGGAGGTATCCGTGGAAACCGATACGGAAGGTGTGGGATTGGTCACCAAATTTGCAATCAGGCCACCGGGGATGGTTGCGGTTTGTACGACCACATCATGGGAATCGCTGCCTGCGGCCCAGTACTGATGCAGGTCGTATGTTGTTGCAGGATAGTTTGTCTGCTCGGAAGAGCGAGCAGTTAAATCCCACGCTTTATTGATTTTAATCACCACGCTGGGACTGTTCTGCTTGTAATTATTGGTGATGGTACCGGCAACCAGATTGCTGGAGGTCGTGTACCAATCCACATCAAAGGGGATATCGGAAGCAGTCAGTTCCTTGACAAAGTAGTAATACCGATCTCCATAGATGTTGTAAACAGGTGCGCCGATGAAATCCGCGACGGTGTTGCCGTTTGCTAGCGTCTCAACCCAATCTTTACCGTCTTTTTGCACAGCTTCGATCACTGTCGAATCAGTGATTTCGTCCAGTGGGATGAGCGAACGGAACAGTTGGAATTTCACCGTTGGAAGATTGGAGGCTTTAAACCAGCCGGGCAGATTCAGCCAGACTTTTTTACGTTCCACATCCAGCGTACCAGACAACGTATTGATAATGGTGCCGGTCAGGCTGGCATCAAAGTTGGTATAAGCGTAGTTGATATCGGAGCGCTCCCCTGCTTGATGGGGGAAAGTGGTGGCCGTGGTGGTTCCGCCGGAGCTGGGTTGTGTGCTTACACCGTCTATATCACTAAAATAGGAAGCAACATAGCTGGAGGTTTGCAGCATCGTTTCTTTAATATAATAATGGTAACGGTTTCCACTGGCGTCGAACTTGGGATAAGTACCGAAGCCGCACGTCCAGTACCACCTGTTGTCTGAAATATCAGTAGCCCAAAGGCGTACGGTAGCCACCAGTTCATCAGAGGTGGTCATGACGGTGGTGTAGCGATACAGTGATAATCTGATATCAGGCCGTATTGGCACGCCCGTACCTGTGTCGCGCCAGATCACATTGATGGAAACCGAATTGCTGCCGCTTAAGCTGTTAGAAAAGGTATAGGACATGGAATCAGGATATTCCAATGTGCTTCCAAACTGGTAAACGCCCGGAGTAACTGAGGAAAGAATAAATTCATCCGCTTTGATGGAAATGCTGCCGCCAGAAAACAGATCAGAATGGCCATCCTTGTCCGTCAGGCTGATTTCACGCACACTGTAGGGGATGATTACACCGTTGGAATCGTATTTTTCCAACCCAGCATCGCTGCCAAAAACGATGCTGCCTGTGCCGCCCATGTTGAGCGTTTGTGAATCGATCAGCGTGCCACTTTGATACAGGCCAAAGGTTGCATACAGCTCAAGCGCTGTAAGGTCATTCAGATGCCATTGCTTGCTGACGGTAATACGAACCTTGCCAATGCGCAGGTTGGAAATGGTAAAGGTGTTATTACTGCTGTTTGCGGTAGTGCTCACCTGATATTTCTGAACGGTGCTCTGGGCTGATCCGGAACCGGTGGAAAGGTAGGCAGTATCCATTGTTACGGTGAGATTGGCGTTGGATATTTCCCGAATGTAATACTGGGCGTAGTCCTTATCCGAATCGCTGGCAGGGGTATAGGAAAGAATACCTGTCCACGCGTCAGCGGCGGTGAGTGTTTTGGTAGCCACCAGATCCGGTGTATCCGTGCCGTTCAGATGGTACAAGCCGAAGGTGACCGGAACGCGGCTTAATAAATCTCCATCATCCAGCCATACCTTATTAATACGGAACGCCATACCGCCGGTTCCGCCCGAAGTGTTGACAATGGTTGCGTTTTTTAGGTTGTCGGAATCGATAGAATAGTAGATGTTGCTCAAGGAATATCCACTCGGTTCGCCAATGGCGGTCTCCTGAACGGTGTAGGGGTACTCCCGCCCTTCCGAATCGTATCTGGGCAGGTGATCGAAAATGACATCAAGGTTGCCTGTACCTGTAATGGTATACAATGTGTCGGATACATGGGTTACACTGGAAGGGAAAGTCACGCCGCTTGCATCCCAACTGCCGGAACCATTTTGTAAGATTCGGATGGTTATGGCGGCAGCTATGCCATCCGCAAGCGTTGGCGACCATACTTTTTTTACGCGGAGCTTTGTGGTGCCAATCAGAGCGTTTTCGATGGTATTGGTAGAATCGCCTGTTGCGGGCTGCGTTACGCTGAAGGTGAAATCCCCGTCGGTAAATTGCCCATCTATGATGTTACCAGTGGGTACGACTCCGCCAATCGCGTTGATGGTTGCACCAATTTCAGTAATACGATACTGATAGGCTGCGCCTTCCGAATCATATTTACTTTCGCCTCCAAAGGCGCTGGAAAGCGTCATGGTTTCAGCGCGAAACCCGGTAAGCGTTTTGGTTCCGACAACAACCCATGCGCTATCATCTTCTGTGGAAAGTTTGCGTTCCAACTGCACGGCAATACCGCCGGTCATCGACTGAACCGCCTTGGCTTTCCATATCTTTGTAAAGGGGACGGAGATACTCGCTTCGCGGATATTGACAACGGTTGCACCCGGAAGGATATAGTTTGCGACCGATGAAGAGGCATTCGTGATTTTAACCTGATAATCGCCAGGGTTAGCCATGGTTTCGCGGAGATAATAAACATACTCGTTGCCACTGATGTCGTAACGTGGCAATGTGCCGTTGGCAGCATAGGTAACGGTTGCCACGGTGCTGTAGTCTGCGAGAGTCATGTTATCGTGCCCTTTTACAGGGGAAAGAGTGTCATAGCTTAAACCGCTGTTTTGGGGGAAGCGATAGAGATAGTATTTGATCTGCGGACGTCCGGATACGTTTTCAGCATCCTTCCAAATATTGGTGAACGAGAAGCCTATGGAATCTGCAATGGTATTGATGAGCGTGCCGCCCTGATAGACGGTATTGGCAGCAGTCTGACCTGCATAGATACCAACGTTCTTCACGGTGGTGATGTAATCGCCCAGGGAAGAATCCATCGAGGGAATGGTTCCCTGAAGGATCATATAATCATACGGATAGCCATCGAGGTCATAGGCTGGAAGGTTGGCAACAGAAAAGGTCCATAGATTGCCTGTGGCATCAAGCGTATCGTTTGCCAGTGTGAGCGTCGCTGCGGTTGAACCTGTGCGACGCGCTTGCTGTAGAAGCGTCAGTTGAGTCAGGCATTCTGCTGAACTGGGACGGGTGGAAGCGCTGGTAGAGTTGTCATACCACTGCATATAAACGGTTAGTGAGGTTTGAACGGTATTTGTGATGGCGGTGCCGTTGACGGTTGTGAGGTATCCGTTTACCGCGTTTTCTGTCACTGAATATAGGATGGCGTTACCACTGTCATACTTATGCAAACCGGCACTAGTATACTGTTCCAATGCATAGTTGAGCGTTTCCTGAGTAAGGGTTGGCTGAGGGTCAATGACTACGCCATCTGCTGAAAGTGTAAACAGCGGCGTGGGTCGAGTGGATGCCTTGCCGTCATTCCAGTTGACGGTAAATACAAAATCAGTTAGCGCCATAGCCCTCAGATCAACGCTGGCGGTACCATCGGTAAATGTTCCGGTATCACCCGACAGGGTGGATTCATAGCCGGTTGCACTCGAGGTAAGTGTATACGCAAGTGTCGTGGCGTTAACCACTAAGGTGTAGCGCAGCGTTGGATCGTCCACAGGGATCACGGATAGGATGCTCAGTTGGACATCGTTTCCGTTCACCGAGGAGGAAACAGAAATAATAGAATTATCAAAATTGTTCACTGTACAGGAAAACGCACCTGTGACCGCATCCTCGATAATGGAAAAATCAATCGGCACGGCTACGGTTGCTGCGCCGTTCAGCGACAGGTTCAGTTGAAGGTTCAATGACGTTGTATAGGGATCGGAGGAGGAGAAGGTGCTTGCCTCGGCGCCAAATGACATCAAACCTACAGAGGTAATGCTTGAAATGGCGGAGACCTCCACGCTCAGCGAGTTTGTGGAGGTGTTTTCTAAAAAAAGCAATCCGGCGGCGTTCGCTGCAAATGCGCCATAGGCCTCGTTATACGTGAATTCGAGCGATTCTCCGGCATATTCGGTTGTAGTGGCGCGATAGGTTGACAAGGTGGAAAGCCCTGCCATCGAGAATTGACCATGGGCGTTGCCATCCTTGTCTGGGCTCAATGTGAGCGTGGAAACCACTTCCTCGCCACTGCCGGAATCAGCCAGCAGTGAAAGGGTCAGAGGCTGATAGCCATCGCCTGTTTCACTGACAAACTGAACATCCACCGTATATAACGCATCCTCACCGTAAACTGGGGAGGGAGTGACGCTTGGCTCCGGCGTGGAAGAAGGCTCGGCGGTGACGGCGGAAACAGTTGGCGCATTCACGGAAAAAGTGATGTCGGTTTTAAACAGGATTTCAGTCGGTTGACTTTCAGCATAGCTGACCGAATCAGTGTAATCGCTGATGCCGGCAGGAAGAAGGCAAGTGGTTAAGCGCACGCGATAAGTGCCGGTTGAAGACATCCCCTCAAGGGAGAATTCACCGTAAGCATCTCCCCTGGCATTCAGGGTAAGCGACAACTGATCAATAATCTCAGGCTGCGTGGGGTCGGGAACCGGAACCCATGAGCCTGGAGATACGAGTGTTTCCAATTGCACAGTCAGCACCGTGCCAGCCGCATCCGAACTGCCTGACACCTGAACACCGTATAGGGTATCAGGTGAAAAAAGTGCAGGCGCCATCGTAGGGGAGGCACTTGGGGCTATCGAAACGGTTGAATCGGGAGTTACGGTGACTTCGTCGGTTGCTTCCGGAGCAATGGTGGTGTCTGGACTTGGGGTAGGTCCTACGGTATCGGTTGCCGAGATATCGGGTGTGGCCGTAGACGAAGCTACGGTTAAGGTTGGCTCTACTATAGGGCTATCGGAGGCCGCGGAGCTTTCGTCATCTGCAAGAGCATGCGACATCGTGCCCGTTCCTGTTGCGAAAGGGGCAATGGAATCGCTGGTGTTTAAACTTGTGCTCAATAGAACGACCAGAATAAGAAAAGCCAGTACCCGCTTTGCTTTCATAATAACCCCCTAGGATACTACATTGATTTTGCTGACTGTGGTGCAAATTGAGGCTAATTCATTTGAAAAAAATGGATGTTGTGGACACATCGGATGAATATCCATACAACTCCATTATACAATATGAAAGATATATTAAGAATTCTATTGTTTAACTGATATTGTATATTCATAATATCATAAAAACCATTGAAAAACAAGCGAAAACTGCATGTTTCGCATTGTAAATATAGTTACACATTATATAAAAATACACGGATAATATGTGATAGTCGTGTAACCGTGCTGATGGCAAAAAGACTTACTGACATACACAAGCTATGTTCCATGTTGTGGAAATCAAATCATGTAACCACAGAAATGAATCCTGATAATGGTTTCGGGCGAACCCGATTTTTTGGCATTGGTATCCCATACAACATATGCTATAATGTCGCAAACAGGCAAATAATGAGGTGACCAGCAATGGCCGGATACACAGGCAAAACCAGAAGCGTGTTGTGGTGGTTTTTTCTCGTCCTATTCGTGGTAAGCGGCACCTGGATTGGTTTTTACTTGTACTCTACCATGAGTGATGAAAATGCCATTGCTGCCATGAATGCCAAGCTTGTAACGATACGTACAGAGACAAAAAATGAGGATTCTTATGTAACCGACATCCCCACATCGGTAACAACCACTGGCACCAGTAGTTCTTTACCTGCAAAGGCAGCCTTTTTGGTTTCTGAAGGGCTTACGCCATCTCCCGTGACGCCGACACCTACCGTTTCACCGGATCCGTTGTTGACGGAATATCAGCTCTTCGCAACTCAGAACGCTGATATGATCGGCTGGGTGTATATCAATGATACTGTGGTAGATTACCCGGTTATGTTTACCCCTGGAGATCCGCAAAAATATCTTCACAGGGATTTTAGCCAGCGCTACTCTTTTTCGGGGCTTCCGTTTCTGGATGCACGTTGCGACCTGACAAACAAAACACAAAACCATATCCTTTATGCGCACAACATGCGTTCTGGTTTGATGTTTGCGGAACTGCACAAGTATCTGGAGCCAGATTATCTGCAAGCGCACCCGACCATTCATTTTGATACGCTTACAAGCAGAGGGGAATATCAGGTAATTGCAGTGCTGCAGATCAACCTCGCCGGGATGCAAGCACCATCCATGAAGTGCTATCGTTTGTTTTCCACAGAAACGCAGGAAGAGGTAGACGCGCTTAACGAATACCTTGAAAAATATGCCACTGTCAAGGTGGGCAATGTTCAGCAAAACGACGGGATCATAAGTTTAAGCACATGCCAGCATTTAGGAAGTGTTGACCGTCTGGTAGTAATGGCCAGTATGCACAAAGCGGAATAGCCGATTATTCAATGCACATTACAGGCAGGTAGCATTTGGCGATATACTTCCATATACAACAGTTAACGCTTAAACTCAGAAATTTCTGGCCATGCATGTTAACAAGAATTAAATCAGAAAAAAAGTACGAAGCAGTTCGCCCAGTAGATCGGGTGCTTCGTACATTGGCTTTGTTCAATTTCAAACCATGATCGAGGGCTTGTCATTATCGTCACATGCACTCTGTTGATGACCGCATTGATGCCGGTGACACTCACTACCACACCCACAATGTTTGCCTTCGCCATGATACAGTTGGTAATCGCCGCCCTCAATGCGGAGAACGACCCCATCCACCAGTGCGTGAGCAATTTTCTGGCGGGCGACAGTGTAAATCTGTTGTGCTGTAGTGCGCGCTACCTCCATGGAGGCAGCGCATTCTTCTTGCGACAGCCCCTCGTAATCAATCAAACGGATCGTTTCATACTCGTCGATGCTCATGATGATAGAGCGTTGTTCCTTGGGTGCAACCGGAGAAAACTCACTAATCTGTGGCAGACAGCAAACCATGCGGCATTTTCTGGGACGAGGCATAACGCGCTCCTTCCTGATCATCACGAATCTACCTCAAATGCACTCAAGCTTTGGGCTGCAATGATTTTTGATTAGGGCTTAATCGCAAAGGCACAGCGCTTCTGCTAAAACTTTGCCTTCAATTGGTGCTTCTATTTCAAAACCATGCAAATCCATTGTAGATGGATAAATCTGAGATTGTAATAAGAGCAGTTGAATCTTCATCGCAATCTTGTTAGAGAGCTTGTAACCGCTTTTCAACCTCTGTGAGCTTGGCTTCCAGCCTTGCTTTTTGTGCAAGCAATGCTTCGAGCGTGTCCTCCACGGGCGCGCGGCATAAACCCTTGCCTCCACCAGTATGCTGGCACTCATGTGTTTGGCTGTGACCTGTGCAGCCTTCGCCATGCTGATGGGTTCCACAACCGCCTTGGCAATTCTCTTTTGTGTTCTCCAATGAAATCCCCTCCAAATTATTTTTGACATATGCCATTAACAACTTCATACTATACCGATTTATGGCATATGTCAATAACGATTCTCTGTTAAGCATTTGTTTAAATACAATAGTAATCGGTTGATCTGATCAGATTTCAGCCAAATCGGCCAAGCCGGTTGAGCTTCATAATAAATAATGATAGAATAACGACTGATCCAAAAGACCAGTTTGGCAGGTGTGCGAAGGTGGAAAATCCAGCACACGGAGTACAAAGAATACAAGAGAGTTCCGCCATCATTGGAATACAATGGATGCTTTAAATACAGGACTTCAGTTCAGCGGATAGGACGTGATGGGATTGAATAGCATTGTGCTGATCGGGATGCCAGGCACCGGAAAAAGCACGGTAGGTGCCAAGCTAGCCAAACGATTGCGTTATCCATTGATAGACACCGACTGCTTGATTTTGGAGAAGACCGGAAAAACACTCCCGCAAATTCTCACTGAGAATGGGATTGATGGTTTTATCGCGGTGGAGGGGACTATTGGTGCTGAACTGAAATGCGACCGATGCGTGATCTCGACAGGTGGGAGCATGGTTTTCAGTGAGGTGGCCATGCAAAATCTCTGCAAAGGGAATACCGTCGTATGGCTGGATACGAGCCTTGCCGAGTTGGAGAGGCGTATCCATCGCCATGCGGATAGAGGTATCGCTGCCGCGCCGGGCACAACGGTAGCACAACTCGATGCGGTGAGAAGACCGCTTTATCAGAAGTATGCGAATATCCGTATCCAAACAGTCGGAGGGATCGAGCGCGTGGTAACGCAGTTACTGGAAGCGCTGAATCTACTTGATCGGCATTGATGTAAATCCATTATTGGCGATTCCAGTGATAGATTCTATTTGCGTTGTTAACCGGCAATATTAAAGAATATTGGATAATAAAAGAAAGAGCCGGGCTCGGCTCTTAGTACAATAGGGTTACTTTAGTCCGCTGCGGAATTCCATGGGTGTTTTGCCGGTTACTTTTTTAAAGATTCGGCTAAAATGAGCTACATCCGCATAACCGACCGCATAAGCGACTTCATTTACTTTAAACATCGGGTCGGAGAGCATTTCCTGTGAGCGCTGTACACGGCATTTGTTGAGCAGATCAAAGAAGCTCTGTTTGGTATAACGGTTAATTAATTTGGACAGGTGCCATTGGCTTACATAAACGTTCTCTGCCACTTCGCTCAGGCTCAGATGTTCGGCATAATGTTCTTCCATAAATCGGATGGCGGCGCGAACTACGAAGCCTCCGGCTTCAGGATCGTCGTCTTCCTCCAGCGCATTGGCAGTTGCAGGGGAAATCTCGGCGAGGTTGGCGGTCATGGAGGCGACAGCCTCGTGCAGTTCATCCATTCGGCTGGGTTTGAGCAGATAACGGCAAACACCAAGTTGGATGGCGCGCTGCGCATAGTCAAAATCACGAAAGGCTGTGAGGACGGCAATCTGTAAATGGGGGAACTCGCTCCTGAGGGCTGCAATCATGCTCAGTCCATCCATGTTGGGCATCCGGATGTCTGTAAACAGGATTTGCGGGCGTTTTTGATGGATAAGCGTGAGCGCCTGATGACCATCCACCGCTGTATCTACAACCCGGCAATGATACTGAGCCCACGGAAACACTTTCGATAAGCCTTGCAGGATGATCTGTTCATCATCCACCAAAACAACATCGTACATGCCCTGCCTCCTTCATGGTTAACGAACGCTGAATGGATCAAGCGCCATCACTTGCGTCCATACTTCCTCCGGTGTTACCGTACCGGTTGCGACGGCGGGTATCAGCCGAAACCATTCGTTACGGGCTTCCTGTGACATTTGATCCTGTATTGGCCCATATAGCGGATGTTCGGTTAGCACATAGGAGCTTTTTAATAGCTCTCCTGAGAACTGGTAACCACCTAAAGTGCGCGCATTTTCTCCGGTGGACAGAAATGCAAGCAACTGAACTGCCGCATCCCGCTTGCTCTTATCCTCCCACGCACGTCGGGTGAGGTAGAAGCCCATAGAGACGCCTCCGATTACCGCACCTGAATCCGGCCCATTGGCAGGAAAGGGAATTACCACGGTTGTATCCATATTCTCGGTGGGCAGGCTATTGGCAAACCAACTGCCATCCAGCTGCATGGCGGAACGTTTATCGCGAAATAGTTGGCTGGTGTAACTCTCACTTGTTGTGTTCACATTGTCTGGGAACGCACCGAGTTGATATAACAGGCGGATCAGCGCCATGCCATCCGTCCAACTTTGGGGCACGGCCTCATTTTTAACCGGTCGCGCCAGATAGTCCTGTACGCTGCCGCTGGCAAGAATGGAAAACTCAGCGACATAATGCGGCACATCACTAAGGCTTGCGGAGATGGGCACGATGCCGTTGTGCCGGAATACACGGATAGCCGTTTCCAGCTCCGCCCAAGTATTGGGAAGCGATAGCCCATAGCTGGCAAACAGGTCGGTATTACAAAAAAGTCCTTCCCAAAAAGAACGCACCGGAACGGCATAGATTTTCCCGTCTGTTTCAGTACACGCCGCGTTTTCAGGAATGTTCAGTTCCGGATAGGCGGCATTGATTTCTGCGATGGGCACAACGCGGTTCAACAGGTAAGCACTGTCGGATGTGCGCGAAAAAAAGAAAAGAACATCGGGTTCGTTGCCTGCGGCAAAATCCATGAGCACACCGGTTTTCCATGCTTCATCGGATGGGGCGGAGGCGTCCTGGACAGTGTTGCCGGTTTGCTCCTCCCATTGCGCTAAAAGGCGTGTATAGGTGCTGCTGGATGCATCCAGACCAGCAAAACAGCTTACCGTGCGCAGAGTGACGCCTTCCGCATCCGCAGAAAGGCAGGCGCTACATAACATGCAGCATAACGCCGCTATCAGTATTCGCTTCACGCCAATTCCCTCCCCTTTCAGTATATCCGACCTTCATGGATGTTGATTTGCACAAGGTTGTGCTTTTTTATCTACTTTTGTTCATTTACCTGTAATGGCTGGTGGATGGTAGCAATCGTGTTGCCGTGTGCGTCCACATCGAAAGTCAGTCCCGAGCGTTCACCGAAAATCAGCTTTAACCGTTGGTTAACGTTCCGTATCCCCAAATGACCATCGGCAGGCTGACGGTCATCCAGTTTGGCGCGCAGATGAGCGAGTTCATCCAATTCCAGTTTCTTACCGTTGTTCATTACCTCGATAACAAGCTGATCCTCCTTGCTGAAAATGTTCAGCTCGATCCGCCCGCCGCCCGCTGGTGCTACGCCATGTTCCACGGCGTTCTCAATCAAGGTTTGCACCACTAGACGGGGCAGGGGAACATCCAACAAAGAATCATCAATATTTTCTTGAACTGTTAATCGGTTGCCAAACTGTAAGCCTACAAAGTAGAAATACGCATCAACAATGTTCAGCTCGTGTCGCAGGGGAACAAGATGCTGCTCACTGCGGTCAAGGCTGGCGTTCAACAGCACACTGAGTGTTTCCACCATTTCGCCGACGTTATGATCGCCGTTCAAACGTGCCTGCCAGTTGATTGCTTCCAGCGCATTGTTGATGAAATGAGGATTAATGCGACTTTGCAACGCCTGAATGCGGGCGTCACGAAGTGCAATTTCCTCTTTATAGGACTTATCAATCAGCAGCTTTAAGCGCAGGCTCATTTCGGAAAAAGCAACGCCAAGATGCCCCAGTTCATCATTGCCGCGCATTGGCACCACAATACCCAACTCTCCGCTGCGAATACGGTCGGAAGCTTCTGAAAGCATTGCGATGGGCCGCACAATACGTCGGTTGACAAAAAGCATGATAGAAATACAAATGGGCACAAACAGGATAAACAGCCAAACCATCAGCAAACGGAAAGCATCCATCTCCTGGTAGACGGTGTGCCTGTCCGCCTGCACTTGATAGTGCAGGGTACTGTCGCCGATCGATACCGTTTGCGAGTAGCAAAGCATATCACCGTATTGCTTCAAACCCAGCGCATCCTTCACACCGATGAATGTGCCGATGGAGGTGTCATCCAGAGAAATGGCACAGTTGGAGTTCCAAGCGGCGGCATTGCTTAAAATCGGTTCCAGAATAGCGTTGATTTTGAGACCGATCACGAGGATGCCATAACGCTCCATTTGGGTGTTGTAGAGGTTGCGTACGAGATAGGCGTTTTGCCCGTATGAAAAAATCCGGGAGTGTGTATCGAGTATTTCACTGAGCGTTAGCGCCTGCTTTTGAGCGTTCTGTAAAAAAAGTACAGCAGCAGAATAACCCTGTGAGGTATAGATTGGCTTTTCTAAATCATCGACGCGGAAAAACAGCGCGAAGGTGCAGCTCTGTTCACGACTGAATTTGCGATCCAGATAATCACGCACCAGCAGATAATAATCCTCATACGGACTCTTTCCGCCTTCATAATCCTGCACGGCAGTATTCAGCTCGTTATCGTACACCGCATCACGCGCTAAAGTAATTACATTGTCAATGTTGCGTACAGCCATACTTTGCGCATATTCCGCACCGGTGCGCAGTGCGGTTTCTGTTTTCTCCTGCAAGGATGAAAAAACACGCGTACCCATATAAAGCCCAAGGGTTACCGTGGGCAAAAGCCAACAAAGCAGAACGATAACCAAGAGCGTGAAGCGCAGGGTGGGCACATTTTTGCGGAGACGTTCCAACATGGCGGTACTCCCTTAATGTGTAGATAGTTGATTATACCATGAAACAGTAGGCGAAACGATAGTCGATCAATACGGAGATCAAGCCGCTTAAATGAAACTACTGAAGACGGTTCATCGTCATACTTTTAAGATATAAAGTTATCATGTGCAAGTGAACATTCTTGTTATCAAAACAGGGCGAGACCTTTGCGATCTCGCCCTGTAGCATTTGCGGAACAAAGCGTGTGGATTTTCCGCTCACATTTTAAGCCCCAGGTAATCCGCAACGATATGGCTGTATTGTTCCGCTTCGATTAATGTCGGCATTTCGCAGAAAACCCTGAGCCGAGGCTCCGTGCCGGAAAAGCGTATGATAAGCCATCCGTTGGCAAACAATATCTTCCGGCCGTCCATGTCATTGACTCCGGTGGGCTTTTGAGGAAACTCCGGCAATGCTTTACCGCTTAACAGACCAATCAACCTTGGTTTGTCCTCTGCGTCAAACGCCCAGTCATACTCGGTCATGTAGCGTCTGCCAAAAGCGTTATAGAGTTCCTGAACCAGCTCGTTGAGCTTTTTCCCGGTCACCGAAAGCATTTCCACCAACAACGTGGCGGCATAGATACCGTCCTTGCCGTGAATGTGTCCGCGTACAGTCAAGCCTCCCGAGCTTTCGCCGCCGATGACGGCGTTGTGCTCCTGCATAGCGGCGGATACATGCTTGAAGCCCACGGGCACTTCGTAACATTTTTCACCAAAGGCGGCTGCAATTGCATCCAGCAGGTGAGTCGTGGCAAGGTTACGTACTGCGCTGCCGTGCCAACCTTTGAATTTGAGCAGGTAGTAGTACAGCAGGCACAATACCTCGTTGGGATGGATGAAACGGCCAGTGTTGTCGATGATTCCCAACCGATCCGCGTCGCCGTCCGTCGCGATGCCGATATCCGCGTGGCTTTCCAACACTGCTCCCTGCAACGCGCCAAGGGTTTCCACATTCGGCGCGGGCAATCTGCCGCCAAAGAGCGCATCATGCCGCTCGTGAATCACGCTCACATCACAGCGCGCCGTCAGCAATATTGTTTGCAAGCTGGTACGGCTTACCCCGTACATAGGGTCGAGCACGATCTGTAAATTGCGGCTGCGGATGGCATCCATATTGACGGTACGGATAATGGAATCAAGATAAGCGTTTTGTGGGTTGATTTCCTCCACAAGCCCTTGCCGGATAGCCTGTGGATACGGAATCATGCGAACTTCTTCCAAAGAGATCGCATTGGCCGCAATAGCGAGCTCATTGGTGATGTCTTCCGCAGCGTCACGCCCGCCAGCTGTAAACAGTTTCACACCATTGTACAGCGCCGGGTTATGGCTCGCGGTTACGGCTACGCCATAGGGCAGGTGGTAAAGATGAACGGTAAACATAATCATGGGGGTAGGTGCTTCCCGGTGGATGATGCGTGTATGGATGCCCTCGGCAGCCATCACTTCACACATCCATTCCGCGGCCTCTACGCTTAAAAACCGGCGATCATATCCCACGCAAAAGCCCCGATCAGACATGTCCTCCGCCTTCATGCGGCGAGCGATGGCTAAAGTCAGTTTTTGAAGGTTCTCGCGTGTAAAGGTATCACCGATGATTGCACGCCAACCGCCTGTGCCAAACTCAATCATAAAGGTTCCCTTCCCATCCGCACCGCCACGGTGTGCTCGCCGCTTTCAAACCGGGGGATTTGTTTCATGGGTTGCCCGTCTACCAAGATGGAAGCGATTCCTTTGGAAATGTGATCGGGATTGGTAACTTCAATGTGGTAGTCAGCGCCACACCAACGGCGGGTTACGGTGAATCCATCCCAAGCGCTAGGGATGCAGGGATCAACGGTCAGGTTGTGAAAACCTGGTCTTATACCCAACAGATAGCGCGTTGCGGCATAATAGCTCCAGCCTGCGCTGCCAGTCATGAACGGGTGGCGTGCGCGGCCGTGTGCTGTGTGGTCACGCCCCATGATAAACTGACAATAGCTGTAGGGTTCGGCTTGACGGATTTCCATGAGATCATTCTGCTTTTCAGGCAACAGGGACAAGTACAGTTCCATTGCGCGATCGCCGCGACCGAGCATGGCTTCGGCAACCCAAGCCCACGGGTTACTGTGACTGAAAATGGCTCCGTTTTCTTTGATGCCGCTATATACTCGGGTCACAAAACCGATATCGTCATCCCGTTTGGTAAAGCATGGAGCATTGAGCATGAGGCCGTAGGGTGTGAGCAGCCAGTCGCGCACCGCATCCATACAGTACGCCCCCTGCTCAGGGGTTGCTGCGCCACAGATTACCGCCCATGTATTGCTCTCGAGATGTACTTTGCCCTCCTCGGCGGTATGGGAACCGATGGGTTTACCCTTGCCTGTGATGCCCCGCAGGAACCATTCTCCATCCCACAATTCACGCTGACATACAATTTTCATAGCCTCCGCTCGAGCGGCATAGTCTGCCGCGTCTGCTTCATAGCCTGCCGCCTTCGCCAGATCGCAGAAGTGATCAACCGCCCATAGTAGAAGAAAAGAAACCATGGCGCTTTCGCCGCCGCCGAGGTTCAGACAATCGTTCCAATCCGCACGCAAACCCTTGCATACCCCATGGGCGCCAGTTTGCTGAAATGAAAAATCCAGCGCGCGTTTCATATGACCGTAGACAGTATCATCGCCTTCGTCCGCATAGGGGATGCGCTGATCCAGAAATTCCATTTCACCGGTTTCGCGAATATATTCTGCGATGGCTGGAATGAGCCACAGCGCATCATCGGCACAGGCATCTTTTAGCCCGTGAATGCGCACTGCGCCCGCTGTGGGCACTACGGTGGGGGAGGATGTGTGTTCCTCCTGCTTCTCAAACCAAGCGGGATCAAACAGATGCAGACCGTAACCTGCGTTTACCTGCCCATGAAGCAACTGCTCAATGCGCAGGCGGCACATGGCGGGATCAGCATGAGGAATGCACATTGCATCCTGTGCGGTATCGCGATACCCAAGCCCTGTGCGGCCACCTACCTCAATAAATGAGGCAAAGCGCGAAAAGCTGACGTTCACCTGACTTTGATACAGGTTCCATAGATTCAGGCTCGTATTCATGTCCGCATCGGGTGTCTGTACCTGCAACGCGGCAAGTTTTTTATCCCAGTGAGCCGCCAACGCGGCAAATGCCATATCGGTGGTTGCATCGTCGTACTTTGCACGCAGACGCTTGCCAACACTCGCATCGCCGGGGCCAAGCAGGAATCGAAGTCGAACCTCTTCTCCGGGGGCAAGCATTACACGCTTGTGTAGCGCGCCACAATGATTGTTCCCCAATTCCTCGCTGTCGGTAAGAATGCCATGCTCTACCCCCGTGGGATTGCGTTCCGTATGGTATACGCCGATGAACGAATCTCTTAGACAATCGTGACTGTCTGGTGATAAGGAGCAGGCAAAAAACTCGTGACTGTCTTCTTCGTAGTGGAGTTCATATTCCACCAAATCGTCCACATAACGCGAACCTGCCGCATATAGACTCATCTGGAAGTTTTGGTTATCCATATCGATATTGTGAAAGGAAAACTCACAATACCCAAAAATACTGAGGTTTCGAAATGTATCGCCTGTATTTTTCAGACGCACATCCCACAGTTCACAATCGTCAGCCAGTGGAATAAAAAGCGTCTGTTCACCAGCAATGCCGCCTACTTCGCTTTGGTAGCGGGAGTAGGATAGCCCGTGGCGGCATTCATATTTTGTGTTTGCCAGTGGCAGACCAACCGGCTGCCAACTCAGCGACCAGTAAGAACCATCCGCGTCATCGCGTACATATACAAAATGGCCGGGGCCGTCCAGTGGTATGCCATTGGGTCGAAAGCGCGTTACACGGCTAAACTGGGGGCTGCCCGCCCACAGATAGCCACCCGCATTCTGTGACAGCACCGCACCGAGCTTGTCCGTGCCCAGATAATTCGTGAAAGAAAACGGCGCATCTACATGGTCGATCACATATTCACGCCGAGCATTGTCAAACCATCCATATCGCATAGGTTTATCCTTTCAGAAAAGGGCGCCCGATTGCGGAACAACCGGACGCCCCGTACAGAGCTTAAAATTACTTGGCTGCGAGGAAAGCGGTCAGCTGAGTATTGGATTCGTCCAGATAGGCTTGCATGCCTGCGTCATTGAGCTTCTGGAGGAATTCGGGAAGTTTTTCGGCGGGGTCAACCGCGCCGGTATCCAGCGCCAGCGCGTATTCCGCGGCGACGTTAACCAGTGCAGACTGTTCGGTGCTCACATTGGAGGGATCAAAGGTAAAGCCGATGATCGGGATTTTATGGGCTTCGCCATAGTAAGCCTTGAACTTATCCCAGAAGCCGACGCCCTGATCCACAGTCGCGGGCAGAATGGTAACATTGCCCATGCCGTTGGTCCAGGGCTGGTAATCGGCGCGCTTATCGGTAAACTGAACTAAGCCGTCAGAGGTCAGGTTGTAGTGGATGCCTTCCACTCCGTAGTTGAGCAGGGTCATAAGATACGGATCGGTGTTGAGAAGGTTCAGGAACATCATGGCGCGATCAGGATTCGCGGAGGTGGTGGAAATTGCGACCATGGCACCCTGAGAGCTGGTGGTATCCACATACGCGGGAGTTACAGGCACCATTTCCACATGGATTTTACGTTCCTGGGAGGCTTGCAGTTCATAGCCCAGGGAGTAGCTCTGGGTGCCGATCAGGTATTGGCCGGTCAACTGTTTGTTTTTGCGCAGATCATTGGCAGTATCCGCCACGGCAAGACCTGGATCAATGTAACCGGCAAGGTAGTATTCGCGGGTCTTATCTACGAACTTCTTGTATTCGTCGGTGGCAAACTTATTGAGCATCACATTGCCATACGAACCAAGTTCGGCGGTATCGGTGGGGTTGATGTAATAGCTCAGCAGGTTGGTGCTGCCGCTGTCACCGGCTACGATAATGGAGTTGGTAACCATGCGCTCCAGCACCATACCTTCGACCAGCAGAGGATAGAAGTTATCGCCTTCGCCAGCCTTAACGGTCTTTAAGATATCGCCGAAGGTGTAGTAGTTGGCGTTCTTGATATCGTCAAGGGTGTAGCCATACTTTTCGAGCAGGTCTACGTTTACATCCCAGCAGTTCTGGGTGGCGATATCCTTGTAGCCGGGTACGGCGTACACGCCAAGGCCATCGCTGCCCTGGATGGTCGCGCCTTGCGTAAGCACTTCGGGAAGCGTAGACCACAGGTCTTTGGCATACTTCTCAATCAGGTTGTTGTTGGGATCGTCCAGACGCACCCACATGCCCTTCTTGGCATAGGCGTTGTACTCGTCTTTGGACCAGGAGCAGGTGAAGTACATGTCGATGGGATCGCCAGCGTTCAGGCTCATGGTAGAGGTTTCGTCGAAATCACCCCATGTGCCCCAGATGACCTTCAGGGAAACGTTAATCTTGTCCTTCAGGTAAGCGTTTACCTTTTCAAGTACGGCGGTATCGTCGGTTACGTTGCTGCCATGGAACATAATGGTGAGTTCCACAGGCTCAAGATTGGTCGTCTCCGCAACTGCGAAGGTGAAGACGCTTGCCATCAGCACGAGCGTCAGGAGCAGTGCCAGGATTTTCTTCATGTGATTTCCTCCTTATTCATTAAACAGCGGGAAATTCCGCCGTTTATATCAGGTTCAACCTTTCACCGAGCCTATGGTAAGCCCGGCAACCACAAAGCGCTGGAAGAAGGGGTAGGCGCATGCAATCGGCACCACAATCAGCACCACGAGCGCCATTTTAAGGGATTGCGATGGCAGGTTTACCGCGATGTTCGCGGCTTCAGCCCCCAAAAGGTGACTGTTTTTAGCAAGAAAATCCGCATTTCGCTGCATTTTCATCAACAGATATTGCAGGGGAATCACGCTGGTGTTTTGGCGGATATAGAGCAGGGCGAGGAACCACTCGTTCCAATAAGCAAGGGCATTAAGCAGCGCAATGGTCGCTACGCCGGGTTTCACGATGGGCATGACGATGCGAAAAAGCGTGTTGTATTCACCGCTGCCATCAATCGTAGCTGCCTCAATCAACTCGGTAGGTACGCTGGTTTGCAGAAATGTTCGCATGATGATTACATTAAAGGGGCTCAAGAGCATCGGTACAATCAGAGCGGCATAGTTTTCGCTCAAGCCCAACACGTTTTTGCAAATGATGTAGGTAGGCACGAGACCACCGCCAAAGATCATGGTAAAAAAACTCAAAAAGTTGAAAAACTGGCGTTGCTTAAAATCCCTTCGAAACAGGGGATAGGCGTACATCAGTGTCATGAGTACGCTCAGTACTGTGCCGACGGTCGTGATCAAAAAGCTGTTGAAGTAGGAACGCCACAGCACATCGCCAAGCTTGAATACGTATTGGTATGCCTGCACAGACCAGCTCTGCGGGATAAATGAGTAGCCGATCTGCCGGATGCTATCCTCCGAGGTGAAGGAAATGATGATCACGAACAGAAACGGTATCACGCAAAACAGCGAGAACAAGATAAGAATGAAGTGAAATGTGGTTTCCACAGGAGCGCTGATGGTATTCAGGCGAAGGTTGCGCCGTCTGTGACCGGTCTGGGAAAAGATCATGCGCCACCCTCCTTTTAAAACAGCGAACTATCGGGATCGAACCTGCGTACGATGCTATTGGCGGCAATGATGCACGCAAAGCCAACCACATTTTGCAGTAAACCTGCCGCTGAACTCATACCGATGCTTCCTGAATTCATGTATGCACGGTACACATACGTGTCGATAACCTGCGTGGTGGAATAAAGCGAACCTGAGTTGAGCGGAACGTTGTAGAACAAGCCGAAGTCTGCATTAAAGATCTTACCGACGTTCAGAATAAAAAGAATGATGATCATGGTTCGCAGGTTGGGGAGTGTTACATGGCGTATTTGCTGCCATTTCGTGGCTCCGTCCACCGCGGCGGCTTCATATTGTGTGCGATCGATACCGGTGATGGCGGCGAGGTAAAGCACCGTCGAATAACCAATGTTCTTCCATAAGTTAGCGCCAACCAGTATCGCAGGCCAGTAGCCTGGGCTCTGGTACCAGTCGATAACTTCCTGTCCGGCAAGCTTTTGCATGTTAGGTACCATACCGCTGGTGCTGTCCAGAAACGCAAGCAGGAAGTAACTGGCGACTACCCAGCTTAAAAAATACGGGAAGAACATAAGCGTCTGATAGGTTTTGGCGGCGAAACGATTGGTGAGTTCGCTGAGCATGATGGCGAAAGCTACAGCGATGACAAGCCCTAATAGGATAAACGTAATATTGTAAAGGAGCGTATTGGCGATCATCCTTCCCGTATCGGGGCTTTTGAACAGGAAGTCGAAGTTTTTGAAGCCAAGCCATTCGCTTTTCACGATGTTGTTCCAAAAAGTGTTAGGTTTGAATGCGCGATAATCTTTAAAGGCAAGCACAATGCCAAACATCGGCAGGTAACGGAGCAAAAGCAGCCAGATGGCGCCTGGAGCGGCCATAGAGCAAAGCAGCAGTGCTTTTTTACGTTTGCTGGAAACCATGGATGTAGGGCGGCGGGACAAACTGGGATTGATGGCGCGCATGATAGTCCTTTCCGGCCAGAGACGCCTATGTCTTTTCGCTGTTATTATTGTAGCCCGCCACTGCCCTCCAAGTCATGGCACAGGATTGTCATTTGTTGTGCCTGCTTGTGCTGTTGACAAAGATACATGTATCCATATGATGAAGAAATATAAGGGATTATCAATAGAACAACCTGTGTATGTGTGTTTTAAGCTCAACTTTGATCCGATAAACGTGAAGGTGACACAAGCCTTGATGTACAAGATAGGTACGCGTACATCTTGAAAATGCATTGCAAGCCAAGGAGCATCAATCCCATAAGGCATATCGCAGTGATTCGCTACTTCGAGCTTTTAAACATAATAACCATCCACCGGCGAAGCCGGTGGATGGTTATTATTTATTGAAGCTATTTCTGCTCCATGTGCGCAAAAGGACAGATTCCCAGCCGGTAGGCGCGCATGACGTTGAACATTGAACATGGCAACTGCGTTTTACTGGACATGAATCATCAAACATGGATCACCAAGCGATTGCAAGTGATATGCAGTGTGGTGGAGTCTGCCTGACATTCGGCTACAGACGCAGAGTCGTCTACAGACGCAGAGCATGCGTTATCCTTGGAAATGTCTCGAGGGTTATCGCGCCATTCCGTTACGGGCAAAGCGATAGTTGCATGGAACGCGCGGTGATGATGCAATTCATCGGTACACCGAGAGATTATGCGATCTTCTCAGACTGGTAAGAAGAAGGCGTGGTTCGTGCCACGCCTTCTATATTCGTTTTGCGATATTCTCTTGCGGTGTACGCAATGCATATTGTGTGACCGTCAGCGTCACCGATGCGGTAGAAGATTCGATCCGCACGGGTGGCAAAGCTTCTGTGAGTCCAGCGGTTGTGGCTGGCGTTGCACTGTTGATTGCGGTTGGCGGATCGGTTTACTAAGGTTGTATGGTTGCTGTAGGGCTTTCGGACACTCCCGGAGTGGCAGAGACAGTGGTTGTTTCCGAAGTGCCACGCAGGTTTTCTAACAGATAATTCAGGAATTTGAGCGTATACTCATCATTGCCGTTGTTGGACAGTACGCATAGTACCATGTCCTTGGTAACCAACCCATATTGGTCAAGTCCTGTCAGTTGATCAGCAGGGATGCCCATCAATACCTTTTTGCCGGTATCGGCTGCAGTGACATACCCTTTGGATAAATCCAAGCCATCTGCATTCAGGGTACCGTTGTCTATCAGCGGTTGCAAATCGATCGTCGCTTCATTGTTCGCCATGGTTTTAAAGCGATCCTTGGACAGCAGGTAAATATCACCCTGCCCTGCGCTTACCCATACGGTCAGTTGCATATCGCCATATGCATTATCAAATGTAACGATGGTAGCGGTTACTTCTTCCATCTCGGGCATAATCTCTTTGTGAATTTTGTCCGCTAACCCTTGTAAAGCGTCGCTTGCCATGGTATTACCTTCGGCGAAAAACTCCACCTTCAGGTTTTCGGGAGAGCGATAGCGTGTGGTAGTGTATAGCAGGTTCCAACCAAAGATAGCAATCACAACCAACAGGAGATATTTCCAAAAGCTGTAATGAAAATGATTGCGGATTTTCCGCGCCGTAATCGGCATTTTAAACTGCATGGCGACTTCTCCAATGGCAGCGAATCGCGCAACGAAGGCGTGCCTCGCTGTTGTTTTTACTTTTGTGGTTTCATGGTGGGGAATAGTAACACATCACGGATGGAAGCATTGTCAGTTAATAGCATCACCATGCGGTCGATACCAAAACCCAGACCGCCTGTCGGGGGCAAACCGTACTCGAGCGCGGTCACGAAATCCTCGTCCACCTCTGCCCGAATGCCTTCAGCGGCGCGCACACGCACCTGTTCCTCAAAGCGCTTGCGCTGATCGATAGGATCGTTGAGCTCCGAGAAAGCATTGCCCATCTCGTGCCCACTGATGAAAAACTCGAAGCGCTCGGTCAGATCAGGATTCTCAGGCTTGCGCTTGGCAAGTGGGGAAATATCCACCGGATAATCGGTGATGAACGTGGGTTGAATGAGTTTCGCTTCCACATATTCATCAAAGAGTGCCGCAAGGCAATCGCCGCGCTTGGCATTCTTCTCGTAATGCACTTGCAACTGATCCAGGCACGCATGTGCATCCGCCTCGGTTTTCCAATCAGTGTACTCGACGCCGCAGGCATCCTTCACGGATTGTGCCATGGTGATACGCCTCCACGGCGCCTTGAGTTCAATTGTATCGCCTAGGTGAGGGATGCAGGTAGTGCCGCACACCTTCTGGGCAACGGTAGAGTATAGCTGTTCAACCATTTCCATCAGCTCGTTATAATCCACGTAGGCTTCATAGGTTTCGACACTCGTAAACTCAGGATTGTGTGTCGCATCCATACCTTCGTTGCGGAATAGACGGCCAACCTCGTACACTCTGCGGAAACCGCCCACAATGAGGCGTTTCAGGTATAACTCTGTCTCAATGCGCAAAAACATGTCCAAGTCCAGTGCATTGTGATGTGTTTTAAACGTTCGGGCAGAAGCCCCAATTTCAACGGTTTGCAGCACAGGCGTATCGACTTCCAGGAAACCACGGTTGTCCAGAAACTCACGAACAGCGCTGATAATCTGACTGCGTTTGCGGAAAGTGTCACGCACTTCGGGGTTAACAATCATGTCCACATAACGTTGACGGTAGCGCAGATCGGGATCTTTCAAACCGTGATATTTTTCAGGCAGAACCTTCAGGCTCTTGGTCAGAAGGGTTAACTCCTGCGCATGTACGCTGATTTCACCCTTTTGGGTACGGAACACAATGCCTGTGATACCGATCAGATCCCCCAAGTCGAAATCCTTGAATTCAGCGTAGGCTACGTCACCCACATCCTCGCGTCGCACATAAAACTGCAACTGACCCATCGCGTCCAAAAGATTTCCAAAGCTGGCCTTACCCATCACGCGTTTGCTGACCATGCGGCCGGCTACACGAACGGTCTGTCCCTCCAGTGCGTCGAATCTGGTAAGAATCTCCAAACTCTCATGCGTCACGTCAAAATGTGTAATCACATAAGGGTTTTTACCGTTATCCACCAACGCTTTCAACTTTTCGCGGCGGATGCCCTCCTGCTCGCTAAGCTGTTGGTCGGTTAATTCGGTCGTCTGAGGATTCTGGGGGTCGACGCTCATGTTCTTCATCCTTTCGCTACAATGGAAAAATGCGGGGGGGGGGAGGGGGTCAATGGTTTAGCGGGTTATCTCCAACACTTTCATCTTGACGATGCCGCCGGGGGTTTCAATCGGCACAACCTGACCGACCTTCTTGCCCAGCAACATCTCGCCGATGGGGCTTTCGATGCTGATTTTCATTTCCCGGGGATTGGTCTCGTTAGCACCTACAATGGTGAAGGTCTGCTCTTTTTTAAGCGTCTGATTCATCACCTTTACCGTATTGCCAACGCCGATGGTATCGGTATTCACATCGTCATCGTCCACAACAATACAGTTACGCAACGTGTTTTCCATTTCAACGATTTTTGCTTCGATACGACTTTGCTCGTTCTTGGCTTCGTCATATTCGGCATTTTCACTCAGGTCGCCAAAACCGCGCGCCACTGCGATCTGATCCGCGATCTCATTGCGGCGAACGCTGATGTAATAATCCAGCTCAGCCTCCAGCTTTTTATAGCCTTCTTTGGTCAGAACGGTCCGTTTTTCTTTCGTTTCAGCCATATGTCTAACCCCTTTCTCGATGCGCATTGGGCGATTCGTACCACAATGGGGAAACCAATCACTTTTGGCGCAGAATACGCACCGTTGCGAAATCAGACTATTGCTGATCGGTTGCAACGGTGCCTACAAATAACCATAATATTATATCCTAAAACAAATTTAAAGTCAACGATTGGAAATTGTTGGTCTGGATCTACAAATTGCTGATGGAGGATAAATACGTCCAAAACGGCAGTTTTGCTTGACAAAGGTACCTCCTGCGACTATGATAAGGAATGATTATATCGGTGGAGGGAATCGAATGGCGGCTTTGACCATGGATAAGCTGGTGGCCTTGTGTAAAGGACGCGGCTATATTTTTCCGGGCAGCGAAATCTACGGTGGTTTGGCCAATTCATGGGACTACGGCCCGCTTGGCGTAGAATACAAGAACAACGTAAAGCGCGCTTGGTGGCGCAAATTTGTTCAGGAGAACAAGTATAATGTCGGGCTGGACAGCGCAATCCTGATGAACCGCAATGTTTGGGTTGCAAGCGGCCATGTGGGCACTTTCAACGATCCTCTGATGGATTGCAAAGCATGCAAGGAACGTTTCCGTGCCGACAAGCTCATTGAGGACTGGGGCAAGGAACACGGTGAGGAAATTCAGGCCGATGGCTGGACGGACGATCAGTTCGAGAAGTTTATTGATGAAAAGCAGATTCCATGCCCCAGCTGCGGCAAGCATGATTTTACCGGCATCCGAAAATTTAACCTGATGTTCAAAACCCATCAAGGTGTGAATGAGGACAGCGCAGCAGAACTCTACCTGCGCCCAGAGACTGCTCAGGGTATTTTTGTTAATTTCAAGAGCATCGTGCGTTCCACACGCCGCAAACTTCCCATGGGCGTGGGACAGATCGGTAAATCCTTCCGCAATGAAATTACGCCGGGTAACTTCATCTTCCGTATCCGCGAATTTGAGCAGATGGAATTGGAGTTTTTCTGTAAGCCGGGTGAAGATATGGAGTGGTTCCACTATTGGCGCGGATTCTGCCGTGACTGGCTGCTGAAGTTGGGCATGAAGGAAGAAAGCCTGCGTCTTCGTGACCATAAGCCGGAGGAGCTTTCACACTACTCCACCGCAACCACCGACTTTGAATTTAGCTTTCCCTTTGGTTGGGGCGAGCTTTGGGGCATTGCCGATCGTACGGATTTTGATCTGAAGGCTCATCAGCGGGTAAGCGGAGAAAATATGGAGTACATTGATCCCGTTACCAATGAACGCTATATTCCCTACGTCATTGAGCCCTCGCTGGGTGCGGATCGCGTAGCGCTGGCCTTCCTTTGCAATGCCTATGAGGAGCAGGAACTGGAAGGTGGCGACAGCCGTGTTGTGCTGCACTTGCACCCGGCGCTTGCACCTTACAAAGCTGCCGTACTGCCACTGCAAAAGAACAAGCTTGGCGATTTGGCTACCGAAGTGTTTCAGAAGCTGAGCAAAAAGTTTATGGTGGAATATGATGAAACCGGCTCCATCGGAAAACGCTATCGCCGACAGGATGAAATCGGAACGCCGTTCTGCATTACGGTGGACTTTGATACACAGGAAAATGGCACCGTAACCGTCCGTGAGCGTGATACTATGCTGCAAGAACGCGTAGCGATCGATGATCTGGAAGCATATATCGAAAAGCGCATGGAGTTCTGAGATCAACTATAAACAGAATTACCCACTCGCAGCATAAAAATCATATATCTTTAGCCGCACCGAGATCAAATCAGTGCGGTTTTTCTAACCTTTGCGGTTTGCTTGGATCTAGGCAGAAAACGTCCGAGAGAAAGGCTTCTATCAAATGTGCCGATGGTTTAAGCATATCTGCAACCTATGGTTGACAAAAGGTCAAACAGCGGTGTATTGTGCAGGCAGGGAAAAGACGTTATGCTGCTTGTGAGGTGATGTGAAATGACATTATTTGAAAACCTGAAAGCATTGCGAATCCAAAAAGGACTATCACAGGAACAGCTTGCCGAAAAAATGAATATATCCAGACAGGCTGTCGCCAAGTGGGAAAGCGGACTGGCTGTGCCGGAACTGGGTAAATTGGTTGCAATTGCTGATCTATACCAAGTGCCAATGGACGAACTGGTTCATGGGGTGAACCCGTGTTCCCACCATCAGTATCTTTTGATGGATCAAGGCACGGAAGTGCTAATTGATTTTTTATCACGAGCCGGTGCTAGAACTTACGCTGGTAACGGAGAAGAAACAGTCGCACCCAGCCGTCCGGGGGCGCATGACCTTTCATATAATGAAGGGGATTTTTGTTACATCGACACGTATTTGGGTGGACAAAGGTTTGTTGGCGAGGAAGCGCTCTATCATCGCAACCTATGCGTGTGGGGAATGAATTACTCCGGCCGCACATTGGAAGAAGGCTTTTCAGGCGATTTTCTCAAAGCGGCGTTGTTGTTACGATCAAAGGAATACCCTTATCGTGGGCCAAGGCTTTACCGAGAGGGACGTTATACCTACCATAATCATGTTGAAGGTGATTTTGATTGGTTTACGGGGCGGGAAGAGATATTCTGCGACGATCGCCGTGTGTTTGAGTGCCTATACCATGGAGGCAAAGTGTTGGCGTAAAGGAGTAAGGCTGGTTATCGATACCTGTGGGAAGGGGATTCCGATCGATTGACTGTGCTCGGCACATGTTCAGAAATATGAACCGTCAGCCTGCAAATCAAGCTGGCGGTTTATGTTGTATACTTATTATGCTTCCATTAAGGAAGAAACAGGTTTTCGCTGGAGTCACATTATAGATAGACGTTTGTATGACCGTATTCCTCAGTGCTTTTTTCCATCGTACGCGATTTGACACAATACGCTTTTTTTGCTATGATACGCGAACGGGCGAAAGCGGCACCACCGCACGCCACAAGGAGGCGCAACCGTGATCGAGTCGAGATGCGGCCTGTTATGCAGCGAATGCAAATGGCGGGAGATTATGAAGTGTGAAGGCTGCCTGAAGATAAAAAAACCGTTCTGGGGACCGAAGTGCACAGTGAAAAGCTGCTGTGAAGAACGGGGCAAGGACTGCTGTGGGCTTTGCGACCGTTTTGCCTGCAAACAGTTGCATGAGTTTGCGTTCGATCCGGCTACCAAGGACGAAGGCGACCGCATTGAGCGATGTGAAGAATGGGTGCGGGAGCAGAATATCGGTCATTAATCGGCGAGGCGGCAGCCTCGCCGCTCTTTATGGTAAAAATGATGCCAAATTGGCTATCTGATAGGGTTTGTGCATACTCTGCTGTTGACAGGCAAATCGGAAACATGGTATCATGCCCCTGTTAATTCACTATCAATGTGAAAGACTGGCTGGGAAGGAAGTGACCGTCGTATGGGAGCGCTTTATGCAACAGACCCTATTTCGCTTAAGCCGATAACAATGCGCTTCATGGCGGTGCTTTGCTGCCTGCTGGTATTGTTTGGGGCAGTCACTTCGCTGATTGTTTTATCCGGTCGTAACACCATCTGGAGCGGTTGGAGCATGACGCGCAAAAGCTTGGTATCCAATGATCACTTACAGGTGTTTGAAGAGGATCGGGACGAGCATTATGCACTGGCATATGATGAACAAACCGGTTTTATAGTTGACCACCAGACCGCCGACATGGTTACGATCGCATCCATAGCCGAAACCACACAGGCGGCCGACTATAATGCGGCATCCAGGTATCTTTTAGATCAAACCATCACACTCTATTTAGATAAAAATATCATAGGCTCTTCCGAATAGGTAACCTTGTTTCCCAACCTTACCAGTTTTGGACGCAACCATTTTGGAAGTACAGATTACCTGCCTTAAGGGAGTTTCTCACTTATCAGGTTATTGTTTCGTACTTGTACAGATGTGTTATAATTGTGACGGGATGTTACCGTGTTGGGAGGCGAGGAAATGGACTTCGCAAGCATCGCTTTATGGGCGTACATGCTAACGGCTGTTTTCGGCTTGTGTTTTGGCGTTCTTCAAAGCATTCTGCTCAAGCATGCTGTATTTACGAAGGAGCCCCGCAAATGGCTGTATGGCGTTAAATTTGTCTTGTGGGCAGCAGCGTTGGTGATTATGGCGCTGGTTTCCCTTCCGCTATTGATTGTGTTTGTAGTTGCCGCGTCTATCACGCTGCTGTTCGGCTCGGTGATTTTTTATCACAAAGCCCAGAAGGAGGCGCGTTAAGTGCTTGAGGTAAGCCTGACCCCAACGCCATGTTATGTGTTTGGGGTCAATGTTGGGCTGTCGGTTGTCACCGCATGGTGCATACTGGCATTGTTGCTCATCACACTCGTAGTTATCAACATTTTTGTGGTGCGCCGCATGAAACCTATCCCAACAGGTGCACAAAACGTGGTTGAACTGATGGTGGATGGAGTGCATCGCTGGGCTGAAGGGAAAATCGGTCATGCAGCCGATTTTGTGGCACCGGTGGTGATGACGCTGATGGCTTACGTGTTTTGTAACACCGTAATCGAGCTTTTTGGCTTACCCCCTTCGACGGATGATATTAACTGTACATTCGCAATGGGTCTTTGTACCTTTATTACGGTAAATGTAACAGGACTAAAATTCCGCGGGGGGATTCGGGGACGCATTCAGGGCCTTTGTACTCCGTCGGTGATCGTGATGCCCATCCGAATCCTGACCGATTTTATCGCGCCCTGCTCCATTGCTATTCGTCTTTTCGCCAACGTCATGGTGGGCGGTATCATCATGCAGCTGATCTATATGGTGGTGCCTATCATTCTGCCGGCGGCGATTGCCTCGTACTTTAACATTTTACACGTTGGGATTCAAACCTTTGTGCTGGGGCTTCTGACGCTTGTGTATGTCAGCGAAGCCATTGAGTAAGCGTTATTTGCGCGGCTTGCGCATAACGGACATAGATTGCTATTGAAATATGCCAAGGAGGAAATGATCATGACATTAGGGATTATCGCCATTGGTGCAGCTATCGCCGCGCTTTGCGGTGCGGGTGCTGCGTTGGGTATGGGCAATGCTACCGGCAAAGCGGTTGAGGCGATTGCGCGCCAGCCGGAGGCAGCCGGAAAAATCAACTCCTCGCTGATGTTCGGTTTGATCATGATGGAAACTTGCGCAGTGTACGCATTGCTGGTGGGCATCCTGATTGTGTTTATCCTAGGCGGCAAGGCGGCGTGACGGCGTTTTTCAGTACGAAGAAGGAGGGATGAGGCGTGGAGGGATTGTTCAACCCACTGTCCATCCTGTTGCATATCGTCAATGCAGCGATCCTGTTAGTCGCACTGTATTTCCTGTTGTATCGGCCAGTGCGCAAGTTCATGAACAACCGCAGTGCCGGCGTAGCCAAGGAATTGCAGGATGTAATGGATGCGCAGGAGAAACTCAGGGTAGAGCAGAACGAGGCGCAGGATGAAGTGAAGGCTGCCCGGAAACTGGCCGCGGATACCGTGGCTCAGAGTGTTGCGCAAGCTCAGGAGCAGGCACAGCATATTCTGACGGACGCGCACAGTGATGCAGAACTGACTATAAAGCAAGCCAGAGCGGAAACGGAATTCATGCGCAATAACGCCCGAAATGAAATGCGTGACGAGGTCGCCAACCTTAGCGTCGAGCTGGCGGGCAGAATCCTCCAGCGTGAAGTCAAGCAGGAAGATCATGCAAAGCTTGTGGAAGACTTCCTAAAAAAGGTGGAATGAGCCGTGAGTGAGGAAGCAGTTAAAACACCCCTTCCGGTTCCGCAACCGGAGGAAGAACCGGTGCTTCTGCGTGGGCGCATTTTTTCAGGTATGCCGCTGTCTGTAGCGGCCCAGAAACGAATTGTGCAACACTTTGAAAAGTTGCTGGATTGCCATGTGCGCCTGAGCTGCCGCATCGATAAAGCATTGCTTGCTGGCGTACGCGTGGAACTGGATGGGCGCGCCTATGACGGTTCCCTTCTGGGACAGCTGACAAGTGTGCGGAAAATGCTGACGAGTCACGATGAGGAGGAGCTATGACCGAAACCACTTGGAAAACGGTCAGCCAGAATTTGAAAGAACGGCTGGGAAACTATGAGCGCACAGTAGATGTGCGCAGCACCGGAAAGGTGCAGTTTACCGGCGATGGCGTTCTTCATATTGACGGGTTGAACGATTGTAAGCTTGGCGAAATGATCGAGCTGGAGAACGGCAGTTACGCCATTGCCATGAACCTGGAAGAGAAGTTGGTATATGCGGTCGCCCTCAGCGAGGACGATGCCGTAGGCGTTGGCATGTCCGCTTATGGTACCGGACGCGTGTTATCGGTTCCCTGTGGCGAAGGATTGCTTGGACACGTCGTAGATCCGCTCGGCGTTCCGCTGGACGGGTTTGACCATCTTGGCGATATGGAGTACAGACCGCTTGAGATGGCTGCACCGCCCATTTTAAGCCGCAAGCCGGTCAATAAACCATTGCAAACCGGACTTTTGGCGATCGATGCCATGGTGCCCATCGGGCGCGGACAGCGCGAACTGATTATCGGCGACCGTCAGACGGGCAAAACCAGCATTGCCGTGGATACGATTCTTAACCAAAAGGGCGGCAATGTGGTTTGCATTTATGTCGCCATTGGGCAGAAGGTATCCAGCGTTGCTCAGATGATTTCCCACTTGAGAGAGGCTGGGGCGATGGATTATACCATCGTCGTGAGCGCCACTGCCGCCGACAGCGCCACCTTGCAATACATTGCGCCTTACGCGGGTTGCGCCATGGCGGAATGGTATATGTACAAAGGCCGAGATGTGCTGATCATCTATGATGATTTGAGCAAGCATGCTGTGGCGTACCGTGCCATGTCACTCCTATTGCACAGACCGCCGGGACGTGAAGCCTATCCGGGTGATGTTTTCTATCTGCATAGCCGTCTGCTGGAGCGTGCCGCGTGCCTGAGCGATGAGCTTGGCGGAGGTAGCATGACTGCTTTGCCGATCATTGAAACGCAGGCAGGCGATATATCAGCCTATATTCCCACGAATGTGATTTCCATCACGGACGGACAGATTTTTCTGGATACGGAGATGTTCCGTGAAGGTATCCGACCTGCGGTCAACGGGGGCCTCTCGGTCAGCCGCGTAGGTGGCGCCGCTCAATGCAAGAGCATCCGCAAGGTAGCGGGGAAACTGCGCCTAGAATTGGCACAATACCGAGAGTTGCAGGTGTTTGCCCAGTTTGCCAGCGATATGGATGCCGCTACACAGGACAAGCTTAAGTACGGCGAAAAGCTCACAGAGCTTTGTAAGCAGCACAACAATGCCCCGATGCCGGTGGCCGTACAGGTGGCGTTCCTGTATGCGGCTACGCAGGGGATGCTGCCCAAAGATATGACCACTCAGAACCTGATCGCCTTTAAAGAAGGTTTCCCGGACTTCTTCCGTGCCAACTATGATAAAGTGTATACGGCACTGAATGTATCGGGTGAACTCAGCCATGCCAATGAGACATTGCTGCGCATGGCTTTGGAGACGTGGATTAATGGCACAAGCCACGGCGAGATGGACCTGGATACGCCAACCGCTCATTGCAAGATTGAGCCATCAGCGGCGGGTGAGTCTAAATGAGCTCGATACCGGAGATTCGCCATCACATCAAAGCGATCGGCGAAACGGCGAAAATTACGCGCGCTATGCATCTGATCGCCTCTGCGAAGATGAAAAAGGCAATTCACTCGCATGATCAGACCATGCAGTACTATAGCCTCGTGCGTTCCAACATGCGCTTCATTCTGGACAATGCGCCGGAGGATTTCCGAAGCGATTTTTACCGCGCGAATGGGCAACGTACCTGCTTTCTGGTGATTGCGGGCGATAAAGGCATGTGCGGCGGTTACAATCATGACCTGCTTAAGTTTGCCCAGCAGGAAGTGCACAACCCCCGACACCAGATCACACGCTTGATTACCTTCGGGCATATGGCAACCGATCACTTTCGTCGCAAAGGGTACCATATTGATGCCTCCTACCTGACCGCGGTGCAAAACCCGACGCTCGATCAGGCGCGTGAACTGGCAGCAGAATTATGTCGCCGCTATAAAAAGGACGAGTTTGATGAAGTGTTCATCATCTTTACCCAGATGCTAAAGGGCGGTATTACCAAGCCCATGCGCATCAGCGTGCTGCCTATCACCAAGCATACGGTTAAAAACGTACCGCCTATGCACACGCCAACATCAGGTCTGCAATTTTGGCCTAATGCGCAAAACGTGTTGGACAGTATGGCACAGCATTATGTGGTCGGCGTGTTGTACAGTTGTCTGGTGCAAAGCTTTGCCAGCGAAAACCGTGCAAGAATGACAGCCATGGAATCAGCCACACGAAATGCTGACGACATGCTGAAACGGCTGCAATTACAGCTCAACCATGCGCGTCAGGCTGCGATTACACAGGAGATCAACGAGATCATCGGCGGCAACCCCGATAGCTTTACACTGTAGTATCACCCGACGAAAAGGCTTGACGCATGCGCAGGTAAAAGGCATTAAAGGAATTCCGTGTGCCGGATCATTAGCAATCTGCGTATGCAACAGATTATACCTTTCTACGTTGAACCCATCCCATCCCCGGGAAGGAGAAGCGCTATGACCAAAGGAACATTATCCCGTATCGTAGGCCCCGTTGTGGATGTGCACTTCCGCGCGGGCGAGGTACCGCCGATTAATACACTTTTGTATGTGGTTGACGGTGATCGCAAAGTCGCGGTGGAAGTGCACCAGCACATGGGTACAACGGTTCGCTGCATCGCGTTGGAGGCTACGGAAGGTCTTTCGCGCGGTTTGACAGTGGAAAGCACCGGCGCGCCGATTACCGTCCCGGTTGGCCCCGAGATGCTGGGGCGTGCCATTGATGTGCTTGGCAGACCCATTGACGGAAAAGAGCCGCCCGTAACGGCTGAACATCATCCAATCCATCGCAAAGCGCCAAATTTCGCCCAACAGCAGCCGGTCGCCAAGATATTGGAAACAGGCATCAAGGTGATTGACTTGCTCGCGCCATATGCGCGCGGCGGTAAAATTGGCTTGTTTGGTGGCGCGGGCGTTGGCAAAACAGTTTTAATTCTGGAACTGATCCACAACGTTGCCACTGAGCAGGGTGGTTACAGCGTTTTCACCGGCGTTGGTGAGCGCAGCCGTGAAGGCAACGACCTGTTGACGGAGATGACGGAATCCGGAGTCATCAAGAATACGGCTCTTGTGTTCGGTCAGATGAATGAACCGCCGGGAGCCCGTATGCGCGTAGCGCTTACCGGCCTTACGCTTGCCGAATACTTCCGCGATGTTAAAAAACAGAACATGCTATTGTTCATTGATAACATATTCCGTTATATTCAAGCAGGCAGTGAGGTTTCTGCACTTCTGGGACGTCTGCCCAGCGCTGTGGGCTATCAGCCGACGCTGGCTACTGAAGTGGGCGATCTGGAAGAGCGCATCACATCCACGAACGATGGCTCCATCACCTCTGTACAGGCGATTTACGTGCCTGCAGATGACTTGACGGACCCGGCGCCCAGTGCGATTTTCTCTCACTTGGATGCGACAACGGTTTTAAGCCGCTCAATCTCCGAAATCGGCATCTATCCGGCGGTCGATCCGCTGGACAGTTCCAGTCGCCTTCTTGACCCCATGATCGTGGGGCAGGAACATTACACCGTTGCCCGCAGGGTACAGGAGGCGCTGCAGCGCTACCGTGAGTTGCAGGATATCATCGCCATTTTGGGCATGGATGAACTCAGCGAGGAAGATCAGAAGATTGTGCTGCGCGCACGTCGCCTGCAACGCTTCCTGAGCCAGCCTATGTCTGTAGCTGAAGTATTCAGTGGCATCCCCGGCCGCTATGTGAAGCTTGCAGACACCATCGCATCGTTCAAGGCAATTGTCAATGGTGAAGCAGATGATTTACCGGAAGACGCCTTTTACATGGTAGGCGATCTGGAAGACGCACGCAGGAAGGCTAAGGAGCTGGAGGCGAAATAACATGGCCAAAACGTTCCATCTGAGCATCCTGACGCCGGAACATGAGTTTTTCAGCGGACAGGTAGAAATGCTCAACGTAAGTGCGATCGACGGCAAACTATGTGTTCTGGCAGATCACGCACCCACTGTTGTGGGGCTTACGGAAGGTGAACTCAATCTGCGTGACGCGGGCGGCATCGTCCGCTGGGCTGCGGCATCGGATGGGTTTATGACCATCACGCAGGACGAAACCGTTGTAATGCTCCAATCCGCCGAATGGCCGGAGGATATTGACCGTGTACGCGCGGAGCGCGCCGAACGCAATGCGAGGGAAGCGTTACTTCAACAGCAGGATCGCCAGAGTTATATGATGAATCAGGCGATGCTGCTGCGCGCTATGACCCGCTTGCGTGTGACCGAAAACCACCGTGTAAACTAGCAGCATCAGACATAGGTGGCGAAATTGCCCGATTGTGTCGAACACTGCGAACTCATAAAAACCGCCGCAATATCGGCGGTTTTTATGTTATACTGTTTAATATTCCAACCCAAATCCCCTAAGGTCATTTCTCACACTCACCAAACCATGGGAAACCAGAGTAACAGTGATGACGGTTCATGAAGGTGAGCAGGGCTCTCAGATGAAGGACTGGTAAAGGGTATCTCAATATATACTCCTACAAAGTGTGTTTTTCGTAAACCTGAAAAGAGAGAGAAGTTACATTGCAGATGAGGAGGAACGGCATGGAGCATCAGGCTTGGGTCAGCCGCTACCGCAACGAACTGAAGGGGTTAGCCATCCTGTGGGTTGTTTTCTTTCATTCCAATCTGGTATTGGGAGGTTCGTTGGATTTTATGCGCCAGTTGGGTTATGGCGGCGTGGATATCTTTTTTTTCCTCATGGGTATAGGATTGTATCGCTCCTTGCAAAAATCGGATGATTTACGGGGCTATGCTTCGCGCAGGCTATGGCGTGTGCTGCCCGCCTATCTGCCGGTGCTTGTGATCTGGATGGCGGTTATGTACCCAACCTATGGTCTTTCCACGGTACAGGCGATTCGTGGTGTGGCCGGCAACCTGACAATGACGGGATATTGGCTGGGGACACCAAAGGTGTATAACTGGTTTGCAAATGCGCAATTTCTCTTTATCTTCCTTGCGCCGCTGTGCTATGCGGTGCTTGCCAAAAGTCGCCAGCCGCTGAAAGGGCTTGTGCTGCTTCTTTCGATTGCTTTTGGCATTGGATTGACGTGCATTGGTTTGGATCAGATGATGGGGGTTTCGCGACTGCCGATTTTCGTTCTTGGCATGGCATTTGGTATGGAGTTGCCTGTAAGTGGCAAGAAAGGGCTGGTGCGCCTAGGCTATTTGTCAGCCTTTGGCATCGGGTTGGCGGCGGTGTTGCTTTGCCTGAACCGTTATCAGGAGTTACTGAATACTTACGGCATGTATTGGATCCCCTTTGCCCTGATGACGCCGGGGTTGTGTGTGTTCCTCTCCTGGCTTTTCCATAAGGCAGAGAAAATCCGGTGGCTCTTTGCACCACTTCGGGTGATCGGTGCTGCTTCGTTTGAAATCTACCTGCTGAACATCTGGATGGTGGAGTTGGCGAAAAAGAATGGCATCACGGATGCAGGACTGTGGGCATTGCTGTGCGCAGGCAACTTGCTGGTAGGGATTGGTTACCACTTGCTGGTAGAGCGTGGCACCAAAGTATTACAGGCGTTAAAACGTGCAAAATCTGCATGAGGTGTTTATAGAATCCTTATATTGCAGTATATAGCGTTGTCCTTAAGAAAGAATCATGATATAATGGTTTCACCGAAGCCAGATGAAGGAGCGACAGCCATGAGGCGTATCGAAACCATCCATGCAGTTGGCCATGTGTTGTGCCACGATCTTACGCGCATTGTGCCAGGGGAATACAAAGGAGCACAATTCCGCAAGGGGCATGTGGTAACTGAGGAAGATATTCCGATGTTGTTGAGTATGGGTAAGGAGCACCTCTTTGTTTGGGAAATGGATGATGACCATCTGCACGAAAACGAAGCTGCGATGCGCCTCGGGGCGCTTTGCCAGAATGAATTCATGCAGGCGGGCGACATCCGGGAGGGAAAGATTGAGCTGACGGCTACGCAGGACGGACTGTTTACCGTGGATACGGAGCGACTCATGCAGATCAATAGCCTTGATGAAATCATGATTGCAACCCGACACACCAACACAGCAGTAAAAGCCGGAGACAAGCTCTGTGGCACCCGTGTGATTCCACTGGTGATTGCCAAAAGTCAGATTGAAAAGGCAGAAGCTATCGGCGCAGGGAAACCGTTGCTGACACTTACGCCGTTCAAGCCGCTGAAAGCAGGCATCATAACCACGGGCTGCGAGGTGTTCCATGGACGCATCGAAGACAAGTTTACTCCGGTGGTACGGGATAAGCTTGCAGCCTTCGGCGTGGAAACCGTCGCTCACATCACGACGGACGATGCGGCGGAACACATCCGTGAGGCAATTACTGCCATGCGTGCGCGAGGAGTTGACTTGATCCTGTGCACAGGCGGCATGAGTGTTGACCCGGATGACTGCACTCCCGCAGCCATCCGGGATAGCGGCGCGCGCATTGTTACTTATGGCGCACCCGTGCTTCCCGGGGCTATGCTTCTGATTGGCTATTATGAGGACGGAACGCCTGTGCTTGGATTACCCGGTTGTGTGATGTATGCCAAAGCTACGGTTTTTGATCTGATCCTGCCTCGCATTGTCGCCGGTGTGGAAATCACCAAAAGGGATATCGTGAAGCTCGGCTGCGGTGGTCTTTGCCTGAACTGCAAGGTTTGCACCTATCCAAACTGCGGCTTCGGAACAGAATCGTAGGGAGGTATTCTTTTCATGAAAAAATTGCTGGCTACCCTGCTTTCGCTAACCTTGATGCTGAGCGGTTACGCCGCACTGGCAGAGGCTGCCCCAACCGCGACGGCCGCGCCAACTGAGCTGGTTGTGTTCGCCGCCGCCTCAATGACCGAGTCTCTCACCAAGATCGCTGAACTGTATAAGGCAGTTGCCCCGAATGTCACGCTCACGTTTAACTTTGATTCCAGCGGAACGCTCCAGACGCAGATTGAGGAAGGCGCTGACGCCGATATCTTTATCTCCGCGGGTCAAAAGCAGATGAATGAACTGGACGCATCGGTCGGTACGGATAAAAACCCCAAAGCACAGGACTTTGTGCTTCAGGGCACGAGGTTTGACCTGCTCACCAACACGGTTGTACTGATTGTGCCTGAAGGCAGCACAAAGGGCATCACTTCGTTTGAGGATGTGTCAACCGATAAAGTAAGGCTGATCGCACTTGGCAACAGCGATGTGCCCGTAGGCCAGTATACGCAGGACATTTTCACCAGTCTGGGCGTATGGGATAAGCTTAACGCTGATCAGAAGATCACCTTTGGTTCCAATGTTAAGGAAGTGCTCTCTCAGGTGGAAAGTGGCTCCGTGGATTGCGGTGTCGTATACATTTCCGATGTGACTACCGCCAAAGGCGTAACTGTAGTAGCTACCGCACCCGAAGGCAGCCACAAGCCGGTTCATTATCCTGCCGCCATGCTTAAAACCACCAAGAATGAACAGGCTGCTAACGATTTCCTTGCTTTTCTCAAAGGCGATGAGTGCACCAAGGTATTCACCGATATCGGGTTTCAGGTACCACAGCGCTGACGCAACTTTGGGAAGGGGGACCTCAATCCCCCTCCCCGACCCCTCTGGGATGAAGGGGCGGGGCTTGTGCGATTGACTTGATTCTGAGCGTTCGCCTCATCGCCGCTGCGCGGCGGCTCGTCTCGCTTGCGTGGATGGGTGTTGTGGCACGGGGTTGTCGAGAGATACGGTTTTGAATAGAAATTTGCAACTCTAGCTATATGTACCTAAGCATTAAGATTTCCTTTAAGAATGGACAAAATCAGGCTGTCAGGAGGCACTATGGACTGGTTTCCACTGATCAATTCTCTTCGCGTGGCGGCTATCTCCACGGTGCTGATTTTCCTGCTGGGGATTTGGGCTGCCAATGGGATTACTCGCTTGCCTGCCTGGCTAAAAGGCGCGGTGGATACAGTGCTCACGTTGCCGCTGGTATTGCCTCCGACGGTAGTGGGCTTTTTTTTACTAAAAACCATCAGCCCCAAGGCTGCGCTGGGAGCGTTTTTGCTGGATGCATTTAACTGGAAGCTGACCATGACATGGTATTCAGCTATTTTTGCCACTACCATTGTGGCTTTTCCCCTGATGTACCGTACGGCGCGCGGGTCGTTTGAACAGTTAAGCCCTGAATGGGAAGCCTGTGCTGCAACCATGGGATTATCCCGTCGGTTTATTTTTTGGCGCATCAAGCTGCCCAACTGTAAAGCAGGGTTGCTGGCAGGTACAGTGCTATCCTTTGCCCGCGCATTGGGTGAATACGGAGCAACCTCTATGGTTACCGGATATATCCCCGGGAAAACTGCAACGGTTGCCACCACGGTATATCAGCTTTGGCGCGAGGGCAACGATGGACTTGCCTACACGTGGGTGCTGATCGACCTCGCTATCTCGATGGTGGTGTTGGTAGCTATGAACATGTTTGAAAAGCGGGGAGGCGAGGCACGTGCTCGAAGTGCGGATTGAGAAAAGCTTCGCTGACTTCCATTTAAAGATCAATCTGAATGCCGGAAATGAGACCATCGCATTGCTTGGTGCTTCCGGTGCAGGCAAGACCATGACACTCAAATGCCTGGCAGGTGTGGTAAAGCCGGACAGTGGTTATGTTGCGCTGGATGGGCGTGTTTGGTTTGACAGCGAAAAACAGGTGTTTGTCCCTCCACAGGAACGTGGGGTGGGACTGCTGTTTCAAAACTACGCTTTATTTCCAAACATGACCGTACGCCAGAATCTTTTGTGTGGCCTCAGACGAGATACCCCCCGCCATGAGCGCGATTCAGCCGTAGAGAGCCTGATGGAACGCTTCTGTATCTCAGAACTACACAGCCATTTGCCGAGTCAGCTATCTGGCGGACAGCAGCAGCGTGTGGCGCTGGCACGTTGCCTTGCCCGAAAGCCGAAACTATTGCTGTTGGACGAACCCTTTGCAGCGTTGGACAGTCACCTGCGCTGGCGGTTGGAGCAGGAACTCACGAACACACTTGCTGAGTTTGATGGAACAACACTCTATGTAACTCATGATTGTGACGAAACACGTCGCCTCTGTAAACGGGTATGTGTGGTGCACCGCGGTTGTTCTCAGGCTGTTGTGAACGTGGGGGATTGGTACCATCGACCCATCACAAAGAGCGCGGCGCAACTTGCGGGGTTTGAGAATGTTACGGAGATCAATATAATCAAAGAAGGCATGGCTTCCTTGGATGAATGGGCGACGAGTTGGCCCTGTGAAGAACCTGAGCCAATCGGGGTTGCCTTTCGTGCGGAGGATGCCAGCATTGAGCCAAACGGAAAGGATTTCGTTATTCTCTGTCGAATTGTACGATCAACGGAGCAGGAAACGATTGTGGTAACAACTGCCAATCCATCTGCTTTTATACGGGTAAGGGCACAGGCACAGTTTGCTGTGGGGGATACGGTTTTTGTCAGCATACCGCGCGAGAAGATCGTTTGGCTCCAACGGGAGGAATAGAGATGTTTTCAGCGGCAGTAGTCACGGTAAGCGACCGTTCGTTCGCGGGGTTGCGGGAGGATACAGCGGGTCCGCGTGTGAAAGAGCAGTTGCTTGCTGCAGGTTTTGATGTGGTCGATACCGCGATTGTACCGGATGTACAGCCAATGATTGAGACCCTTTTATGCAGACTTGTGGATGAGCGTGACATTGCCCTGATTATTACCACGGGGGGTACGGGATTCTCACCCCGGGATGTAACGCCGGAAGCAACGCTGGCTGTTTGTGAACGGCGTGCCGATGGAATTCCCGAGGCGATGCGAGCCGCGTCGATGGCGATCACACCGCGTGCAATGCTTTCCCGTGCGGCTGCCGGTATTCGGGGACGTTCGCTGATTGTGAATTTGCCGGGCAGTCCCAAAGCCGCTGTGGAAAACCTCGCTGCAGTGGCAGATACGCTGTCACATGGACTTCAAATGCTGCGTGGCGGCCAGGCGGATTGTGCCGCACAGCCATGAGGAGTGAAAAGGATGCTGGATACATTGGGTCGCGAGGTGCGCACGCTTCGCCTTGCGGTGACGGAAGCCTGTGACCTTCGTTGCCGCTACTGCATGCCGGAAGGCGGCGCTTCTCAAAGAGGCGATCCGCTCTCTGCGGATGAACTAGTCGCCATAGTCGCCGCCGCTGCGCGGTGCGGAATGAACAAAGTACGGCTAACCGGCGGCGAACCGCTGATGCGGGCTGATATCATTGAAATTTGTGAACGTATTTCTCAAACGGATGGAATTACTTCACTTTGCATTACAACCAACGGCACGAGGCTAGCTGCTCTTGCGAGGAATCTGCGCAAAGCCGGAGTCAGCCGTGTGAATCTGTCGATGGATTCACTACAACCGGAACGATATGCGCAAATCACACGCGGTGGTCGGCTATAGGATGTATGGGACGGG
>Ga0302293_10000136_pt1 | contig 43313 bp, 39 predicted proteins | sample III_Fen_N2_2_FD_198758 | JGI IMG/M metagenome (GOLD analysis project Ga0302293, IMG submission 198758) | Peat permafrost microbial communities from Stordalen Mire near Abisko, Sweden - III_Fen_N2_2 | ecosystem: Environmental > Terrestrial > Soil > Wetlands > Permafrost | place: Sweden: Abisko...
CTATAATTCTTCCTATATCTGCATAGACGATGTTAAACTCAGCTTAGGAAATGAATTACCCGAAGAAATTTATGAGGACAAGGAAATTATTAGTCAAACAGAAATACCAAAAATCATAAATGGAATTCAATTTAACACGGGCTCGGCTCAAATTGAAAACGACAATATTTCGGAGCTCGAAGAAATTGCAGAAATGATGCTTGATGATTCATATTTGTCAATTGAAATAACCGGTTATACTGACAATTCGGGTAATGAAGACGAAAACAAACGCTTATCGGAACAACGTGCTTTAAACGTAAAGGCCTATTTAGTTGAGCTTGGAGTATCAGAATCAAGAATTAGTACGGCAGGAAAAGGTTCTGAAAACCCCATAGGAGATAATACAACTGAAGAAGGAAAGTTAATGAACCGGCGAATTGAGATCACGATAAAATAAAACTCAGCATCGGTTACATCTTCCCTGCCAAAAAGAAAAAATCTAGCTAACCCATTACCGATTCGTAGAATTAACGATCGAATAGTTCCAATCTAAAACACTATTTTCGTTATTCGTTTGTTGTTTCTTAATTGGTTAAATATGAGTCCTTCTTATAAGCATCTATTGATAGTATTGGTTTGCTGCATTGGCAAAGTTCATTTTAGCTATGCACAAGACACATTGCAACAAATTTATCCTGATTACGAACTATTTCCCGACTTAGATTTGAAGTTGGAAAAAGAGCTGGAACGCGAACGTACTTTACTTGAGAAAACCGAATTAACTCAATCTGAACAACAGGAATTGGACTTATTATTTGCCAAAAATGGTGAAGTGCGTTTGAGTGTTTGGGATGTCATTGATGGTGGATGCAGTTGGTATTGTGGTGGTGGAAACTATGCTGTATCAACTTCTTCTTTATTGAAAGCTGAAAAGGATTTTATATACGATGCTGAACAAGCAAATGATTTGAATTACAAAACAGCTTGGGTAGAAGGGAAAGAAGGGCCTGGCATTGGTGAATATCTAGAATACCGATTTAAAAACAATAGCCCACGTATAACAACTATTATTATTAGTAATGGGTATGTCAAATCGGAAAACACTTGGAATAACAACAATCGTGTTAAATTACTCAAGTTGTTTGTAAATGATAAGGCAATGGGGGTAATTCACTTATCAGATACACGTGCCGATCAGATTTTTAAAGTCGGTGTTTTAGGACACAATTCCGATGGCAGCGATTTAATTCTTCGATTTGAAATTTTAGACATCTATAAAGGTGTTAAATTTGACGATACTGCCATCACTGAAATTTATTTCGATGGTATTGATGTGCATTAATTGTTTACCATTTATACCAATCAAGAACACTATAATGGAAACCGGAAACGTATTCAAAACCAAAACGGGCTACTGTCATATCCTTCCCGATAAGATTGTATTAACGCGCGATGGAGTGATCGGAAACCTCGCCAGTACGGTACACGGCAATCACATTTACCAGTCGGTGATTATTTACCTAACTGCTATCGGTTTTCTGACATATTTGCTGATCAACAATTTCACCTTAAAAAACTACGTGATCGTTAGTTTGGATGCCGTTTTAATTGCCGTACTTCTTTATTATATTGTACAAGCTTTCGGTTTTTCCGTCACACCGGTTATCGAGCGAAGCAGCATTCGACACATTGTGTACAAAAAAGCAGTTCCTATGCTTACTCGCCCTTGTTTTGAAATTCATTTTACCGACGAAAAAGGCCGCACTAAAAAACGCTTAATTTTTCTTCCCGGCTCACTCACCAACGGTGAATCTATTGCCAATGAAGCGCTCACCATTATGCGCTCGGAACATTTAATAAACGATTAATGAAATCACTCTTTTTATCCGTTGCACTCGTTTCCGTTTTGTGCAATTGCACCGTAGCTCAAACGCCGAAAAAAGAAGTCGCAACGGTATCCGACCTCAAAGTAAAACTAGAACAATCGCTTTCGTTGTATCGCGCCACGGTTGGTGTTTCGGTAAAAGTACTCGAAGACGGTGAAACCTTTACCATCAATGACACGGTGCATCATCCTACCTTGAGTGTGTACAAATTTCCACTGGCATTGGCTGTTTTGCATCAGGTGGATAAACGGAAATTAAAACTGAATAAAAAAATTCGCGTCACCAAAGAAATGCTACACCCCGGAACATGGAGCCCTTTCCGTGATGAATACCCAGAGGGAAAAACCGACGCCACCGTTGCCGAATTATTGAGCTATACCATCTTGCGCAGCGATAACAATACAACGGATATTCTTTTCAATCTGCTTGGCGGACCTGCCGAAGTAGAAAAGTATATTACCGGTTTAGGCATCAAAGACATGGCAATCGTGGCAGACGAACGTCAAATGGGCAACGAAGGCAGATTGTACGATAATTGGTCGAAATCGGCTTCTATGGTGCAGCTATTAGAGCTGTTTTACAACAAGAAAGTACTTTCAGAAGAAAACACGGCATTCCTGCTCAAATTGATGATTGATACGGGAACCGGCATGAATCGCTTGAAAGGATTATTGCCTGCATCGGCAATCGTGGCGCACAAAACCGGAACTTCAGGTACCAACGAAGAAGCCATTACAGCCGCTGTCAACGATGTTGGAATCATCACGCTTCCCAACGGAAAACACCTCGCCATTGCGGTTTTTGTAACCAATTCCAAAGAATCGTTCGAAACCAACGAATACATCATTGCACATGTTGCCGGAACTGTTTGGAATCATTATGCCGGTTCATCGAAACCAACCATGCGCACCGTAGATCTGGAAGATGAAGCGCGCAACAGAGCTGTTCCGCTCAAAATCTATGAATCCACTGCTCTTGACAATCAAAAAGTAGTGTTGTTAAGTGGCGGTTATCTTTCTACCAACGATGAATACAGCTTTATTGCCAACCGACTAGCCGAAGAAGGTTATTTGGTGGTGAGTATCCAACACGATTTGCCCGGTGATGCTCCGATAGCTCAAGAAGGTAATGTTTACGACCTCAGAATGCCCGTTTGGAAACGCGGTGACAGCACCATGCAATTTGTACGCAATCAACTCACAGCCATGTACCCCAATCGCAATTTTAACGCGTTGGTGTTAATCGGACACTCCAACGGAGGTGATATGTCGTTGCTCTTTGCCAAAAACCATCCGAAATGGGTCAGCCACGTCATAACACTCGATCATCGTCGTTTTCCCATTCCACCGAATACCTGGCCGAAAGTATTGTCGTTTCGTGCGAGTGATTTTGAAGCCGATCCGGGGGTATTGCCAACTGCCGAAGCACAAGAAATGTATGGAATTCGCATTGTCGATTTAGGCGAAAACGCCAAGCACGGCGATCTCTGCGATAGCGGAAGTGACGAATTGAAGCAACGGATTTTGAAGGAGATTACTAGATTCCTGAAGTGAGTAATCGTATTCAACGTATCACATTCAGATACAAAAGAACAAAAAGGTAATTTTACTTGTTAGGAAAGGTAATTTTACCTAAATTTGTATGGAAAGATAAGAGGAATGATCAGTCAACAACATAACAAGGTTTTCAAAACCATCCCCAACAGCATGAATGATGCTGATATTTTGCACCATCTTCAAGGAGATGCTGTTAATTGGGAATATGTTCAAACGCTCAAAGAAAGTACCCAATTTAAAGACGAGGTGCTTTCAGGTTGGTTAAACGTGAGCGTAAAAACATTTCGTTCGTATAAAAAACCCGATCAAGAAATCAACATCAACATCAAAGAGCATGTTCTCTTGCTTTTGTCGCTCGTGCAACACGGCAAAAAAATCTTTCTTTCAATGGAAAAATTTGGAGATTGGCTTAATGCTGAAAATTTTTACTTCAATAAAAAAGCCCCCATCGACTATTTAAAAACGATTACGGGGATTCGCTTTATAGATGACAGGCTTACAGCCATGGAATACGGTGACAACGTATAATCAATGGAACTCTTCAGAATAGCATCCGAAGAATATTCCACTAAATTATCGGCCTCGGGTGCTGCAAACAGATGGAATAAAAAAGGCGAATATGTTATTTACACCGGTGGATCAAGATCTTTATCAACACTCGAATCGGTTGTTCACCGGAATTTCATTCAACCTGATATTACCTACAAGGTAATGATCTTATCAGTAGCAGATTCTGATCATCTTATCAAAACTATCGGAACAACTGACCTACCAAAGAACTGGAGACAGTTTGAAGCCTATTCTAAACTGCAGGAGATAGGCAGCGCTTGGATTAGCAGCAAAGAAACTTTGATCCTTAAAGTTCCTTCTGTTGTCATTCCACAAGAGTACAATTACATCATCAACACCGAGCATGCTGATTTTAAAGAGAATGTATTACTCGTGAGAACGGAAAACTATTTTTGGGATGAAAGACTGCTGTAATCCATAGACTTCATTTACAATTGACACAGCTTTTGCCAAAGACAGCTCAGATGCACACAAATTGATTATCGAGGCGCAACTTTCACCGTATCATCCGTTTTCCCGTAAGAAATCGTCAGCGCATTGACTTCTTTGGTCAACGAATCCATTACTTCCGTATAGATGCTCTGCAATTCATCCTGACGAGATGCATAATAGTTATACGAACGTTCGAATCGTTTCGGATCGAGGTTGAATTGTTGAAGACAACGTCTACCGGATGATTTCATCACTTTGTGATAGTTGTTGACCAATTGATAACGCGTTTGAGCATACGATTCCAAGACTGTCAGTTCACGAATCACCATTACCATGGTATCGCGTCCGATCAAATCGTCGGGAGCATCAGGCGTGTCTATTTCACTAGAACACCTCACAGCTAAAAAGCCAACTACAATGATCAGTAGGATTTTCATCTATTGAAAGTCAATCGCATTCCTGCTTGGCGATATACACAGTCTTTTCCGTGTTCATACATCGGAATACCGTTTACAAATGTCGTTTCTATTCGGTTCGAGAAAATCGTTCCTTCCAACGGAGACCATTCGCATTGATAAAACAAGGATTCTTTTGTAACCGAGGTAGCGGCATTCGGATTCACCAACACCAAATCGGCATAATATCCTTCGCGGATAAATCCTCTTTCTTCGAGTTGGAAACACGTAGCTACGGCATGTGCCATTTTTTCTACCACTCGTGTTCTAGGAATCTTACCTTCTTTGCTCGCTTCCAACATTGCCAACAAAGCATGTTGTACCAACGGACCACCCGAAGGTGCGCCAAGATACGATTGCGATTTTTCTTCTAGCGTATGCGGTGCGTGATCTGTAGCTATTACATCTATGCGATCATCGAGCAACGCCCGCCAGATTTCGTCTTTATCTGCTTGTGTTTTCACCGCCGGATTCCACTTGATAAGCGAACCTTTCGTTTCGTAATCGGCATCGGTAAACCACAAATGGTGAATACATGCTTCGGAAGTAATGCGTTTTTGCTCTAGCGGAATATCGTTGCCGAACAAATGTGTTTCTTTTCCGGTGGAAATATGCAGAATGTGCAAACGCGTATTGTGCTTTTTTGCCAATTCAACCGCTTTCGAAGATGACAAATAACAAGCTTCTTCACTGCGAATCAGCGGATGAGCACTCATTGGGATGTTTTCACCGTACTTGGCTTTGTACAATTCCAAGTTAGCGCGAACAGTCGCTTCATCTTCACAGTGTGTCGCAATCAACAAAGGCACTTCGGCAAACAAACGATCTAAAACCGCTGTGTTATCAACCAACATGTTTCCGGTAGAAGATCCCATGAAGATTTTGACACCACATACGTTTTTACCGTCGGTTTTCAAGACTTCATCAAGGTTGTCGTTTGACGCGCCCATGAAAAACGAATAGTTGGCAAAAGCCGTTTGTTGAGCTATTTGGTATTTATCTTCGAGTAAAGTTTGGGTGAGCGCATTCGGAACAGTGTTGGGCATTTCCATAAACGAAGTGATTCCACCTGCCACCGCAGCGCGTGACTCTGAAGCAATGTTTCCTTTATGTGTGAGTCCCGGTTCGCGGAAATGAACCTGATCATCAATACATCCCGGAAGCAATAATAAACCGGAACAATCGCGTTCGTCTACTTTTCCTTCAACAGTAAGGTCTGATCCTATTTTGGCAATACGACCGTTTTCAATCAATACATCAGCAACACGCTCTGTACCTTCATTGACAAGCGTTGCCGCTTTTAATAAAATTCGTGACATCACACTTTTAGTTTACGCATTTTCCAAACACCGAATAGTGCTTCTTTGAAAATGCTGGACGACATTTTTGATTCGCCGTACTGTCTATCGATAAACGTAATCGGCACTTCAATAATCTTAAATCCTTTGCGTTTAGCTGCATATTTCATTTCGATCTGAAAAGCATAGCCTTTGAAATGAATGTTATCCAGATCGATCGCTTCGAGCACTTTCGATGAATAACACATGAATCCTGCTGTGGTATCCGAAATGCCCAAAAACAAGATCAAGCGCACGTAAACGGATGCGAAGTAAGAAAGCAATACCCGACCTACAGGCCAGTTCTTTACTTTTCCACCACGACAGTAACGCGAACCAATGCTCAATTGCGCACCTTGTTCAGTACAAGCACTGAGCAAACGTGGTAAATCGACCGGATTGTGCGAGAAATCGCAGTCCATTTCGAAAATATAATCGTATTGCTGTTTCAACGCCCATTTGAATCCGTGGATATAGGCTGTTCCCAATCCTAACTTCCCGGTACGTCCTTCTAAAAAAATACGATCGGGATATTCTGATTGTTTTTCACGGATCAGATCGGCAGTGCCATCAGGAGAGTTGTCGTCGACAAACAAAATGTGAAACGATTTGTCCAAAGCCATTACGGCATCAGCCATTCGCTGAACGTTATCTCGTTCATTGTAAGTAGGAATAATGACAACAGTTCGAATCACGCGGGTTCAATTGAGCCGTAAAATTAATGATTAATCCAGTCACAGGCTTCATTTTTGACATACTTTAGTAAATGACCGGTCAAAACACCATGGCTTTCGTATTTTTGCGGTATGTTGATTGTTCGAAATATCTTCCTCATTTGCGCTTGTCTTGCGGTGATAAACTCATCGTTTTCTCAGACTTCGTTGAATATGGAGCTCTTGGACCGTTGGCATCAGGATTCGCTCATCAGCAACTCCAGCGAAGTGCGTTACAGCGATTGCTACGCTTTTGTTTGGAAGGGAAAAGAATACGCCGTTGCCGGATCAACCGAAGGAACACATGTTTTTGAGATTACTGCCAACAACACGTTTGTGCCGAAAGGATTCGTAAAAGGTCGATTTTCGAACCCATCGGTTTATCACCGCGATTATGCCGTTTACCAGCATTATTTATACGCCGTTTGCGACGAAGGTGTGAGCAGTTTGCAAATCATCGACTTTCAGTACCTCCCCGACTCCATTCATTTAGCAGTAGAAGACACCACTTTATTCGGTCGCGTACACAATGTGTTCATCGACACCGTTCAAGCCAAATTGTATTCCTGCATTCACCGTTCCACCACCAATACACAGGCTATTGATGCGCCGATGAAAATATTTTCACTCAGTAATCCGCTTCAACTTACCGAATTGTGGTCGGGTCCAGACGATGTAATCGAAGTACACGATTGTTACGTACGCAACGGGAAAGCCATTCTGAATTGTGGATTTGATGGTTTGCGCGTTTACGACTTCACCAATACCACTTCACCGGATTACCTTGATTCGAAAACCTTTTACCAAGATCAGGGCTACAATCATCAGGGTTGGCTCACTCCCGATGGAAAAACCTACATTTTTGCAGACGAAACCAATGGAAAACAGGTGAAACGCTGCTCATTTAACGGATCAACCGTCACCATCAATAGTCTTTTCGGTTACAATCACTTCAACGGATCGGTGCCTCACAACATTATGGCGAATGACACCTTTGCCTTCATCGCCTATTACAACGAAGGATTGCGCGTGTTTGATTTGCGTTACACACCACCGCTTGAGGTAGCACATTACGATACCTATCCGGAGGAAAACGCGTTCAAAATGAATGGAAACTGGGGTGTTTACAGCAACCTGCCGAGTAAACGAATCTTGGCCATGGATCGTCAGTATGGTTTGTTCTTACTTCGCTTCGATCAAGAAGCACTGATGGCTATTCCGAACGAAGATGCTTCATTTGTTTACCCGAATCCGCTTGGTGAAAATGGTCTATTAACCGTTCGTCTTCCCAATCCTGTAACTGCTTTCGAGTGGGAATTGGTGAATGAAGCCGGAAAAAAAGTGCTTTCGGGAAGCATACAAGATCAAAATTACCTACAGTTGCAGCCCATGATTGCGAGTGGCATTTACTTTTTGCGTTTGCGTTACCGCGATTATTTGGATGATGAGCAACAGGAAGTAATGAAAATCATTGTTCTATAATCCCAATGACCATTTTGGAATGATTTCGTTACATCAACCGGAAAAGAAAGTCCATAGAAATTAACGAAGATCTATTTCATCGTCAAGATCACTAGAAGATCCTCCTAAAGATGAAGCAGCTGCCGCTGCAGCAGGACGTGCAACCCGTGCTCCGGCAATTCCCCTCCATTTACGCATACCAATTTTCACTTCTTCAATCCACTCATCCAGCGATTTTAAATAATAATCTTTCGGATCGTTGATAATTGCCTGATTCAATCCGTTTTCAAGCAACAGTTTATTCAAGATCAACATATTGGTTCGGGTATTTCCATTTTCAAAGGCATGCAGTCGCCCCATTTTTTGAATGGCATCTGCCACAATGGTAATTTTGTCATCTTCTGAGTGATCACCACTTATTCGATGGTAATAATCATCCCAAATTTGTGTCATGACCTGTTGAATAGCTTCGGATGTCATTCTGTTGGTAGCAATTTGCGCCATGCCGCGAACCCATTGACCATTGCCAATTTTCGTATCTGGGGTATTTCCTTTATACGTCATGCCTTGAGATGCTCTGAACTCACCTTTCCCTCTTTCACTAGTACTTCTTGGGTCTAATTCAACGTTAATGATGCCATCACCATCACCACTTCTTTCATTTCGCCAAGGTATGGGTGATAAATGCTGTGAGGATAGATCGTGAATTCGCTTGAGTCTTTCCAAGGTTAAACGCGTTCCCAATCCTTGATGCAACTCGTTATTGGCATCTTCCCAGCTTGTAGAATACACTTTTCCGTTTTTCGGCTGACTTCCCATTGATTTATCAGAATCGTAATAGTTTTTCTTTTTTCCTTGATCTTGATGGGCACCCCTGATCATTTCACGCCAATTTTCGTCACCCAAAGCCATATGGGTCATTTTTGCTCTGGCAATATCTTCTTCAGACATCCCCAATTCGTTTCGTGCGGGTTGTTGTGCAATTTCAGGTGCTTGTTGATGATCCTCAATTGGGGCGTCAAGTTCCTGAATACTCAGACTCAACTCAGCCATTGCCCTATCCGCCAATTCGGTACACAAAGCAAGATACACATCCTGATCTCCAATATAACTCAACACCAGTTGATCCAGTTCTTCAGTTGAATAATGATCCGTATCGATCACCCGATTGTCGCCCACAGGTATTTTAACGCGCTGAATTGCTGAATTAGATGACAATTGATGAGCAGTATTTACAACCGTTTCAGTGGAAATTGATGTTGAAAGCGCTCTTTCTCCCATCACATCCGCTTCCTTCTCTAATCCGGCATTGTCATTAATATTGACCTTTCCTTTTAGCTGCATTGTCGGTTTTACGCGACCTTGTTTTTGTTGAACAACATGCCAAGCTTCATGAGCAAGGTGTTTTTCTTGCCCCGTGGCCAGATGGATTTCTGTTCCCTGAGCATATGCATGCGCTTGTAGTTGCGCCGGCTTATCCGAATTGTAATGCACCTTCACATCATCCATCGCAAAACCCGAAAGTTGTTCTATACCATACTTTAATTGCTGGGGCATTCCGGTTTTGTTTTCTGTGATACCAACAGATTGTGGAACGGTTGACGTACGAGAATCGGATAAGTGTTGGTAAGCAACCAATTGGGCCACCCGGAGACTTTTGTCGGCCATGTCTTGCAAGGACCAACCTGCAGAAGTTTTGTGAGCTTTGTTATAATCGTGTGTTCGCGCAGAACTATCGGTAATAGAATTTTTCGGTGAAAGTGGAAAATGAGCGTACATATTCAGCCATTAGTGATACCCAAAACTAATCGAATTATTCAAAGAAATATTCCATTTAGAATCTTAAATTTGATTGATTTTTAACCATCTTTATAACGCATTAATAAACAGTTGATTAATCTATTTTAATTACTTTTTGCGTTACCTCGATTATTTAAATCATAAACAAAAAGAAATACTGAGAGTTGTTAAACTTTAATGAATGAAACTACCTAGTCTTAACGGATTACGATTCGTTAGTATTGTATCGGTTCTTCTTGGTCATTTGTCCATTCATTATGGCATTCTCACTGAAACATCGGTTCCGGCGATTGCGGTACCTTTTGTACGTTTGTTCACAGACGCCCAATTGGGAGTAACTGTTTTCTTTGTCATTTCAGGATTCCTAATCAACACACTTCTAATAAAAGAAGAGTCACTTCACGGACGCATTTCGTGGAACCACTTCTTCATCAGGCGATCGCTCCGCATTTTTCCGGCTTATTTCGCTTTATTGCTTGTTTACTTTATTCTCGCCTGTTTTCAACACATTCAAATCAGTTCTGAATCGTGGCTCACTTCATTGACCTATACCAAATACCTCAATTGGGATGCCGATTGGTATACCGCACATTTTTGGTCACTGAGTATCGAAGAGCAATTTTACTTGCTGTGGCCCTTGATTTTTCTTTCAGGAAACAAAACCCGTAAACGTATCACCTTTCTACTCATTCTGATAGTACCGGTTTTCAGAGTCATTGCTTTTTACGGGCATTATAGTTGGATGGACGATTTCAGTATCTTCCAGCGCATTGATGCTATCGCAATTGGTTGTTTGATTGCTTTTTATTACGAGGAATTAATAAAAGTAATGCAGCATCATTGGCGCTGGTTGTGGTGGGTGGCTCTTCTAACCTTGATCCTGCTTCACTATCTCGCCGATGCGGTAAACGCCGTGCATTTGTGGTGGCTCATTGTTCCAACCGGAACAAGTCATGGAACGATTGCCAATTTGGCTATTGGAATACTCTTGCTGTATTCATTACAGCCCCGAAAAACGCTTTGGTTTGCCTTTTTAAATCATGCTTGGGTCAATCGCATTGGCATCTATTCGTATGGTATTTATCTGTGGCAACAACTATTTTTGTATCATTCAGATCATTGGTACAACAAGTTACCCTACAACCTACTCTTATTGGCAGGTTGCGTATTGATTTCGTATCACTTGATTGAACGGCCGTTTATGCGCTTAAAAGACCGATATCAACATACATCATTATGAAAACCAAGTTGCTCTTCTTATTATCATTCGTCTGCTCTGTGCTAACTTCTTGTGGCGATAGTACCATTACCTCCGAATACGATACCGTGAAAGCTAAAAAGATCATTCTTGAGGGAGAAGACGGCAAGGAGTATGAAATTACGGTTGATCAGGATGGGGAGGTGAAAGCGAAGGAAGTTCGTTGATACTTGATTACTGGCAAGGGTATAAATAGACACCATTTCAAATCAACCAATGATTATTGATACACTACTTGTTTGATGAATATCTTGTAAACCTTTTCACAATATCTCTTAAAGCTTCACCTAAAAAAGCAATCTCGACTTCGATATTTGCTAAGTTTATACCAATCATATAAACATTTCCCAACAATGCTTAGCAACAATTACAATCATGCCCACGATCTTGTTTTAATCAAGGAATCGATTGCCGGGAATAAAACTTCGTTGGATAAATTGATTAAAATTCATCAAGATTATATCTACAATATTTCATTAAAACTGTTTCTAAATCCTGATGATGCTTTAGATGCCACACAAGAAATTCTAATCAAGGTCATCACATCTTTAAAGACATTCAAAGGAGAAAGTCAATTTCGCACATGGTTGTATCGCATCGCTTTTAATTATTTTCTCAACGCTCCTAAAAGTAAAATAGAGTTATTATTAGAAACTTCACCGGCACATTTTTCAGGCTCGCTAACTGATCCGGAAATAGAAAACTTTACTGAAGCAGAAATAGAAGAAGTGAGAATTCTTTGTTCAACGGCTATGCTTATGTGTCTCAACCGAGAGCAACGCTTATTGTATATTATTGGAGACGTTTTTAACATTGACCACAACCTTGGGGCTGAATTATTTGATTTAACGCCAGCCAACTATCGTGTAAAACTGCACAGAGCAAAATCTGATTTACTCAGTTTTGTTTCCGGTAAATGTGGCATTATCAATCCCGAAAATCCGTGTCGTTGTCCTAAAAAAACAAGAGTAATGATTGATAAAGGGTTTGTCGATAAAAACAACCTTCGCTTTAACACCGATTTTTCCCAAAGGATTAGTGAAATTGTGGTAACTCAAAAAAATGAGGTGAGTGACAAGATTCAATTGGATTTAAAAGCGCTTTTTCAAGAAAGTCCTTTTCAGATAAAAAAAGAAATCGATAAACTCGTGAATGAATTAATCACCGAATCTTAATTTTCAAACCTCATTAGCGATCGTTTTGTAACACATTTCTGTTTTTTAATCTAATAGTTGTTAATCATAAAAAATAAAAAAATGACAACTTTTAAAACATGGATTGTGCCCTCTCTTTTTGCGCTCAACGCATCAGCTTTTGCAATGAATGTAACAACTTTTGATTCGTTCAATCACAAATCTGCTTTTACGATTCAGCACATTACAAACAATGACACGGCAAACCTCACCACGCTAACCATTACTAAAGTTAAAAAGCCTTGGTATGCTACAAAAGGCCTTGTGGTGAAAAAAATGAAGAAGTCTTTCCCAGAATACTTAGCCGTACAAGGACTACAGCAAAAGTATTATTCATTTACAGAAGACCATCACTACTTTGGCGGCATCTATCTTTGGAATTCAGAACAAGATTCGAAGAATTGGTTCAATCAAGCATGGTTTGACAGAACGGAAAAAAAATACGGCGTAAAAGGTATCGTACTCAGTTTCCAAATTCTGCACATTACAACAATGATTTCTCCGCAAAACAGTGAAGGTGATTATTTTGCCATTTTATCTCATTCCCCAACTTCATCAATAGATTGGAATAATAATTCGAAAGGGTTGATTCAAGTAATTGAATTAAAAGATGCCAACCAAAAAACCTGCTACCTATCTCTTTGGGAAACCAAGCAAAACGGCACTTCCTTTTGTACTTCAATATTCTCAGAAAACGAGCATTATGAAGCACCACTCATTTTGAAGTTATAATAGCTTCAATAACACAGATTTTTTGATAAACAATGTACTCTACACATTCAGCCTTCCGCCAAACGGTGGACGGCGAGTGGCATCATTGAACTTGGATTTATTTTGATGGTGCCGGGAATTGTGTTTTCACTTATTTAACGTGAGTTCGGGATTAGAACTCACGTTATTTAGTTGCGCAAAAATCAGCAATCAATTCCTGAATCCGCGGATTCGATTTACCATAACTCACAATTCGAACGTCTAACGGAGTATTTCTAAATTTTTCTAAGGCTTTTGTTAATGATTCGGTGATCCAATAAAAACTGTTTCCGAATGCACCTCCGCCAACCAACGTCAGATAGACCATATTGCAGTTTGTTTTTTTGAGATTAATGAGTGCTGCACACAACGTAGCTTCGTAAGTAGCTTCCAATATCAATCGTGCAAAATCTTCCCAATGCGTTGGCGATACATGCGAATAAGCAACTGGCAAAGCCGAACAAAATGCCTGAGAAACCAATTGACAGTTTTCAGAAAAAGTGACTTCCGTATTCCATTGCAGACCGATTTTAAGTTTACCCTTTAGCGCTTCCCGTTCTAATTCGCTAAGTAAACTTAAGTGAGAATTGATCACTTCTAAACCAGATTGAGATGCCAGGGCATAACCATTGCGCATAGTCCAAAGTTGCAATTCATCGTTATTCAGCTCTTTTCCGATGAGTTCTAAACAGTCAAACTGATTATCAAATGATTGACCTGTTTGTCCGTTAACCGTTGCGAAATAGTTTCTGTAAATGGTTCCGGCTCCACAGGCTATAGCACATGCTGGACCTTGCGTATAGTCATTTTCATAAATATCAATTCCACGTTCGGGTGTAACTTCAGGCCCTACCATTTCCAATAAATTGAATTGAGAGGCTACCTGAAATAAAGCGTTTTCATTTTCGGGATCAGCATGTAGCAACTGAACATCTCTTACAACTTCAGAAATGCAGATTACATCCTCATGGATTTCTTTGGGCAAAGCCTCCCTTTTCAATTCATCCAATGTCGGTGTTTCTAATTCCCCAAATTGAAATCTTTTGCCATTCACTTTTGAAACAAGATGTGAACCTTCAATAAACAAATTTTCCCACACGTTTTCGGGCGATTCTTCGTTAAATCCGGTAAGTTTTTTGAACCACATAATTTTTGGTTATCGGTGTTTTGTTATGGGAGTTATTAATGTTATTTCCCATAGATTCTAAATAAACACTTCTACTGAACGTGTGTTATTTTACGATAAATTTCTTTTCGCAAGCATCGATTCGAATAAAATACATCCCAGCTTCAAGCGCATGAATATCAATTGAATTGCCGAATTCCTGAAGTTGTTTTTCCAAGACCTGTTGACCTAAGGAGTTCCTTATGTATGCCGTATTATTTTTCATTTCATGTTTATGCGTGAACTGAATGTTTAACACTTCAAAAGCAGGAACAGGATAAAGCGTGAAATTAGATTCCGCATCTTCTTCCGCAATTCCGGTATGATCAATTGGAAAATAATCAATAAAATTGGGGAGTCCATCATCGCACACACCACTTTCCAACATAAGTTGATTGGCGACAAAACTACAAGCAGCACCAGCCAATTCGGGTTCGTTAATAACAGATAAATAGGGATGAAAACCACCCGAATAAAACCCCATACTCACATAGATTTTTCCATCTGGCCCCATTTGCAATTGGGCATACTCTGAGCCACTACCTGAAGCAATTACAATCGCAGGAATTCCAGGCGACTCAAGATCATATTGATAAACACCACCATTTGTTATCGACTTATAGATAAATCGACCGCTTCTTGAAAACTCCATGTACCCCCAAGAAGCAAACTCAATGGGATTGGATATAATTCCGGTTGCATTATCAAAATCAAAAACTTCACCATTAAAAGCTAACCTATTTCCTTCAGCAGAAATTTGCATCGTTGACTGCATCCCCGGACTTACTGGATTACCGATCAATTGTGAACTTAATCCAACAATCCCTGATGCACTAATGTGGTAAACAAAGAATTCATTTGAATTTTCATTGATGTGATTACTTTCATGAACAATTAGCCAATAATCCGTTCCGTTGGAATGCGGTGTTGCTGTAATTTGCTCCCCTAAAAATGGAAATGCCGGAACATTCATTGGCACACCTTTTAAAGTAAGATCACCCAAGCCACCATCCAATGTCATATCTACAATTGAATAAGTTAACCCTTTATAATCACCTGTGTAATAATTTTCATAGCCATCCAGGCTAAATAAATAATACTGATTCGGAGAACCTGGTTTTGGAACAACGATAGACGTTTGCATGGTCGTAGAATACCCACTGATATCAGTAAGTAATCCGTTCGGCATGATCTGATGGTTTCTGTTCCACACTGCACCAGTATCAGATAGAACACCTACTCCATTGGAATAAAACAATAAATTTCCATTTTCATCAGAATAAGACGTACTTCCTTCACGGGCAATCATAGTAGATCCTGAAACTGAAACTGCTGTTCCAGTTGAAAAGTCTAATCCGGCTCCATGACCGAAATACCAATGATTTGTATGCTGCTCAAATTGAGCTTGTACGGTCGTAGAAAAAATCAGCGACCAACTAACAGTAACAATAAATAACTTGAAATTCATTTTACTCGATTTAAATGATGCATCACTCACTCTCTTTCACCGCCTCCTGAATCAAATCAAATTCAAAGCCCTTGCTCATGAGGTAACGTTGCAGTTTCGCGCGTTTTTTCCAAGGGTCGGTTTCGCGGGTGAGATCGCGGAGTTTTTTGGTGGTTTCTTTGAGTAGAATAGCGTAATATTCATCGCCGTCGATGGTTTTCAGACTTCGCTGAATGGAAACTTCACTGACGAATTTTTGTTTGAGTCCTTGTTTGATCTTGAGTCGACCCCAATGTTTGATGCGTAACTTACCTGAAACGAATGCTTCGGCAAAACGTTCTTCGTCCAGAAAGCGGTTGCTGATCAAATGCGCCATCAGGCGATCTTTCTGATCTTCGTCCATACCCCACGAGCGCAGTTTGTTCACTACCTCATAGTGGCACCTTTCCTGATAGGCGCAATAGGCTTCAATTTTCGCCTTTGCTTCCAGAAACGAAAAATTGCCCTCTGACATCAGAGAGCAATTTCATTATTATTTCCATCCAAAAAGCTGTATTCCAACAGATTTTGAGCTGTTACGCCCCGCACGTCGATCCACTTTTTGTACTTAAAGAACCATTTACGCTGTTTCGACATCACTCCTTTTTTGAAGTAAGCTTCCAAGTAAGGATGTACCAACAAGGTCAATTTCTTTTCTTTACGATCCTGCAACAAATAGTTGAGGTTGTTTTCAATTTCTTCGGCAAACAAGATAGATGCTTGAATTTCACCGGTTCCGTTACATGTAGGACATGTTTCAGACGTATTGATATCCGTTTCCGGACGCACACGCTGACGGGTAATTTCCACCACACCGAATTTAGACGGAGGTAAGATATTGTGTTTCGCCCGATCCGACTTCATAAATTCCTTCAATTTCTCGAACAGAATCTTGTTGTTTTCACGGTCGTGCATATCAATAAAGTCAATGCACACAATTCCACCCATATCGCGCAATTGCAATACACGTGCAATTTCTTCGGCAGCTTCAATGTTTGTTGCCAATGCATTTGATTCCTGACCGTCGGCACCTTTACGGTTTCCGCTGTTCACATCCACCACATGCATGGCTTCGGTGTGTTCAATAATGAGGTAACCACCACTTTGCAACGGCACTTTTTTACCGAACATGGTCTTGATTTGCTTGCTGATTCCGAAACGTTCAAAGATGTCTAACTTACCGTCATACAACTTCAATATTTTCTCTCGTCCCGGAGCAATTCCGCTAATGTATTCTTTCAATTCTCCCATGAGTTTTTCGTCGCTCACGTGGATGTTTGTAAAGTCAGCGTTCAATAGATCGCGTAGGATAGACGATGTTTTATCGATTTCTCCCAACACGCGTCGAGGTGGTTTTGCTGTACGCAAGTTAGCGTGCATGTTTTTCCACTTCTCGAGTAGATTGCGTAAATCCTGATCAATGGCTTCTACCTTTTTGGTAGCTGCAACGGTGCGGATGATTACGCCGAAATTTTTAGGTTTGATATCTTCCATCAAATCACGTAAACGCTCGCGCTCTTCAGGTGATTTGATTTTTTGCGATATCGAAATTTTGTCCGAAAAAGGAACGAGTACCAAGTAACGTCCTGCCAATGTAAGTTCTGCGCACAAACGCGGACCTTTACTGGAAATAGGTTCTTTGGCCACTTGTACCAAAATCGGGGAAGATGTAGAGATGATATCTCCAATTTTTCCGTCTTTTGGGATGTCTTTCTCTGACTTGAAATACAACAAATCAGCGACGTTTTGCTTCCCTTGCAAGGTATCTCGTGTGAATTTATCCAACGATTGAAATTGCGGGCCCAAATCGAGGTAATGCAAAAATGCATCTTTCTCGTAGCCCACATCAACAAAGGCTGCGTTGAGGCTGGGAACGACTTTACGTACCTTCCCCAGGTAAATATCACCAACCGCAAAGTCGGTGTTTCCCTGTTCCTCGTGCAATTCAACCAATTTACCATCGCGTAGGAGCGCAAGCCAGACACCCGAAGGACGAGCATCTACAACAAGTTCTAAACTCACGAAAGTATAATTAGAAAGTGACTAAAACAGAAAAACTTAGTAAGCGCTTACCTACTAAGTCCTCTGAACTTCTTAAAGAAAATTATTTCTTCTTCTTATGACGGTTTTTTCTTAGTCGTTTCTTACGCTTGTGCGTAGCCATCTTATGTCTTTTTCTTTTTTTACCGCTTGGCATAGCAATGTTATTTATGGTTATTAATACTGTTATTACAATTCAATAGCTTCTAAAATGAAGCACTCCCGTCTATTAAACAGGAGTGCAAAGATATAAAAATAAGTTTTTCCACATCCATTCGATGCGAAAAAGACGGAAATTATTTCACTACTACCTTATTTTTCACTTCTTCAACAAACGTTTTAGCAGGTTTGAACGAAGGAATATTGTGTGCTGGAATGATAATCGTGGTATTTTTTGAAATATTACGACCCGTTTTCTCCGCTCTCACCTTCACTACGAAGCTTCCGAAACCTCTCAAATAAACATTCTCGTTTTTAGCAAGAGAACTTTTAATGGAAGTCATGAATGCTTCAACAGCTTTCTGCACTTCGTTTCTTTCCAACCCTGTCTCCTCTGCGATTTCAGCAACAATATCTGCCTTTGTCATTTTACTTGTATTAAAGATTTTCAACAATTTGATTTTCAAGCGCAAAAGTAGTTCGTTAAAAGCGTTTATTTTTGCTTTCGATGATTTTTTATTTATTTTTTCCCTAAATGGCTGATTTTGTTCTACAAATTACCGAATGGTACAGACTAAATGCTCGGACCCTTCCTTGGCGCGAAACAAAAAACGCCTATTTCATTTGGTTGTCGGAAGTAATTCTGCAACAAACACGTGTTGACCAAGGGATGAAATACTACCTTTCTTTCGTGTCTAATTTTCCAACTGTGGAACAATTGGCATTGGCCGACGAAGAACAAGTGCTGAAATTGTGGCAAGGATTGGGCTATTACTCTAGAGCCAGAAACCTGCACAAAACGGCTCAACAAGTGACCGAGCAGTTTAACGGCGAGTTTCCGGCTTCTTATGAGGAATTGCTTTCTCTGAAAGGAGTTGGTCCGTATACCGCTGCCGCAATTGCCTCTTTTGCCTTCGATTTACCACACGCTGTAGTGGATGGAAATGTGTACCGCATTTTGAGCCGTTATTTCGGGATCGATTTACCGATTGATTCTACTGAAGGAAAAAAAGTCTTTCAGGAATTGGCCTCTGAGCTCATTCCCGCAAGTGATCCGGCGCTGTTTAACCAATCGGTGATGGAATTTGGGGCGTTGCAATGCACACCCGCCAATCCTTCATGCGAAACTTGTGTATTGATCGATAGTTGTGCATCCGGAAAGAATGAACGCTGGAAAGAACGTCCTGTAAAATCTAAAAAAACAGCAGTTCGCGATCGTTTTTTCCATTATTTCCACATTGAACACGAAGGACAAATTGCTGTAACCAAACGTGTAGATAAAGATGTGTGGCAACATTTGTATGAATTCCCGATGATAGAAACGCTTTCCGGCGAACTTTCAGCAGAAGATCTGGCAATGTTTCCTGTTCAACAAATGGAATTTGCTACTGTTTCTTCGTCCAAGCACATTTTGAGTCATCAGCGGATATACGCAACTTTTCATCGGCTAACGGTCACAAAACCAAGCGATCTGGCACCATTCGAAACAAACGACATCGGTTCTTTTCACGAATTGCCCATTCATCGCCTCATGCACCGGTATGTTGAAAAGTACATGGATTAAATGCTGATTTATAGGTTTTTCTTACCACAGATGCACAGATTTTTGCGTGCCTAACGGACACGCTTAAAGTCTATTTAGTATAACTGTTTATTTTTTGTTGGCGAGTAAGCCTTAGGCTGAGAGCTAAATCTGTGCATCCGTGGGAAAACAATGCATCGCTAAGCCGATACGTCACTAACATATAATTTCTCTGCGCAAAACCTATTTTCTTTATATTTGTAAGTATGGCAGGTAGCGTAAATAAAGTGATTTTGATAGGCAATTTGGGAAAAGATCCCGAAATCCGACGATTGGAAAACGGAGCAGTTGTAGCAAACTTTCCGCTTGCAACGTCTGAAACATTTATTGATAAAGCTACTGGTGAACGTCGCGAGACAACCGACTGGCACACAATTGTTTTGTGGAGAGGTTTGGCTGAAGTTGCCGAGAAATATGCTCGGAAAGGTCAAAAAATTTACGTGGAAGGAAAATTGAAAAACCGTTCATGGCAAGATAAAGACGGAAATACGCGCTACACAACCGAAGTTTTGGGAGAATCAATGACCTTGTTGACCCCACGTAGCGAAAGTGATCGTCCGGCACCAACAAACACAGCTCCCTACCCAACGGAACCGAGTTCAAACCCAAGTCCGTTGGACCTGAACGCTAATTTTGAAGACGATTTACCGTTCTAACAATGGATATAACAGAACCACTCAGTAGCGACCCTGTTCCCGTCATCTTGCAGTCTGGAATGTACTTTTCCGACTGGATGTTTTACATCACCACCTTATTACTTCTTTTCGGTTGTTCAGCCTTGTTTTCGGCATCAGAAGTTGCTTTTTTTGCCTTGAGTCCGTCTGATAAAGATGAATTAAAAGCCGACGGAACCCGCAGAAGTAATCAAACACTTAACTTACTCGATAAACCCAAAGACCTGCTGGCAACTATTCTGATTGCTAACAACTTGGTCAATGTATGCATCATCATCATTTCGACTGGTTTCATCGATATGCTCTACCCGATTCATACCGATAATCATACTGTCCGGTTCTTGATCGAGGTTATCGGAATCACGTTATTACTCTTGTTATTAGGCGAAGTTGCTCCGAAAATTTATGCTTCACGCAATACCAAATTTGCCGCACGTTTCATGGCTGGTCCGCTCACTTTACTAAACGTGCTTCCTCCTATTTCGTGGATTCGATTATTCTTGGTTTCAGGTACCAATCTTTTGAAACGTCGTGCCGGAAAACGAGGCATTAACCTGTCTTCTGATGATTTAGAACAAGCGCTCGCACTCACCAAAGAAGAAAGTACTTCTGAAGAAGAACACCGCATTTTGGAAGGAATCATCAAATTTGGGAATACCGATGTAAAACAAATCATGTGTTACCGCCAGGAAGCTGTTGCCATTTCCAATGAACTGACCTTTCCTGAAGTATTGGAAGTGATTTTGGAAGCTGGTTATTCGCGCATTCCGGTCTACGAAAATTCATTCGACAATGTCATCGGAATTCTTTACATCAAAGATTTGCTTCCTTTTCTGAGCGATGAAAACTACGATTGGATTCAGCTTATTCGCAAACCTTATTTTGTTCCTGAGAATAAAAAGATCGATGATTTGCTGAAAGAATTCCAAGGTATGAAAATGCACATGGCCATTGTGGTGGATGAATACGGCGGATCGAACGGCTTGGTGACGTTGGAAGATGTTTTGGAGGAAATTGTTGGGGATATTACCGACGAATTCGACGATGACGAAATTGTGTATACCAAAATTGACGACGACACTTACTTGTTTGAAGGCCGAACTTCTCTTGTGGACTTTTACAAAGTGATGAACCTCGACGGAAAAGAATTTGAAACCAACAAGGGCGAAGCCGACACATTGGGCGGATTTGTAACCGAACTCGCCGGACGCATTCTTAGAAATAATGAATACATTCGTTTCGACGGATTAAAACTCATCGTAGAATCGTCTGACAAACGTCGCATTAAAATGATCAAAGCAGTAATAGAACATGAATAACTTCCGCATTTTCCAATTATTTCCCATCCTACTTCTCTTGTTCGTAATGGCTGCATGCAGTGAAGATATGCCTGTTCCGAAACCGCCAACGTATTTACGTACCGATTTTCCGGAACACACCTATAAACGCACCAACTTGGATTGTCCTTATAGTTTTGAATTATCGGAAGCTTATAATTACAATCCGGTGATCGAAAACGGAGTGCGCACGTGTCACTTGGATATCAACTTAGGTCAACTCAACGGTGTGATCAATTTTTCGTACATCGAAATGGAACACCCGTTGAAAGATTACATCGATTATTCCCTCAATAAAGTAGAGGAACACAAAGTAAAAGCCGACGCCATTGAAGACAAACAATTCCTTGATCCGCAAAAACGGGTATTCGGAACCTTTTTCGAACTCAAAGGAAATGTAGCTTCACCTTTTCAATTTTATTTAACCGATTCTACCAGTCGTTTTGTGAGCGCAGTGGTTTATTTCAATGCCCGCCCCAACTACGATTCACTTCGCCCAAGTTTGGAATACTTGAAACAAGACTTGCTGCATTTGGTAGAAACATTTGAGTGGAAGAAGTAGCTTTTTAAGGGAACTAGATTGCTAGTGAACTAGAGAGCTAGAAGGTTCTCAAACCTAGCGCCCAGGTTCCCTCATACATTTTTTTCTATTTCCCTAAAAAATCTGTAAATTTAGCCAAACTATAAGGCTAGATTTAATATGAAAAAACTACTCCTGATAGCATCTCTCTCCCTTTCGATGCTATCACAAGCTCAGGAATATTCCCGGGCCAAAATTCTCACCGACAGCAAAGGCTTGCAAACATTGGCAGAACTTGGTGTGGCTGTTGATCACGGAACCGTAAAACGCGAAACATTTTTTATCAGTGATTTTTCTGCTGCTGAAATTCAATTGATCAAAGACGCCGGTTTCGAGGTCGAAATTCTGATTCCGGATGTGAAACAGTACTATGTTGATCGTAATGCGACTCAAACCGAACCTTCGCGCAATGCCACCGGATGTGCAGGTCAACAAGGAAGCAATGCTTTTGTACCTGAAGTACCTGCCAATTTTAACTTGGGTACAATGGGTGGTTTTTACACCTACCAAGAATTCATTGACGAAATCGATGCAATGGCAGCTCAATATCCGAACCTGATTACGGCAAAAGCACCGATCGGTACGTTTTTGAGTATTGAAAATCGCCCGATTTACTACCTGCGTATGTCGGACAATCCGGCCACAGATGAAAGCGAACCTGAAATTTTGTACACTTCCGTGCATCATGCGCGCGAACCGAATTCACTTTCGGAAGTGATTTTCTACATGTGGTACTTGTTGGAAAACTACGACAACAGCGAAGAAATTCAGTTCTTACTTGACAATACCGAATTGTACTTTGTGCCGATGGTAAATCCTGACGGCTACATCTACAATGAAACTACCGACCCGAATGGTGGTGGAATGTGGCGTAAAAACCGCAGAAACAACGGTGGAAGTTACGGTGTAGATTTAAATCGTAACTATTCGTATCAGTGGGGAACAACAGGTGTTAGTATGACTCCTTCGGCAGACACTTATCCGGGAACAGGTGCGTTTTCAGAGCCTGAAATTCAAGCGATGAAATGGTTCTGCGAAAACCGCGATTTTATGTTTGCGTTTAATGCGCACACCTACGCTGATGATATTCTTCACCCAATTGGAACAACGGTTGCCGAATTTGCAGTAGATCACAACTATTTTCAGGCGTTTACCGGACACATGGTTCAGTATAACGGATATGCCAATATGAAAAGCTCTGACCTTTATCCGGCTTCAGGCGATTCAGACGATTACATGTATAAAGTAGATACTGTTCAAAAACCAAAAATCTTCGCCATGACACCTGAAGTAGGTAGTGACGCAGACGGTTTCTGGCCTGCTTCTGCCGACATTACAGGCATTTGCCAGGAAATGGTATTCCCGAACTTGATCTTGTCGCATTTGGCGCACAAATACCTTGTTGTAAAGGATACTGATCCTTCAACGGTTGAAACGATGACCGGAAACTTTAATCATTCAGCTTACCGATTGGGGCAAGAAAACGGAGCAGTAACTGTTTCTATTGAAGCATTAAACGGAATTCAAAGTGTTGGAAGCGGTGTTTCGCATGATTTGACGATTATGCAAACTGCTAACGGAGCTATCTCCTATACACTTGATCCGGCTATTCAATACGGTGATCAAATTCGTTATGTATTAAATACCGAATATGGTTTATGGACCAAAAGAGATACGATTGTGAAAACCTTCGGATCAATCACTTCACAATTTATTGATGATGCGTCTACAATCGTAAATTGGACGGGAAATTGGAGCACAACAACCAACGAATATGTGTCTCCTACACAATCATTCACCGATTCCCCAACAGGCGATTACAACAACAATACAACCAAAACGTATGCATTCAATCAGGTGATTGATCTATCGCATGTGACTGAAGCTGCGGTGAATTATTACGCGAAATGGGAAATTGAAAGTGATTACGATTTCTGTCAATTTCAAGTTTCTATCGACGGTGGAACAACCTGGATAGGACAATGTGGATTGTACACCAGTACTGCAACAAGTCCAGACGGAGTTCAACCTGTTGGAGAACCGGTTTACCAAGGTGCACAAAGTGCTTGGGTATTGGAAGAAATCAGTTTGAGTGATTACATCGGCGAAACAGATGTTCGTTTGCGCTTTGTGTTAAAATCAGACGGTGGTGTTCGTATGGACGGTTTCTACTTCGACGATTTTGAATTGATGTACAACGTTGATTATACCGGAATCGAAGAAAATGGTTTGAGTGCTAAAAGCATGCCTAACCCAGCAAACACATATGCTCAGATTGCATTCGATCAACCGATTTCAACAGGATTGGTGAGCGTTTACAGTATGACCGGCGAATTGATTCACAGTGAAAAAATAAGTGACTTGACCAATAAAATTGTATTAAACACCGAAAAGTGGAGCGAAGGAATGTATACTGTGATTGTCTCTGAAACGGCACAGTTTATTTCGCCGGCAAAATTGGTGGTAGTTCACTAACAAAACAGTCTTTAAAATAGATGAAAGGCCGTTCGAAAGAGCGGTCTTTTTTGTTTCATGAGGCTGTGAATCCTAAAAAGCCAATTTGAATTTCCTAAAGTAGTTTCACAAAAAAAGTCCTGACATTATATCAGGACTTTCAACATTTTACTTATTTGCAATTCGATTTATGGATTAATCAATCCACTTATCATCTTTCATTTCTCCGAGAATCACCACATCTTTTGTGCGTGAGTAATCTTCTGCTGCAAGTAGCATTTGTTCACGTGTATCGCGACGAATGCGTATGCCCTGTGACCCAGAGTTGCGCACTTCAATGTAGAATCCGTCGCGCAATCGTGCTGGCTTTGTTGGAGGTCTTCCCATAATGTTCTGTAAATTTCGTTCGACTAATATAGCAAAAGACTGATTGAAATGTTAAAAATTATATTTTTTTATGAGTCCAACAAATCATTTCTTGGATTCTTAACCCCTATTTTTCGCTTTCCGAATCGAATACTTTGCACCAAACCTACAATAGAAAATGCCAAGGCAATCAGCGCATAAAACGTAAAGCCAACACCGGCTTCGTCGTAGCTGATCGAATCTGGTGAAGTCAACATAACGACATCCCATAATAAGAAGATTCCTCCAAGGGCTAACCCAATGATTGTGAATACTTTTGATGTTTTTGTTTTTACTTTCAACATCCCCATAATATCCACAAAAATGACCACTAGCAAAAAGAACAACGCAATGAGTCCGGCTTCGGTTGTTAAATCACTTGCCGAAGTTGAATAAGAATTATAGGAGCCATAAGAACTGTAACTTCCGTAAGAATCATAACTGCTAAAAATTTCCATGATTCTTGCTGAACTAACTTCCCCAACATAATAAGCCGACACGCAAAAGAAAACGAATGAGAAAACGATCCCCACAATATAAAGTGCTTTATTCATAGTAGTAATTTTCGGCGAATATAAAATTTTCCGTAACAAGTAACAACTTGATTATCCGTAAACTAATCCTTTAAACAACTCGAAAACGGCACTTTAACGATTTAACTATTCAACCGGAATACAAAAATCTACCAAACACTTCTTTTCGGGATGCTCATTAAAATTGTTGTGGTAGATTTCAAACGGATTTCCTTCGGCCTTTTTGTAGCCTTGATCATTCATCCATAAGAACAACCCATTCCACGATTTTTCAAAATCTTGAAGGACTATTTCAAAACGACCGACAAGGTATTTTCCGCTCTCAATGGTCGAGATCCCAACTTCTCCTTCGGGCAGAATATCATCGTTTACAATGACTCCGATACTCATCCTAATTTTATCTTCATCGGTGATTTTAAAGCTGTCGTGAAAAACACGCACAACATCAGAACCTTCTTTAGCAAGGATTCCTTTAGGTCTCGCCCATTTCACTATTCGATCGAAAGCATTTTCCAGACCATCCACCCCAATCTGAGTAATATAGGCCATTCTCAATTGGGGTAACTCTTTCAATTCAATTTTTGCATTCATCATCATCCAGTTTTTTAGATTGTTTATGTTGCAAAAATATTCATCGGTCAACCGGTTTACTTCCCCAATCTTGCTATCCATTTTACCAATCTTGCTAAAGTTTTGGAAATTGATTTTGCGGAAATCGGTTGGACTTTGTCCGTATAGCTTGCTAAAAGCCCTAGTGAAAGAAGAATTGCTGTTAAATCCGTTTTGAAGCGCTACTTCAGCAATCGTCAATTCATGTTTGTGAACCAGTTGCATTGCTGCTCTTTCAACACGCTTTCTGGTTACGTATGCGTTTAAGGTTTCATTCGTTATCGCTTTAAACAAACGGTGCAGGTGGAAAGGAGAATAACACCCGACTTTTGCCACGACTTCTAGGGATAAATCCGATTCCAGATGATCATCAATGAACGTCAAAATCTGATTAATTCGCTTGATATAGTCTTCTTTCATTCCGGTTTAAGATACGCGACTAAAATAAACACTCTCAACTAATCAGCGACAGTCGAATAAAAAGCTCCTTGCTCCGAAATGTCCATCCGGATGAGTTTCCAGCAAATAAACAGCACCATTAAGTGGTCTATTCTATTTTTGGGTAAATTGCTTGAACGATAAATTTTACTGAGTGTAACCGGTTCATTTTGGGCAATCAATCCCAATAATTGGGTTTCTTCTTCCCCAAATTTCTCAGGTCGGGCATTCGGTCTTTTTTCTTGTTTCCAAACATTTAGCAAGATTTTGTTGGCCAGCAATGTATGGTCTTTTCGTCGCACGTAAACACGCCATTTCCCTTCCTCGTCGGGCGAAGCAATCGGTTTTTCGGGAGTCGGTTGAATTTGAATTTCCAACACTAGTCGCATGTCTTCTTGCCACACCCGCGATTCAAATGAAAGTTTCGGTTTACAGTACATATCCACTGCCGCATCAATCATGTGAATTTCTTCCGACGGATCAATTCCTGTGATTTTACCGTTGTCTTTCACGCCAATCAATAAGCGTCCGCCATCTGTATTAGCGAAAGCAGAAAGCGTGCGGGCAATCTTCTTAGAGTCGTCAATTCGAAACTTGAAATCAAGTTGCTGGTGTTCTCCCTGCTGGATAATGGATTTTAACGTTTCCATGAGACGAAGTTAATTATTTGCTCTGAAGTAGACTTCCTTTGTTCGTCACATCGGAACAAGAGAATTGGTTAAAGGAAGCCATTGAACCTGATTCGCTTCACAGTAAAAGGAACTTAGAAACTCAATAACTTATAAAACTAATTGAGTTATGAGTTCCAGATTTGCCATGCTTTGTTCGCTTGTTCCTTCAGCATAGAAAGTCCGTTGAGGGTAGTTGCTCCGGCATCGGCACTTTGGGCCAAAAAACGCGTTTGAGAAGGATTGTAGATCAAATCGATCACCAAGTGTTCTTCGGTTAAAAACGCAAACGGAAAAGGCACGCTTTCGTCGATATCGGGAAATGTTCCAACCGGCGTGCAATTCACGATTACTTTACAAGCATTCACCATGTGTTCGTTGATGTCGGAATACGCAAATTGTTTGGCTCCTTCCGGAACCCGCGATGCGTAAATCACATCCAAGCCAATGGATTGAAACACATACGCAACCGCTTTGGAAGCTCCGCCTGTACCTAAAATCAGCGCGCGTTCATGCCGATTGGTGAGAAACGGTTTGATGGATTGATGAAACCCGAATGCGTCGGTGTTATGACCGATTGTTTTTCCATCGCGGAAAGCAATTACGTTGACGGCTCCAATGGCTGTTGCTTCATCGGAAAGTTCATCCAAATATGGAATTACGGCTTCTTTGTAGGGAATGGTTACGTTTAATCCGGAAAAAGAACCTGTAGCAAAAACAGCTTGGATCTCATTTATTTCCGAAAGTTCAACATTCTCGTAAACAGCATCGGTTTGTTCTTGCTGAAACTTGTCGGTGAAAAACGCTTTGGAAAAAGAATGCCCCAAATGTTTTCCGATCAGTCCGAATTTACGCATGTTTCTTACCGAATTTGGCGCGCAAAAAGCTAATGATCATCGGCAATACGGAAACGAAGATGATTCCCAAACATACTTTCTCGATGTTGTCTTTGATCCATTCTACATTCCCCAGGAAATAACCGGCAAGGGTTAAACTGAAGATCCACAGAAAACCACCGATGACATCAAACAAGAAAAACTTGCGGTATTTCATTTTACCGATTCCTGCGGCGAAAGGCGTAAATGTTCTTACAAGTGGAACAAAACGCGCCATAATGATGGCTTTTACACCGTTTTTATCAAAAAAGGCTTCGGTTTTTTCCAACAATGATTGTTTCACCAACTGTCGTCCTCTGATTTTCCAATTGAAGACACCAAGCCCAAGTTTCCGACCTATCCAATAATTGATGTTGTCGCCCAAAATGGCGGCTAGAAACAAGAGCGGTAAGAGAAACAAAATATTCAAATCGCCCGGAGTACCGTCAAGCGCAGGTGCGGCAAATAAACCAGCGGTAAACAACAAGGAATCGCCGGGTAAAAACGGCATGATTACCAATCCTGTTTCAATAAAAATCACCAGAAACAATACAACGTAGATGGCATTTTGATACTCGCGTACGATCCACTCGAAATCGAGGTCGATAATGTGTTTGAATAATTCGATCATGGTACGAAAATAGTTTTTTTGATTGATGTTTGATTTGGGATGGATGATGTTTGATTCTTGATGTTGGATTTTTGATTGAGTTCGTTCTTCTGTTTACCCAGGTTTTACTTATGTCAGCTTACTTTGAGTAGTTGTTCAAAATTTGTTTCTGGAACTTCTGTTATTTTACCTGAAACCTCATCCAACATTTAAAATCAAAAATCACTTTATCTTCACACTGATTTCCATTTGAAACGTCGCCACCGATTCTCCGTCGGAAGTAGCTTCAACGGTAACAAACATATTTTGACGTTCACCGGTTTGCTGCGCCAGAAGCACCAATTCTTTGACTTTTACTCCTTCGTTGGATGTAAAAAACACGGTAGACATAGCTCGCTTATGAAACGTAGCTTGCATGGATTTGAATACAAATGAGGGTTTCACGCCCAATTCTTCCGAAAAATAAAAGGCATGCAACCCAGCTGCAACATCGGCACCAACAGCCAATGAACCGAAATACATACTTTTCAAGTGATTGCGGGTACGTCTTCTGAGTCGAATGGAAAGCACAGCTTTTTGGTCGTCGATCGTTTCCAGTTTAGGACGCACAAAACCAATCAACGGAATGTACCACCATCCCATTATGCGCAGCATCCAACGCCACTGTGAAAGAGTTTTACGCTTTGCCATTTTCGAGTAGTTCACTTACAATTTGAGCAACAGGTCGTATTGTATGTACGTGTTCGATGCTCGGACCTGCACACCAAACAGTTTTATAAGTAGCACCGAATGCTGCTTTTTTGAGGCTTTGCATTCCGCGGTAAAAAACAATGGCTTTTACCCACTTTTTGATGCGTTTATTCTTATTCAACAAGCGCTCGAGCCAGTTTTGGGTCGTTCCGATTTCCTTGACGTAAGGTGTTTTTATTACCGTACAAGGAGTTCCGGAAAGTTTGGTGGTTGTTACAATATCTTTGGCTCCGAAATCAACGCAGGCTTGTTTGTATTCTTGCGACACATCGGCTTCTTCTGATGCGATGAAAATACTTCCGATCGAAAAACCATCGGCACCGTAGGACTTGATCACATCCAAATCGGCCTTGCACCCTACTCCACCGGCTGAAATTACCGGAATGGAAACAGCAGCTTTGATGGCTTGAATAAGTGATTGTGGTGATAAATCGCCTAAATGTCCACCGGCTTGGTTGTTTACGGCAATCACTGCATCAGCGCCCAATTCGGCTACTTTTTGAGCATATTTTACATCGGTGACATCACAAAATACCTTGATTCCGATTTTATGTGCTTCTTCGATCACTTTAGCAGGCGAACCGAGCGAAGTAATGAAAAAATCGACCTTTTCTTCGCAACAAACCTTCAGCTGTTCTTCCATTAGAAAATTGGACGCATTGACGATCAAGTTGATGCCAATTGGTCCGGTTGCAGCGGCTTTGATGGTTCTGATTCCGGTTCTCAATTCTTCAACCGTGCGGTAATTCAACGCAGGAATAGCTCCTGCAATACCGGCCTCAGAAGCAGCGATCAGCATTTTCTCGTTGGAAACCAAAAACATGGGCGCCATGATGATCGGATACTTGATATTCAGTAAACGGCAAAGGGCTAAATCAGAAAGGGGATTTTCCATAGGTCGAAGTTACCGAAAATTTTCAATGAAAATGAGCACTCAAAAAAACACCTTCAAAATTCCGTAACATTGCGGGATTAATGAATCCAACTAATTAAATATCAATAAATTAAAAATTTAAATCGGTAATGAATTTCATTCTGAATGATTTACCAAAATACCCCATTTGCTATAGCGAATAATCACTACTTTCGAATAGCTTTGTTACAAAGTAAAAACTATGAAATCAACGGCTTCCAGTAAATTGGTTTTCTTCTGTTTAGTGAGTGTTTTTTGTCTCTTGAGAATAGAAATTTCCGCTCAATCCCAATGGGCTTCATCAATTATCGGTTATTCCTCGGTTTCTGCATCCGGAGCAAAAAAACAGTACAAACCCGAGCAAGTATTAGGAAAACCGAATAAACTTCCAGCAACCGGATCGGCAGCAACTGCGTGGTCATCATTAACAGATGACGGCGGAACCGAATACATTCATGTAGCGTTTACAAAAGCGCAAAAAGCCCAACAAATAGCTGTTGCAGAGAATTTCAATCCGGGAAGTATTACAAAAATAGAGGCATACGATTCAACTGGAACCTCTTACCTGATTTATGAAAACAGTGCTCCGGAAGCTATTTTAACTACGCAGGGAAGAATGTTTTATCACTTTTTCCCGATGACAACTTATGCAGTGAAATCCGTTAAAATCACCCTGAATACACTAGCTGTTCCCGGTTCCAACCAACTCGACGCGATTGGAATTTCTGCCAGTACCGATTCGTTAAAAGCATTGATCAACCTGGTTAAGTCAACGGAAACAGTAGAACCGAAAGTGAATTTAGGCGAAATGATCAACAGTGCAACAGACGATTTATTACCAGTTATTTCGCCGAACGGTAAAACCTTGTACTTCACCCGACAATCACATCCCGACAACACCGCTCCTATCAGCAATCAGGACATTTGGTTTTCTTCCATCAATGAAAAAGGTGAATTCAGTGCTGCGCAAAACATTGGTGCTCCGTTGAACAATAGTGAAAACAGCGCTACTACATCCATTACTCCTGACGGACAACGCATGCTCGTACTCAATGTCTACAATCCGGATGGAAGCATGGAAAAAGGCGTTTCCATTTCGCATTTCAACGGCACCACTTGGGGATTTCCACAAAAAGTAATCATCGATAGTTTTTACAACGACAATATCTATGGCGAGTACATCCTTTCCAATAGCGGACGATTTTTGATAATGACACTTGAGCGCAACAACGCCGAAGGTTCCAAAGACATGTATGTTTCCTTCATTAAAGAAGACGGAACGTGGACAGCTCCTAAACACATGGGAAATACCATAAATTCGGCCGAAAGTGAAACCTCGCCTTTTTTATGTGCAGATGAACGAACGCTTTATTTTTCCTCGAAAGGAAGAAGCGGTTTCGGATCGAATGACATGTTTGTGACGCATCGTTTGGACGATACATGGCTCAATTGGAGCGAACCCGAGAATTTGGGAGACGCCATTAATACTTCCGGTTGGGATGCCTATTTCAGTTTACCTGCCAACGGTGAATATGCGTATTATGTTTCCTATTCAAACTCGTTGGGTGGAGCAGATATTTTCCGTCAGAAACTTCCCAATTGGGCGAAACCGACTCCGGTTGCGTTGGTAAACGGGCAAGTGCTTCACGCCAAAACCAAACAACCGATGCGTGCAAAAATCACCTATAAGAACCTGACAAACGGTTTGATTTTGGGCGAAGGTTACTCCGATTCACTTACAGGGAAATTCGAAATTGCACTTCCTTCAGGGTTCAAATACGCCATTATTGCCGATAAAAATGAATTCTATTCCGTGAACGAAACCGTTGATCTCACACAACTAAAAGCCTACAAAGAATTGACCAAAAATATCTTTATGGTGCCGATCGAAGTGGGTGAAACCGCACGATTGAACAACTTGTTTTTTGACTTCAACAAGGCCGTGCTAAAACCGGAATCGTTTGTAGAATTGGATCAACTAGTGCAATTGATGAAACTAAAACCAGCGCTCGAAATTCAGATTTCCGGTCACACCGATGACGTTGGCGAAATACAGTACAACATCGATTTAAGTTTAAAGCGTGCCAAAGCCGTCCGTGATTACCTCGTCTCAAAAGGAATTGCAGTCAATCGCATTACTTACAAAGGATTTGGCGAATCGAAACCATTGGCACAAGGCACAAGTGATGAAAGCCGGCAATTGAACCGACGTGTTGAATTTCTCATTTTGAAGAAATAAATCAGTTTTAATACCGAAATTTACGGCATGGCTCAGTTTAAAGATTGGATTCATGCCGCACGATTGCGAACGCTTCCATTATCGGTTTCAGGTATTTTAGTAGGATCGCTACTGGCATTGCAAAACGGACATTGGAATCCGGTGGTGTTTGTATTGGCGCTTTCTACAACGTTGTTGTTTCAAATTCTTTCCAACCTAGCGAATGATTTGGGGGACACGCTGAAAGGTGCCGACAATGCCAATCGAGTTGGTCCGGAACGTGCGGTTCAATCGGGCGCTATTTCCATTAATGCCATGAAACGTGCGGTTGCCATTACAGCAATTTTATCGGGCATTAGTGCTGGCGCGTTGATTTGGAAAGGAACAGCCAACCTAAGCATGAATAGCGTTTACGGTTACATCGGTCTTGCTATTGCCTGCGTTTTGGCAGCCATCACCTATACCATGGGAAAACGCGCTTACGGCTATTTCGGTTTGGGCGATGTGTTTGTGTTTATCTTTTTCGGATGTGTGAGTGTGATTGGCGTTTATCCGCTTTTTGCTGATGAATTGATCCTTGAATTGATCTTTCCGGCAATCACCATCGGTTTACTAAGTACTGCCGTTCTCAATCTCAATAATATGCGTGATCAGATCAATGATGCTTCGGTAGGAAAACGAACGTTGGTCGTGAAACTAGGTTTCATGAACGCAAAAACATATCACTTGACATTGGTTGTTACCGCAATGTTGAGTTGGATTGCCTTTCTTATTTTCAAACAACACTGGATCGGTTTCATTTCGTGTTTACCCTTCATTTTACTGTTGAAACACATCCTCTTTGTTGTAAAGAACAATGAACCTCGCGCCTTTGACCCGGAATTGAAAAAAGTAGCATTGTCCACCTTTTTTATTGCGGTATTGTATACCATTTCAGTTATCATCGTTACATGGAATACAGTAGCTTACTAGGCACTATTCCAGACGGGCTGCAAGCTTCGTTTGAAGCACACACCTTATTGTTTAAACAACCGAGTGGTACTAGTCGCGGAATTTTGACAGAGAAAAAACTGTGGCTCATTCGCATCTGGTCGGTTGACGATAAAACAGTTGTCGGAACCGGAGAATGCAGTGTTATCCCAGGACTTTCTCCTGATTTCAGCACAGTTGATCACTACGAAACCGAACTTCGGGCGATCACCGAAAATCCGGTTCATTTCCTGAGCAATCCGCAGTTATTAAGTACGAAACCTTCATTGCTCTTTGGCCTTGAAACCGCATTTATCGATTGGAAAAACGGTGGCAAAGGTGATTTTTTCGATTCGGCATTTTCTCGCGGAGAACGATCCATCCCGATCAACGGCTTGGTTTGGATGGGAAGCGAGCAGTTTATGCACGAACAAATTGAACAGAAATTAGCCGCTGGTTTTTCATGCATTAAAATGAAAGTTGGTGCCATTGATTTTGAAACCGAAATCGCTCTTCTGGAAAGCATTCGCAAACGTTATTCCGCTGATCAAATTACCTTACGCGTCGATGCCAACGGTGCTTTTTCGCTGCATGAAGTTGATGAAAAACTGCAACGACTAGCCGATTTAGACATTCATTCCATTGAACAACCGATTGCAGTAGGTCAACATGCTGCCTTGCGCGATTTATGCCAGCGAACACCGCTTCCTATTGCTCTGGACGAGGAACTTATTCCGGTTTACGAATCGCCCAAAAGAGCGGCATTACTCGAGTTTGTAAAACCGCAATACATTATCCTGAAACCGAGTTTACACGGAGGTTTTTTGGGGTGTTTGGAATGGATAGAACTAGCTGCAAAAAACGGAATTCCGTGGTGGATGACTTCCGCTTTGGAATCAAACATCGGTTTAAATGCCATTGCTCAGTTTACCGCAGCGTTTGATCCTGTTATTCCGCAAGGATTGGGAACCGGCGGGTTGTATGAAACGAATTTTGAAACGCAGTTGGTGATTGAAAACGGGGCGCTTTTCAAGCGAAAATAACCCACGTAATATTGCAAAATGACGTGCCAAAAAAACACCCGTAATTTTGCAATATTACGTGGAATGAAAAATCCATCAAATCCACATTTTTTTTGAACATTACATGCCTTTAGTCACCCAAACGTTTGATCCTGTTATTCCGCAAGGATTAGGAACAGGTGGGTTGTATGAAACGAATTTTGAAACGCAGTTGGTGATTGAAAACGGGGCGCTTTTCAAGCGAAAATAACCCACGTAATATTGCAAAATGACGTGCCAAAAAAACACCCGTAATTTTGCAATATTACGTGGAATGAAAAATCTGAATTTCGGCCATTTTTAAAGGGGAAAACCAACATTCATTCACAAAAAAGGGCCTCGATAAATCGAAGCCCTAAATGAAATTTCAGTCTAACATCATCGAATCAATTCCACAAATCCGTGTCCTTCTAACGTATCACCGGTAACACCAGTCACTGTGTACTGATAGAAGTAAACACCTTCACTTGCCGGATTTCCGTCTACTTTTCCATCCCAAACAGGGTTGATTCCTGAACCAGTATACATCGTGATTCCCCATCTGTTGGTAATGGTAAATTCAATATGCGTTGCATTGGTCGTTATCAATTCAAAGAACGGATTTTCCTCGTTACCGTCAGGTGTAAACACATTCGGTGCAATGACTGTCGGATAAGGGAAAATACACGATCCGTCGTTCACGGTAGCCGTCGGATTGTAATTGGTAGCCAACGGATCCGTACAACCGCAGACATACGCATTAATGGAAATAGTTGCCGTATCCGGACATTGACCGTCGAATGAAACAATCAGCTGAGCTGTTCCGGGCGGAATGTAAGTTTGCGTTTGCGCATTGAGGTTATTCACATTCGCCGTTTGTCCGTTACCAAACGTCCATGCATAATTGTCGGAATGCTTACTGGTATTCGTAAACGTCACATCCAGCGGTTCACATCCGTCAACTGTTGATGCCGAGAAAATAGCCTCCGGTGCATCTAAAATGTATAATGTGTCCGTTGAAACCAAGGTGTCGCCGCAATCATTTACCGTATAAGCAGTAATAATAACCGTTTCAGGTCCATCATCTATACCATCATCAACAGGATTTAACGTCAACACAATTTGAGCTTCGCCCGGTAAAAAAGTCACCGGATTCACCATGTTATTGTAATCCGTTCCTTCAACCGCTACGCCCTCCAAATCATAATCAACGATCAAGGTATCACCCAATTGGCTTGCTGGTCGAGTGAAAATAAATTGAGCATTTGTACATCCTTCAATAACGTTGGTATCTCCGTTTACCGTTGCTACTGCAATATCCACCGCTTCAGAAGCAAAACTTCCTCCTTCAAGGAATACTCCCGAATCGAATACAGGATCACCTGCATCTCCAATAGCCAACTTGATATGATATGTCTGGCCACATTCTACTGAAGCTTGAGCAACCAACACAACTGTATTACCATCATATTCATAATTGGTCGTGACATTATTTCCGGCATAAAAAACACTGTATGTTGCCCAATTGGGGTCAATTGCATCACAATTTCCTGGTTGGCCATTGCCCCCAGAAACTCCGGGATTAACCGTGTTAATAGAAACTGCAGTAGTTGTAAAAGAGCCGGGGTTTGCCGGATCAGGGATTAATGCAATATTCGCTGCATTGTACATTCCACCGGCCGGATTGGCACCAGTCAAAAAGAATCCGAAAGCATCGTTCACAGAACCGCAAACATATTCGGGATATTCTTCCGAAGCGAAAACGTAGCGAAACGAAATCAAGTTACCTGCCGGAACAAAATCAAACTCTATTACTGCTTCATCAAAAATCTGATTCGGAGTAATGGATTGTAAATCCGTATCTACTCCCTGATTTCCGGATCCTCCAAGAGATGAACCTCCGCCCAAATTTGCCTGAGCAGCCAATTGCACATCACCGCTTCCAAGGATCAATCCGCTTGTTAAACCGAAGTTACCGACCGGAGCATTAAATTCTCCCACACTTTCGCTCACAATTGTTGCTGCTCCACCGTTGAATTGAATATTTGAAACTGTTACACCTCCACCTAACAAGACATTCTGAACATATTGTTCAACCGTCAAGTTGTTGGTAACCGTTGTTTGCCCGAAAGCAGTAAAGCTTCCTCCGATTAACACAAGTAAACCAAAAAACTGACAGAATCTTTTAATACTTAACATAACCACTCTTTTTTTAAACCTTATGACTTAGAGACGCCCAAAGTATTGTGAAAGTTGTTTGAAGTCGAAAAAAACGCATTCTATTTCTCCTTTCGGCACGAACCGAAGACTTTATGCACGAGCTTCATCTAAAAAAACAGCTTTCCCCTAAAAAAAGAGATATACTTCGTACTTTCGTGCTTCAATAAAAACGAGATGCAAACGCGTCTTCAGCAGTAATTCATACGCATGCAAAACAGAATCACATCCCTTTTCAATATTCAATATCCGCTCATTCAGGCGGGTATGATTTGGTGTTCGGGCTGGGAATTGGCTTCGGCGGTTTCCAATGCCGGCGGACTCGGAATTATCGGTTCGGGATCTATGTATCCTGCCATCCTGGAAGAACACATCTTAAAGTGCAAAGCCGCTACCGATAAACCGTTTGCGGTAAATCTACCCATGCTTTATCCGAACATCGAAGAACACATTGCGCTCATTATCCAGCACAAAGTTCCAATCGTTTTTACTTCGGCAGGAAACCCGAAAACCTATACAGCTCGCTTGAAAGAACAAGGCATTACGGTTGTACATGTAGTATCGAGTGCCAAGTTTGCGAAAAAAGCACAAGATGCAGGTGTCGACGCCATTGTTGCCGAAGGTTTTGAAGCCGGTGGACACAACGGACGCGATGAAACAACCACTTTTTGCCTCATTCCGATTGTGAAAGCCGAAGTGGAAATTCCATTAATCGCTGCCGGCGGAATAGGAACCGGACGAGGCATGTTGGCCGCCATGAATTTGGGTGCAGACGGTGTACAAATCGGATCGCGTTTTGTGGCTTCGCCCGAATCTTCTGCTCATCAAAATTTCAAGGAAGTTGTGATCAACTCGGAAGAAGGCGACACGATGCTTACCTTAAAAGAACTGACACCGGTTCGCTTAGTAAAAAACGCTTTTTACAATCAAGTTCACGAAGCCTACGAAAAAGGAGCTACAATTGAAGAATTAAATGCACTTTTAGGTCGTGGACGTGCCAAAAAAGGCATGTTTGAAGGCGACTTGATAGAAGGGGAATTGGAAATCGGTCAAGTTGCAGGGTTGATCCGGGAAATAAAACCGGCAGCCGAAATCGTACAGGAAATCATCACCGAATTTAAACAAGCGTTGGCTGAACAAACCACCGCAAAATATACGTTTTAATGATTGCATTCAATCGCTTTAAACTCGACAACGGACTCACCGTTATTCATCACCTCGACCCTACTACTCCGATAGCTGTGGTAAATGTGCTCTACGATGTTGGGGCACGTGACGAGACGGAAGACCGTACCGGCTTCGCGCATCTTTTTGAACACTTGATGTTCGGCGGATCGGTCAATATCCCCGATTTTGACGCACCACTTCAGTTTGCAGGTGGCGAAAGCAATGCTTTTACGTCGAATGACATTACCAATTACTACGACACTTTGCCTGTTCAGAATATTGAAACGTCTTTGTGGTTGGAAAGCGATCGTATGCTTTCCTTGGCTTTTACGCCCAAAAGTTTGGAAGTGCAGCGAAACGTGGTTATTGAAGAATTTAAACAACGTTATTTGAATCAGCCGTATGGCGATGTGTGGCTCGAACTCCGACCGCTTGCTTACCGCGAACACCCTTACAAATGGGCGACTATCGGTAAAGAAATCAAGCACATCGAAGAAGCCGAAATGGAGGATGTGAAAGCATTTTTCAAAGCTCATTACCACCCGGCTAACGCTATTTTGTGTGTTGCAGGAAATATTTCGTTGGAAAGAACTACTGAGTTGGTCAACAAATGGTTTGGCGACATTCCCGCTTCGTTAAAACCCGAGCGCATGTTGCCTCGTGAACCGCAACAAAAAGAATACCGCGAAAAAACCATCGAACGTGCCGTTCCGAATGATGCATTCTATTATGCTTTCAAAATGCCGGAAAGACGCTCGTTTGAATACTACGTGGCGGATATCATTTCCGATGCACTCGGACGTGAAAAATCGTCGCGTTTGTACGGAAAACTCAAAAAAGAACTCAAACTCGTCACTTCCATAAACGCTTACATCACCGGTTCAATGGACGAAGGTTTATTGGTGATTGACGGAAAACTGAGTGATGGTGTTACTTTCGAACAATTGGAAAAAGCGCTGTGGGAAACCCTCGATGAACTCAACGCACATCCGTTATCTGAAAGTGAAGCTGCCAGACTGTTGATCAAAATCAGAACGGTAAAAGAATTCCAAGAACAAGGTTTGTTGAACCGCGCCATGAATCTCTGTATTTATGAGCTATTGGGCGATGCCAACGGTGTAAACGAAGAGAATGCGTTGTACCAATCCGTTACTGCCAAACACATTCAGGAATTGGGTAAAACCATGCTCCGTAGAGAAAATTGTTCCGTTTTACGCGTAAAAGCCATTCAAGCATGATGCTCAGAACTACACAACCAACCGTTCTTCCGGTTCAACACATAGATTTTGTGAAACCGCATATTTTCGACGTTACCGAAGAGGTTCGTCTACTTTGGATGAAAGATGTTCCCAACGATACCGTGCGCCTCGATTTGTTTTTCGATGCCGGAATTATCCGCGGAGACAAAAGCATTCCTGCCATTGTTCATAGTTTATTGTTTTCCGGAACAGCTGAAAAATCGTCGGTTGAAATTCATGAAAGCATCGACGCTTTGGGCGGCTTTTTGGATACCGATCTGTCGTTTGAAACGGCTGTGGTAAGTATTTACTGCTTGCGCGAAAACCTCGATCGCATTGCATTGTTGGTAGGCGATGCCATCAACGGTTTAAGTTTCCGCGAAAGTGAAGTGGAAGACACCTTGCGTTCTATGGGACAAAAATACCGCGAGAATCAGCAAAAAGTGCGCAATGTAGGCCAACAAAAGTTTCGAAAATTGTTGTTTGAATCGCACACAGATTATTCTACGCTCGCCGAAGCTGCCGACTTTGAAGAAGGCAATTACGCGACCATGAAACGTTACTTCAAAGATCACTATTTGCATGGATTAACGCGCATTACGTTGGTCGGAAATGTAGAGCAAGATTCGGTAGATGCACTCATCGATTTATTCGGAAAGTGGGCCGTAGATCGTATACCTGAATTTGGGAAATCGTTTGAAGCAACGCAAAAACGCCATCATTTTCCGGTTGAAGGAGCTGTTCAAACTGCCATTCGTATGGGGAAAATGCTCTTTCCGAAACAACATCCGGATTACATCGGTTTTCAGTTTTTGAATACCATTTTGGGCGATTATTTCGGTAGTCGATTGATGTCGAATATTCGCGAAGACAAAGGTTATACCTACGGTATCGGTTCCGTAATCATGGAATTGCAAAACGACGGGTATTTTGTGATCGTTACCGAAGTTGGGAAAGATGTCACGGAAGCCACGCTCACCGAGATTCAATTTGAATTGAAGCGTCTACAAGAAGAATTGGTTTCTGACGAAGAATTGGAGTTGGTGCGCAACTACATGCTGGGGCAATTGCTCAAAAGCGCCGACGGACCTTATGCTATGTTAGACATGTACAACAGTGTGGATATGCATGGAATGGATCTTGGTTTTTACGACCGCGCCATTGCCGAAATTCGCGCCATGCAAGCACCACGTTTGCAGGAATTGGCAAAAACGTATTTGAATTGGGAAGATTTCTTAATAGTTACCGCAGGATAGCAACGATTTCGTTTTAAATCCGTTTACACTAAAAGGTTCAATTTTTCGTTTTCACACTATGCGTTTACGTCTCCTTCTGATAGTGCTTGTTTTGTGCTCTGCTTACAGTGCCCGTGCAACGCATGTGATGGGAGGCGAAATCACTTGGAAATGCAGTGGAAACGGCTATGTTTTCGAATTGATTTTTTACCGCGATTGCAATGGTGTGGAAGTCAATACCATTTCGGAAAACATCGAAGTATGGAATCATCCTACTGTGAGCAACATCTTGGTGGCTTTTATCAGCAGACAAGATATCTCACCAACATGTTCACCTGTGCCAGGATCACCGCCCGCTTTGGATTGTGGTAGCGGAGCCAGTGGCGGAAATGGTATCGGAGCTATTGAAAAAATCACTTACAGAAGTGCGGTGATCTTACTTCCCGGAAATCCACCTGCTGGAACGGGATGGATTTTTACCTATGACAATTTTTCGCGCAGTAATCTCATCACCAATCTTCAAAATCCGGATAACTACGGCTTGACCATTACGGCTAAAATGTTTCCTATTCCGGGTGCGGCAGCTGGCGTTTGTATCGACAATTCGCCTCAATTTCTACAGGATCCTTATTTGGTAAGCTGTTCGGGCGAAAATTATTCCTACAATATGCATCCTGTGGATGTTGACTTGGATTCGTTGCACATGGCTTTCGGAATTCCAATGAATAATTTTTCGGGTGTTTACAATCCGCCGATTAGCCCTGATCCTGTTCCTTACGAAATCGGTTTTTCATCCACCAATCCTACACCAGACGCAAGTTTTCAAGCCGGAAATATTCCTGCTCAAATTGATCCGCTCTCGGGTGAATTGACCTTTAATAGTTCTACCATCGGCAGTTTTGTGGTGAAAGTGGTCACGCAAAGTTTCCGCAAAGGCATTTTGATTGCTGAGGTGGAGCGTGAAATGCAACTCATTGTACTCAATTGTACAGGAAACAATACAGCTCCGGTGATCACTCCACCATTCGCTGGCTTGTTTGAAACCACCGTTGATGCCGGAACACTTGTCACATTTAACCTCACGTCGACTGATGTAGAAGTGTTGCAAGACGGTTCGCCGCAAAACAATATTTTGACTTCGACCGGTTTGTTGTACGGCACCAATTTCACCAGTACCAGTGGTTGTGCAGTTGGACCATGCGCTACGCTGAATCAAACGCCTGCCATCATCGGCATTCAAGGAGCAACAACGCAGTTTTCGTGGCAAACAGATTGCAATCATGTGGTTACCGCTTATGGTGATGTTGCCGAAATGATTCCGTATCATTTTGTGTTCAAGGTGCAGGATAACTACTGTCAAATTCCGAAAATCACCTACAGAACCGTAACCATCAATGTGCGAAATCCGGGAATCATTCCGGCCACAAGTATTAATTGCATTACAACCGCTCCAAACGGCGATGTGACCGTAAACTGGGATGCTGTTGCAGATCCTGACGGAACATTTGTGGAATACCAATTGCATTCGGTGCAAAACGGCTTGTTGGGAACCTACCCGCTAGCAACAACCAGCGCTGTTGTTCCTTTTCCGGGTGCCGCACATGACTTTTTCGTAAATGTCATTTCGGGATGTAACGGAAATGCAACAACCACCAGCGACACGATTCAAAATGTATTTTTGGATGTCAGTAATCCGAGCGACGGAACAGCCATTCTACAATGGAATTCGCCAACTGTAACTCCACTTCCGGGAATGAGTCCGAACATCACCATTTGGCGTGAATATCCTGCCGGAGTTTGGAATATCTTGGCAACAGTTCCTTACGGAACAACATTCTTTAAAGACACCATCGACATTTGTTCTACGCATTTGAATTACATGGTGGTTTACGAAACTCCGACCTGTCAATACAATTCCAATATAGACGGTGATGATTTTGATGATATGATCACGCCAGATTTACCAATTATCACAAGTGTTTCCATTGATACCTTGACCGGAAATCCTGTGATTACATGGAATGTCAACAATCAACCCGACACTTACGGTTATGTCATTTACCAGCAAGATGTCAACGGTTTTGTAGTGGAAATCGATACGGTTTGGGGAATCAACAATACTACCTACATTCACAACACGGTAGTAAGCGGTCCGATGACGTATTCGGTTGCAGCCTTCGATTCTTGTTTCACCATTGCTGTTCCGCCAACTTATCAAACTTCTGCCAAAGCGGCACTTCATAGTTCGGTTTTCTTAACTCGGGCAGTCAATGTGTGCGACAATACCGTTTCACTTACCTGGACAGATTATGTTGGTTGGAATGCCGGCTTGCAAGATTACACTATCTTCATGCGTGAGAATGGTGGTGCTTGGACCAACGTTCAGACGGTTGCCGGAACCACAAAATCCTTACAATTACTCCCGCTTTCGTCTTATTGTTTCTCTATTCGGGCCAATAACGCAAATGGAACCGAAGCATTTTCGAATATCGTTTGTTTTACGCTCACCGGTCCTACTCCGCCCGCAACACATTACCTTCGCGTTGCAACTGTTGACG
>Ga0302293_10000137_pt1 | contig 43056 bp, 37 predicted proteins | sample III_Fen_N2_2_FD_198758 | JGI IMG/M metagenome (GOLD analysis project Ga0302293, IMG submission 198758) | Peat permafrost microbial communities from Stordalen Mire near Abisko, Sweden - III_Fen_N2_2 | ecosystem: Environmental > Terrestrial > Soil > Wetlands > Permafrost | place: Sweden: Abisko...
TAACGCGCATTGCCGGACAACCGGAATAGGTAGGAGTGATAACAATTTCAGCGGAATCCCCTTCCAGTTTAATTGACCGGACAACACCTAAATCAACTACCGATAAAACAGGAACTTCCGGATCTGAAACATCTTCCAGCCAATGCCAAATGTCGGTTACGGTTACCATTCCATGCCCGGATAGGCGCGTTGCATGTATTGTAAATCAGCCAATAAAAAACCAAGATGTTCAGTATGTTTTCCCAATCGACCACCTTGTTGTTTCCAATTGTTGGTAGGAATTGTTAATGTAGCTTCACGCACAACTTCCTGAATTCGCTCCATCCATAGCGGACGTAAAGCTTCCAAATCAACGCCAACTTTTGCTTCGATCATGGCTTGATCGGTTTCATCCATAAAGAATAATTCTTCGGAATAACGCCACAATTGATCAAGTGCTGCTTGGGTACGTGTGTGTGATTCGTCGGTGCCATCACCCAAACGAATGATCCATTCGGATGAATGCTTGCAATGGTATTTTGTTTCTTTCAACGATTTTTCAGCAATCGCTGCCAATTGCGTATCGGAAGAATGTTTCAAGGCATCGTAAAACAACACGCGGAAGGTATCAAACAACCATTGGCGCACCATTGTTTGTCCGAAATCACCATTGGGTTGTTCAACCAATAGGGCATTTTTATAATCGTGTTCGTAACGTAAAAAAGCCAAATCATCAGCCGTTTTCCCTTCGTTTTGAACACTTGCTGCATATTCGAACAACGTAGTTGCCTGACCAATTAAATCAAGCGCAATATTCGTCAACGCAATATCTTCTTCTAATACAGGACCATGTCCACACCATTCTGAAAGTCGTTGACCCAGAATTAAGCTATCGTCAGCAATGCGAAGCGTATATGAGTATAAATTATCGTTCATCTTTTTTGTTTAGACGGAAGACTTTAGACTGATAGACTTAAGATAAAAGACCAACCATTTGTCTTAAGTCTCTTGTCTTCAAGTCTTGGATCTTCTTACATATGAGAAATACCATCCGGAACATCGTAAAACGTCGGATGACGGTACACTTTACTTGCTGCCGGTTCAAACAACGAATCCGAATCATCCGGATCAGAGGCTATAATTTCACTTGATGGAATTACCCAAATGGAAACGCCTTCATTTCTACGTGTATAAACATCACGTGCGTTTTCTATTGCCAATTGCGCATCCGGAGCTCTTAAACTTCCTACATGCTTATGGTTTAATCCTTGTTTACTGCGAATAAAAACTTCCCACAAAGGCCATTCTTTCGTAGACATACGTTCTTGTTTTTATAATTTAAGATGCTTGTTTTTGTTTGGCTTTACGCTTTTCTTCATGCGCTAAGGCCGCTTCACGCACCCATTGTCCGTTTTCTTTTGCTTTTTTACGAGCGGCAATTCTGTCTGCATTACACGGACCGTTACCTTTCACAACTTCCCAAAATTCGTCCCAGTTGATGGCTCCAAATTCATAGTGCCCTGTTTCTTCATTGAATTTCAAATCAGGATCAGGAACCGTTAAACCGATCATTTCGGCTTGCGGAACGGTAACATCTACGAATGTTTGACGCAATTCGTCGTTACTGAAGCGTTTGATCTTCCAATTCATCGATTGTTGTGAATTTGGAGAATCAGAGTCGTTTGGTCCGAACATCATCAACGCCGGCCACCAAAAACGGTTCAACGCGTCTTGTGCCAAGGCTTTTTGTGCAGGAGTTCCTTTCGCAAGTGTACTCATGATCTCAAACCCTTGACGTTGGTGAAACGATTCTTCTTTACACACACGCACCATGGCACGAGCGTAAGGTCCGTACGAACAACGACAAAGCGGAACCTGATTCATGATCGCAGCTCCGTCTACCAACCAGCCAATTGCGCCCATATCTGCCCAAGTTAACGTTGGATAGTTAAAAATGGACGAATATTTTGCTTTTCCGGAATGTAAATCGTCAATCGTAGATTCGCGATCTGCACCAAGTGTTTCAACAGCGCTGTACAAGTATAAACCGTGACCGGCCTCGTCTTGTACTTTCGCTAATAAAACGGCTTTTCTGCGCAGGTTAGGAGCCCGGGTAATCCAGTTTCCTTCCGGCAACATACCCACTACTTCAGAGTGTGCGTGTTGTGAAATTTGACGAATCAAGGTTTTACGGTATTCCTCCGGCATCCAATCTTTTGGTTCGATACGGATGTCTTTGTCGATTTTTGCTTGAAACGCAGTTTCTAAGGCTTCCAAATTGGTCTCTTTCATTGCCGATAAATTGCTTAACAAATATACGTCTTATTTACTAGTTAATCGCGGTTTAACCCTAAATTAAGGAAGTCAGCACTTCTCTGATTCGTTCCGTATTGGTTTGATGAAATCAGTGTTTTCTTCCAAATGATCTCTATCAAAACAAACAACGCCGAACAGAAAATGTTCGGCGTTTCAAAAAAGGGTTTGTTTGTTCGATGTGTTCGAACGGGGTTGTTATTGGCCTTCAATATATTCTTCGAGTGCGCTATAGCTCGATTCATAACCGAAGGTGTTCTTTAATAAGAAGTAATTTGCTTTATCGTAACACTTACTGTAGGCAAATTTTGCCCAATCGAGTTTATTGGAGTCAAATGTGAAGGTTTTATTGATGTCTGCAATTTGCTGAGCAGACACCTGTGTTTTGTTGGCGTAGCTTTTTGCGATTTCCAATTTATTAGAATCAAAGGTCTCGCTTTTAATCATTTCCAATAATTTCAGGAAAGCAGGTTCATGAGAGCCATCGCTGTAAGTGCTTCCTCCATTGTTGGGCGGATTGGAAACAACTGTTTCAGGTGTGCTGGTGTACCAATTGGTGCTAACGATGTTAACTGTTTGAATGATCTTAAACACACCGTTTTGATCGATTTCGGCAACTGCTCGCTGATTCCAAGCTAAGTTCAACGATCCGTTGTAAATGCTTGTTCCGTATTGCTGATCGGTAATTTGTATATAGGTATTTCCCCCCGGAAGATCGAAAAATCGGAAAATATTGGTGCTATTGGTTTGCGTTTGATTGTACGCTGTGGCGATGTGAGTACCTTGGCGTAAAACGCGAACAAATAATTCTGCACCGAAGCTCAATTGGCTCATTAGGGCAATTACTGCAAGAAGGTAAATTTTTTTCATGACAATCATTTTACTGTTACGATTGCCTTTACCGATATCGTGCCAAACTCAAAAAAACGCGTTTTTTTTGACAAAAAAATAACAAATACCGTTTCTGTGTGGCTTTAGGCTTGGGACGCATCCCGAGCCAATAGCCACAGCATCCCGAGTATACAGCCACAATATCAGAGTCACAAAAAAAAATCCCCATCTACCTTAGGTGGATGGGGATTCTTCAACTAGTTGAAATAGTCTTATCGATTCAACATCACCGGCATTACCAGCATGAGGATATCTTCGTTTTCATTGTCTGTAGAATTTGGCATCAACAAACCTGCTCTGCTTGGTTCACTCATCGCGATTTTCACTTCAGTAGCGTCGATGTTGTTGAGCATTTCCATTAAGAAACGCGAGTTGAACGCAATTTCCAAATCGGTTCCGTCATAATGACATGTCAAGCGTTCGTTGGCTTCGTTTGAGAAGTCAAGATCTTCTGCAGAAATATTCAATTCACTTCCTGCAATACGCAATTTCACTTGGTGAGTTGTTTTGTTAGCAAAGATGGAAACGCGTTTGATGGCGCCCAAAAACTGCAAACGATCAACCACTAACACATTCGGATTCTCTTTCGGAATTACCGCTTCGTAGTTCGGGTATTTACCATCAATCAAACGACACATCAATACGATGTCGTTGAAAGTGAAAATAGCGTTTGAATCGGAGTATTCTACCAATACTTCTTCATCACCACGAAGGTTTGATTTAAGAAGATTCAATGGTTTTTTCGGTAAAATAAATGCCGAACCACCTCCTGTAGATTGACTATCTGTTCTGCGGTAACGCACCAATTTATGCGCGTCTGTTGCCACGAATGTAATATCCGATGGACTGAACTGGCAATAAACACCACTCATTACCGGACGTAAATCATCGTTTCCGGTAGCAAACAACGTTTTATTGATTGCGCGACTAATAATTTCACCTGAAATGCGAATGCTTGAGCTTTTTTCGATAGAAGGAGTTTTCGGGAAATCATCGCCGTTAAAACCAACCATTTTCGATTTACCGTTGTCGTAAGCGATTTCAACCCCGAAGTTGGTGTTGTCGATTAGGAATGTGCACGGCTGATCCGGAAGGTTTTTCAAAACATCCAACAACATTTTAGCCGGAATGGCAATTTTACCGGTTTCAGAAGCTTCAACAGTCATGGTTGTACGCATGGTTGTTTCCAAATCGGAAGCCGAAATAGTGAGTTGGCCTTCTACAATGTCAAATAAAAAATTATCCAGAATCGGAAGGGTATTACTAGTGCTTAAAACGCCACTGATACTCTGTAGATGTCTCAATAAATTGGTACTGGATACAATAAAATTCATATCGATTTTTGAATGTGAACGCACAAATATAGTCAAATTTCTATCCTTAGATTCCGAAGGTGTTCACAAGTTTTAAGCACTTTTCAACCGATGAAACGGCAATTGTTTTTCGGTTTGCTATATTGTGGTTTAAAAAATGGTTTTCCACTGATTTTGAAAACGTCTTCAACTGAAAAACTCACTGCGTTTCAAGTCTCTAGTTCAATTATGGCTGCGGTTTTTCCTGTGCGTAATTGAAATAAATCTGCCCCATGATCAATGGGTTGAATACATAGTATTGGCCTTGAACCAGCTCGTTGTTGGGTAAAACGCACCATAAGTGGTTGACATCGTAATCGGCTTCTTTTCCGGTGTCGTCGGTGCGTGTGCCGTCCAATGTTGATTTTTTGCGGTAAAGTTTCAGAACCGAAGTAGCTCCTTTTGCGCTTTTCACAGTCAATACACAAAACGGCTTGCTGCGTTTTACGCTGTCGATTTGTTGTTTGTTCAGGTCGTAATTCGGTGACTCGAAGTGAATCATTTTGTAGTTCTGCAAGTAACGGTAAACCATTGATGTATCAATGCTTGGAAACGGTTTTCCGTTGCTGGTTACGTTGAAGTTTTTCCCTTTGCGTTTTACAGTGAAATTGCTTTCTGTTTCTGTCGAATAACGAACGTCAACACTTGCAATTTCATGCGTTTGGTAAGCGAAAATCTCGGTACACATCCATCTTCCTTGGTCGGCAAAGAAACGCGGACCAATCATACCTTGAAGTCCTTTGATCTCAGCAATGATAGGAAGATCGCTTTTACCGTTTTCTTCCGATTCAAGTAACATGTAAGTTCCGTAGTGATCTTGCGTTGATGAACCGATATACCACGTTTTTGACCATTCACCGTTCTTGAAAAACTGAACCTTCGTACTCAAGGTTGTCAAGCGATTTAGTACCGTTTTCACTGAATTATCAGGCACATATCCTTTGAATCGCACGTTGAATGCTGCTTCAAGTATGTTGGCAACTGGAACTTGTTGAATACATCCGCCGGCTTTATCGGTCCAGTGATTGCCAGAGCGGATCAATTCCATTTCGTTACCATTTGGCTCGCTGATAATGATGCGGTCAATGGCCGAAGTATCTTTTATTTCAAAATCTAAAGAAGCTACTTTCGGGTCAGATTTACCGGCTGAAGAGCTTAAATCATAGGCAACATATCCTAAAACTGCGATCAGGACCAGTGCGATTACTAAAAAAATGAGTCGTTTCATATCCTTAAGAACGTGCGTATCGTCGTTTGCGTAAGTAAAAAAGTGCTAAAGCAAGCAAAATAATACTGCCTGATGGTATTAACAGGTTGATTATCTTGTAGTAACTGGCGTCAGTTTTTACTTTTTCTGTGTCAATCGGGTGAATGTCGATGTGTTTACTGCGAATATCCAATACCGAATTATCGCCCATCATGTAGTCAACCATGTTTTGGAAAAATTCCTGGTTTCCGTAAATGATCGGTTGCATACCGGCTTGCGCCATTGTTTCGTCGTAACGCAAGTTGTTGAACTGAATAGGACGGTATTGCATCACGTTCGGGTTTTTCGGCGAAGGCATGGAGTCATAGTAGTTGCGGATAAAATCTCCGTTTCCAACCACCATCACTTTTCCTTCCTGAACGCTTTTGGGTTTGTAATGCGATTCCGGATTTTTAGCAAACGATTCTACAATACGGTTTTTAAAGTGTGAGTCGAACTTACCTTCAACCAATCCTGCTAAGCATTTTTTATTGGCTTCACTTTCCGGATTAGGCGTCAAAACCGGGTTTTTACCGTAGTTCATTGGCATCATCAAACTGATGAGTGGAGCCATTCCCGTAGTTGCAGAGTTGGTAGATGTGGTCAAAATTGGTGTGGCTCTGCGCGTTGGTGATTCGCCTACAAATTGCAATTCCGAAGCATACCGCAACATCACCGGATCAATGTTTCTTGAAATCGGGTGATCGGTTTGTGTTGCTGCAATGTGGAAGAACCACGGAATAAGACTTTGTTTGGCCATCGGAACCATTTTCGGAGCACAGCGCACATCGATGAGGTAGTTGTCGTTGACTTTTACACCGTAATCAAAAAGCATGCGTTCCAAACCACCGAGGTTGGTGCGAGTTGTATGCACCATTCCGTTCAATGCCAATGAATCGGCCGGAAAGGTCAATTTATCAATGAAGCACATCAATCGTCCGCCATTCATCACAAACTGGTCGATGATGTATTTGTCTTTGTCGGAAAGCGGTCCGCGTGGTCGCGCAATAACCAATCCTTTTACGCCGTCTAACGCAGCCAATGAATCATTCAGTGTAATATCTTCAATGGTGTAGTAAGGATCGATCAAATCACGTACACGTCGTGTTTCGGCATAACTCAACTCACCGTGACCTTGCAAAAAGGCAATGCGTGGTTTTTCTTCCAATGTGGCACGACGAATCGATGAAATGAGCATGTACTCGAGGTTGTTGATCGAGTTTTGAATCTGGTTATTGAAATTGGCGTCGAGCGTAAAGAAGTTTTTAGCCGAAGTTCCCGGCAACAGTTGCACGTAATCTTTGGTTACACCACCGTATTCGATCACGGCTCCCGGCCACAGCAAGAGTTGATTTTGCGCCCCGTCTTTGGTGTACATCAGGTTCATCGGAATAATTCCTTTGGCTTTGTTGTACAAGATTTCGTGCAAATAATCCTGATCGGCTTGATTTCCCTGATTCGGATCGATGAATTCGTATTCAATGCGATCATCGGCGTATAATTTGAATTCTTTGAGTTTGTCTTCGATGGCGTTGCGGAAGCGTTTCACTTCTGCCGGAAGATTTCCCTCAAGGTAAATTTTGATCAGTACGCGGTTTTTGAAATGGTCTTTGTTTTCAATAAACGAAATCGTTCCCTCTGAAAGTGAGTAACGACTGTCTTCTGTCATGTCGATGCGCGCATACATGAACGAACCGATGATGTTGACAATTACGACTAATAATACAACGATCAACAGGAGTACCCAATTGTAGATTTTCTTGATCGATTTTGATGTTTCGGCCATGGATTATCGTTTTAGGGATTTAACAACTGTCAATGCTGCGGTAATGAAAACGGCAATGAGTCCGAAGAAATACAACATATCTTCGGTGTCGATCACGCCCCGCATAATGGATTCGTAATGAGAAGTAATACCGATGTAGCGGAAAATAACGTCGTATTCACCCATGAGGTTAAACGATCCGATCAATTCCAAACCGTAATACATGAACAAACAAATGAACATTCCCAAAATAAAGGCAACAATCTGCGAGCTGGTGATGGAAGAAGCGAAAATACCAATGGCTACAAAGGCAGAACCCAATAAAACGAGTCCGAAATAGGAGGTAAGCATGGCGCCTTCGTCAATTACGGTAGTTTCCGCGCCGTCTTCGCCAACCGGATTAATTCCCAATTGACTCATGGAATAGTAATAAACCAAGGTCGGTAAAAGTGAAATGATTAGCAACGTAACGCCTGCAAAATACTTGGCAAGAATGATTTTTAAGTCGGTAATTGGTCGTGTAAACAACAACTCAATGGTTCCGTTTCTGCGTTCTTCCGCGATGGAACGCATGGTAATTGCCGGAATCAGCACTAAGAAAATCCACGGAGAAGCATTGAAAAACGGAATCAAATCCGCTTCGGCTCCTTCCAGTAAGTTCGCTTCACCTGAAATATACCAGTGTATTACACCGGATGTGATCAAGAAAATCAGGATAAATATGTATCCGATGGTGGAGCCCAAAAAGCTCCGTATTTCTTTCCAATATAATGCTCTCATACTTATTAAAGTGGGTCAAAAGTACGACTTAGATAAGACTTCGTCAACCGATTGTTACAATCATTAACGAAAGATAGTACACAAAACGTTGGAAAGTTATAGTAATGGCGACTCGCGAGTAGCCATTACTATAACGAAAAGACTCCGTCTTCGAAGTACGTATCAACCGACCATGCTTCGGGTTTGCCGCCAAACCACGGTTTGATTTTTCCCCACACGCCGCCAAACAATTCCGAATCGCGGTAATTATTGAGTGCGTCTTCGCTGTTCCAATAGCTGTAGGTAAAAACGATATTCGGATGCTTGATATCTTGTAGCAAACGCATGCCGTTACAGCCTTCAAAGCGACTAACACGTGTGTTAATGGTGTCGAAAAACGCTAAAAACGAATCGATTTTATCTTCCTGAAAAGTCAGTTTTACAATGCGGGTAATCATGGGTCAAAAAAGTGAATCGATTGTTTTGGCTGATCCGCGTGGTGTGAATTCTATGCGAACTACATCTCCGGTATGCAAGCCGAATAAACTGTCTGCTCCGCCGTTTACGCCGCGCGCACCTTTGTTGATGGCAATTTCCAGTAAATTGTTGTCGTTAAAGATCGCCACACGTTCGCCCGGCTGCACTTCGTTGTACGAACCGGAAATGGTATCGATGTAATAATCGCGTTTGCGAAACAAAATGGTGAACGGAGCTTCTTCGAAACGCGCAAACAATTCACGCGAAATATTGGTGATGGCGTTTCCGTAATGGTCAATGTGCACAATAGAACCTTTGATGAGGTTTTCCTCGAGAATTGGATTAATTGTAAACGCGCGTTTCCATTCGTCATGAGCGGAAGCAAAAGTGTCAACGGCAATTCCTTGCGCAATTTTCACCGCTGCCGGCACAAAAATATTCTTGGTCGGGAACTTAAATCCTGCCGGATTGGAGAGCACATCATCAATGAGCCAAAAGCCTTCCGGTTGATTTTCTTTTAGAATAAGTGCAAAGATTCCGTTGTCATTGGCAACAAAATAATGACCATCATAGAGCATTACTGCCGGGTAACTTCCGTCGCGGGAATTGATGACAGGTTCACTGTCAACCCCAATCACATGAACGGTTCCTTTCGGGAAGTCGGCATAAACGTTTGAAAGGCAAAAACTGGCTTGAGCAATATCGAATGCGCGAATGGCATGCGAAACGTCAACAATTACGGCAGAAGCATCCAAACGGTAGATACTTCCCTTTAATGCGGCCACGTAGTGATCGCTCAAACCCATATCGGTTGTTAACGTGATTATATGCATCCTCGTTTTTTCGCTTTTCAGCAACAAAAATTGATTAATTTTGATCCAAAAATAAGGGTTATAATTTGCAAAGCCCTAGGTAAAACGAAAGATTTATCCACATTGACAGAGAAGAAAATCGAAATCAGCGGTGTTAACATCGCTGAATTATTTGGTGTAAACAACACCAACCTGAAATACATCCGTACCTTTTTCCCGAAATTGCAAATCAACGCACGTGGGAATGAGCTTACTGTGGTGGGCGATTCAGAGGTAGCAGAACAATTTGAGCGCAAGTTTGAATTGATTTTAGCACACTTCAAAGAAACAGGCTTACTTACCGAAAATAACATCGATAACTTGATGTTAGAAGACGGTTCTACCATGCTTTCCGGCGATGGTTCCGAAACCTTGGTTCACGGAAACGGTGGTGTGAAAATCAAAGCGAAAACCGTTAATCAGCGCAAGTTGGTGCAAGCAGTGAACAAAAGCGATATGGTTTTTGCAGTTGGTCCGGCGGGAACAGGGAAAACGTACACTGCTGTTGCTTTGGCGGTTCGTGCTTTGAAAGCGAAAGAGGTAAAACGCATTATTTTGACTCGACCGGCTGTTGAAGCAGGAGAAAATCTTGGTTTTTTACCGGGCGATTTGAAAGAAAAACTCGATCCGTACCTGATGCCGTTGTACGATGCGCTCCGCGATATGATTCCACCCGAAAAATTGGGAGATATGATCGAATTCGGAATCATTGAGATTGCACCATTAGCGTTTATGCGCGGTCGTACACTCGATAAAGCGTTCGTGATTTTGGATGAAGCGCAAAATGCGACTGTGATGCAAATGAAAATGTTCCTGACGCGTATGGGACAAACAGCTCAGTTTGTGATTACGGGTGATATGTCGCAGGTCGATTTACCGCACCGTCAGCGTTCAGGATTGTCTTACGCATTGGATATTCTGAAAGATGTGGAAGGATTGGAAATCATTCGCCTGACGCAGAGTGATGTGATTCGACACAACTTGGTGAAGCGTATCATTGATGCTTTCGAGATTGCCGAAGCCAAAGAGAAAGAAGAAAAGTTTAAAAAAGATAACGAAGCAAAATGATACAAACGATCACAAGTACCAACTTTAATTTTCCCGGTCAGCAAGATGTTTACCGCGGTAAAGTGCGCGAGGTGTATACCTTGAACAATGGATTAGTGGTAATGGTTGCGAGCGACCGAATCTCGGCGTTTGATCATATTTTGCCAAAAGGAATTCCGTTTAAAGGACAAGTGTTGAACCAAGTGGCAACCATGTTTTTGGATGCAACCCGCGATATTGTTCCGAATTGGTTATTGGGAACTCCCGATCCGTGTGTGGCTGTAGGTCATGCATGTGAACCTATTCGTGTGGAAATGGTGATCAGAGGTTACATGGCTGGTCATGCGGCTCGTGAATATGCATTGGGTAAACGTGAATTGTGTGGAGTTGTACTTCCGGAAGGAATGAAAGAAAACGACCGTTTCCCGGAACCGATTATTACTCCGGCTTCGAAAGCAGAAGAAGGTCATGACGAAGACATTTCACGTGAGGATATTTTGGCGAAAGGAATTGTTCCGCAGGCGATCTATGAGCAAATGGAAGGCTATACACGCGCTTTGTTTCAACGCGGAACGGAAATGGCAGCTGAGCGTGGTTTGATTTTGGTAGATACAAAATACGAATTCGGGATGTTGAACGGCGAAGTGATTTTGATCGATGAAATTCATACACCTGATTCATCACGTTATTTTTATGCGGAAGGTTACGAGGAACGTCAGGCGAACGGAGAGCAGCAAAAACAATTATCAAAAGAATTTGTGCGCCAATGGTTGATCGAAAACGGTTTCCAAGGTCTTGAAGGACAAACAATGCCTGAAATGCCGGATGAATTTGTAGATGTAGTGACCGATCGGTACATTGAGTTGTTTGAGCGCATTACCGGAAAGTCATTCGAGAAAGCGGATACATCGAATATTACGAAGCGAATTGAGTCGAATGTTGCTCGTTTTTTAATGGACAAAGGTCTTATTTAGTGCTTAGTAGTTAGTTATTAGTGGTTAGTGTGTTCAACTAATAACTAACCACTAAGTAACCAAGCACTATTCAAGTAGCCGATTGTTTCGCGATAATTCTCCAAAAAAGCTTCGGTAAAAAACGTTTTAAGGTAACCGCTTTGATTTCTTTGTTGCCGATTAGGATTTCTTTTTTGCGCTGACTCACGGCTTTCAACAGAATTCGAACGCATTCTTCAACGGGCATTCCGGTAGCTTGATTGTGGTCCATTTCGCCATGTGCTTTTCCTTCTTTGTTGAGTGCGCTCATGGAAATAGGTGTGTTGATCTTGCCCGGACAAGCAATGGTTACGTGTACATTGTTTTTGGCTTCTTCGAGCAATAAACTTTCAAAGAAACCGTGTAATGCATGTTTCGAAGCGCTGTATGCCGAACGCAGGTAAAACCCAAATTTTCCGGCAATGCTCGAAATAGCGATGATGTGTCCGCTGTGCTGTTCTTGCATGTAAGGCAATACGGCTTTTGTTAATGCAACGGTTCCGAAGTAATTGATTTCCATAATGCGGCGATCAACTTCCAGCGACGTTTCGGCCGCTTCAGCACGTTGACTCAAGCCACCACAGTTGTACAAAAAGTCGATACGGCCGGTATGCGCTATTACCGCTTTGGCTAATTCCTTCACGTTTTCGGAATGCTCCAAGTCGAGCGGCACCACCATGTGTTCCTTGCTATTTGGAAGAGAGGCTTTTATTTGGTACAATTTCGCCTCGTTTCGAGCAGAAAGCACTACGCGTATTCCGCTTGCCGAAAGCTGTTTACACAATTCTTCTCCGATACCCGATGAAGCCCCCGTAACCCAAGCAACCTGTTTCATGTTGTTTATTTGGGTACAAAGAAACGAAAATCAACTAGCGAATGATTTCTAAAAAGCCTTCTTTTTTCACATTGGGTTCGTTGATCGGATCTCTTCTGAAAACAAAAAAGTACGTTCCTTCACTTAAACCGAGTCCGTTAAAATCGTTTCGGTAACCATTGACGTGCAAAATCTGATTCCCCCAACGGTTAATGATCAACAATTCATTCCCCGGAAATATCGGTGCTTCATCAATTACAAAATAGTCATTGATTCCATCGTTGTTGGGCGTAATCACATTGGGTAATGCATTTTCACAATCAACGGTCTCGATGAAAAGTGTATCTGAGAAAAGACAACCTTGCGGAGAAGTTGCCGTGAGAACCACCCACTGATTTCCTTCTACCGGAAACGATTCCAATTCACCCATTCCTGCCCATGAATAGCTGTTGCTGTCGTTAGGGAAGTAGTAGGTGTAAATATCATTTAGGCAAAGCAGGGTATCGGTTCCTAAATCAAATGTGGGGAGCTGATTAGACTCAATGAAGATCGAATCTTCGTACGCACAACCCAATTCATCCCACTGATTCAAATAATACCATCCAGAATTAGTGTTTGAAACCAAGAATGAAAATGCTGTGGTATCAACTAAACCGTTTGGTGTAAACCAAATCAAACTGTCGGTAGTGGTTTGAACTCCAAACGATATGGAATCTCCGAGGCAGCTGTTTCCTAGATTTTGAAACAATGAATAATTTAAGTTGGAAACAGTTACGTAAGTGCTGTCTGTGTTGGTTAAACAACCGTTGTTATCCATTGCTGTGGCAGTAATCCAACCACTTCCAACAGACGAACCGATGGTGATGGTTGGATCTTCTACCGTTCCGAAATTGCCGGCCCATAAGATGGTGGTTACATCACCGGCAAGTGATAAGGTGGTTTCGGAATATGCGCATAAAATCAAGGAATCGGAAGAAATGGAAATAACGGCGGGCGCTGCAAAGTTGATCGGTTCGGAAAGGGTGTCGGAAAAGCAACTGTTGCTGATAACAGCCGTGAGAATAGAATCATTTACAAAATCTGTTTGGTTCAACGTGATATTTCCAGCACTTCCAAGTAATGCATTGTTGTTGTACCAGCTTGTTTGAAAACCGCTTGGCGAAATGCTGTAACTGGCAGTTTCATTCTGACAAAGTAATGAATCACCGATGATTTGAGCATTTGGAAGGCTGTCGATGGTGTGAATCCAAACCAGCTCATAAACCGGCGGACATTCCGCATTTTGATATGCAACTAAAAAGGAAGTGTCCGTAGTGATGTCATTGACCGCAAAGGTTGATCCGCTTTGCAGGAAAAGTGTATCTGAAGCGCTAAACCAAAGCGTCGTGAAATTCCCGTTTTCAACCAGTGTAGCATCTGATCCTGGACAAACACTTAGATCGGTCACAACTGGTGGAATTGCCGCTGCTGATTCCGCAATGTGAATGGTGTCTGATTGCGCTTCGCAACCATAGCTATTCATAACACTTACCCAATAATCACCTTCGTCGGTAACGGATATTGATGAAGGACCAAACGTGCCGTTGCTCCATTCGTAACTTCCCAATCCGGGTGTTGTAGCAAGAACACTTGTTTCATTCTGACAAAGTAATGTGTCGCTTGCCAGCAGTGAAATGCTAAAAGAACCGTCAATGATTTCTACGCTGTCGTAGAATGTGAGTCCGCATTGCTGTATTTGACAATAATAAACACCGGGTTGTGTCACAGTAATGTGATCGGCAGATGAACTGATCGGACTTGTCCACAAAATAGAGGCATTCCCGAAATGAATGGCTGAAAGGGTAATAATTTCGTTGTTGCAGATGACATTCCCCGGTTCCACAAAAAGATACGGAGTCGTGAATTCTTTCAATTCAAACGGCGGTGTTGTTAACGAACAGCCTTCATTGTCTATGACATGGCAATAATAAAATCCGGCATCTTCTCCGAAAACGGTATTGGTAAGCGATAAACTAGCGCCAGTCGGTCCAATCCAATCGTAAGATAAGTAGGTGTTTGGTAACGAAAGCAGCACTGAATCGTATGGACAAATAATGGCATCAGCAGGCGAAGCGATGATGTTGGGGAGTGTTTTAGGGGCGATGTAAAATGTTGCGATCGTATTTCCACTACAACCTGTAACAGGATCAATCACCGCTCCCGAATAGCTATAATAACCCGGTAGTGTGACTTGAATACTGTCTTCATCGTTGCTCAACCAATTAATACCAGGTCCGGCCCAATTCAGATTTGAATTTGGAAGAGTCGTATAGAGATACGAAGAATCTCCAGGACAAATCAAAGAGCTTCCCAAAATATTAGTGGCGATCGTTGGGTTCGGATGCACAATGAAATAATACGAATCGGTTGCATGGTAAACTACCGTATCCAAACCGCACAAGTTGTGATAACCAACAGCTACATCGTATTGAAACGTATACCATCCAGTACTTTGTGGGTAAAAATGTCCGATAAAATGTTGACCAGAACCACCGGGCATTGCAGGAGTTACAGTCCATGTTTCCCCTACAATAGGTTCGTTCGGCGCAATGAAGTTACCTGCGGGGTTGGTGAAGGAATCAAGTGCATATACATCGATGAACTCATTTATACATAACTCAATGGTGTCATTATTATCAATCGGATCGTACAATTTTAAATACAAGTCCAAGGTGTCGTAAGGAATCGGGTAATCAAATTGGATATGGAAATCATCGGTTACGCTACAATATTGGGTAGTGGCCGTAACGGAGTATGTTCCCCCTACATCGTAAAAATGAGGAAGTGAATCGGAATACAAGAGTCCGTTTAGATCTTCAATTTCAAAGGTGGCCGATTGATCTACCTGAGTGAACCAAATCTGAACGCTATCCGGATGACAAAAATGATAATCGTAATAGGTCGGAGATTCGTTCAGAATGACAATGTTATCTGACATGAGCGGTAAATGTGGCGGTTGATGAATGACCACTTCAATGGTGTCTCTTCCCGAGGTACACACATCATCTCGTTCGGCAAACACACTGTAAGTTCCGCTTGTATTCACACCAATTGGATTGTAAGTGCTTCCTGTATTCCACAAATAATGGTAGGATGGCCCCAAATGTTCATAAGTCAACGGATCGGAATAAAGTAAGTCAGAAACGCAAAAATGAGCTGTGTCAATCCCGCCGTTGATTTGCCCGAGCAAGCTATCAGTTGATGGCAACAAGTAATAATTGATATCAGGTGTTGCCTGATTGATGGCTTTCATCAGAAACGAATTACGGGTGCTGTCGCCATGTAAATAGAGATGTGAAGGTTCACTCCAATAACTGAGTAAATCATACTGGCCGATATCTTCCGTATATGTTTGATTCACATCACGCATAAACATCAGGTCTTTCGAATAACTTCCGCAAATGACCGGTTGGTTGGTTGTATGAACTGCTACTCCATGACCTTCATCGTCCATTTTTCCACCCAATTGTTTTGAATAAACCAAGTTACCGGAATTGCTTACTTTGATGAGGTAAGGATCTTTGTATCCAACGGAACTAAAAATAGCATCATCCGTTTCTTGAAATTGGGTGAAATCGCATTTAAAATAGCCGGTTACAAAAATATCTTTTTGTGAATCGATGGAAACAGAACGTGCCGAAACATCCGAATCTGACCCAAACGTTTCATCCCAGATATAATTCCCGTTGTTGGCGGTTTTAAGCACAAATATCTGCCGATCGTAAGGATTGGTAATGTTATGAAGACCGCTGGCATCGAAGTAAACCATGTTTCCCAGAAAATCACCCGTTACAACCACTTCATTCACCGAGTTGACTTCCAAATCGTAGGGAATTACCATTCCTGCGCGCAGCGTATTCATCCATTGCAATTGCCCCGCGGAGCTGAATTTCGCCAAGAAACCAACGTTGTAAGCATCATTGTTGAAGGTTTGCCCAGCCAACACCAATGTGTCTGAAAATTGTCCGGTAATGAAAATGTTATTACTAGCATCAGTCGCCACAGCTAAACCGCGGTCTTCGTAATCGGCTAGTCCAGTTTTTAACCACAAAGGATTTCCGTTGAGGTCGTATTTGGCAATGAACAGATCAAAACTCGGAAGAAATGTAACAGGGTCGATTATACTGGTAATTGTTTGTCCGGCAATGGTTGATGTACCTTGGAATTGCCCGGTGAGCAATACATTGTTTTGTGAGTCAACACTTACACCGTAGGCATTTTCGGCCATTGCTCCACCTTCTTTTCGCGCCCATAAAACGGTTCCTGCAGGATTGAGTTTCAGCAAGAAAATGTCTTTCGAACTCGCGCTGGAAAGTAACGTGGTAGCACCAAAATCTACTTGTCCGAAAAACTGACCGGTAACGATAATGTCTTGATTATGATCCACAACCAAATCATAGCCACGATCCGAGAAATTACCACCGAATTGTTTGATCCAAATCAGTTGACCGTTGGGAGCGTACTTGGCAACGTAAATATCACCGTTTCCGGCTGCCGAAGTTTGAGATACGTTAGTGCTAAATGCGGTTTCTCCAGTGATATAACCCGTAACGTAATTGTTTCCACTCGCATCAATTTCAATATCCAATGCTTCGTTGGTGTAATCACTAATGGTGTTTTTACCCCATTGTTGTGCCTGCAGTTGAAAAGAAGTAGCAAGCGCAAGAAATACGATTAGGTGTTTCATAGGTAGTTTTTTTCAATGATGCACGAAATGCGAAACGGTTGTAAAAAAAAATATTGAAACAAAAAAAAGCGATCCTTTTGGGAACCGCTTTAGCAATGGTTTTTGAAACAGGGTTTTACAAATCGCCAGGTACTTCTACCGTTTTGAACGATTTCTGTTTCGGTTTTAATTTGTCAATGAATACAACACGGAATTTTTCACCGTCAGCTGAAAAAATCATTTCCGAAATACCGTTGGTAATTTGCGGAGCCGTTTTTTTGGCGTTGTAGAATTTTTTGTCAAACAACTCATATGTGTTGTCATCGTATTGAAGAAAGATGGAAACAATTGTTCCGTTTTCAACTCGTACTTTTCCGGAAACACATTCTGTTCCTTCAGGAGTAAAGAAACTAATAATTACGTTTCTATGCATTTCATCAGCGATGGTGTAAGATCCTCTTTTTGTAAAGGCATCTTCTAGCTTTTTGAAACAATCATCCTGAGCAAAAGAACCGAAACTCCATATCAGCGCTACCAACGCAAGTATACTTTTTTTCATAGTTGTTGTTGTGTTATGGAGTTACCCCCAGTTTTCAAATATAACAAGTTTAAGTAAATTGATGACTGTCGTAATAATTATTTATTTTTGGGCAATTCACCAACACACTTGGCATGAAACAAATAGCAGACCAATTTGAACAAGCACTCGGTATTTTGCAAAAATTTAACAACGAAGCAAATTACAAGCTGATCGAAAGTGCTGGTAATCTGATGGTTGCTTCAATTGCCAATAACGGTAAAATTATCTCTTGTGGCAACGGAGGCTCAATGTGCGACGCCATGCATTTTGCCGAAGAATTAACAGGAAGGTATCGAAATGACCGACCTGGGATTGCTGCTTTGAGTATTTCTGATCCGTCTCACCTTTCGTGCGTGGCAAATGATTACGGTTACGATTTTGTTTTTTCGCGCTTTATCGAATCTGTGGGTCAACCCGGAGATGTATTGCTTGGGATTTCAACTTCCGGAAATTCTAAAAACGTCATCAACGCCATTGAAGCCGCCCGTAAAAAAGGAATGAAAGTGATAGGACTTACCGGGAAAGACGGAGGAAAAATGGCCGGCATGTGTGATGTTGAAATTCGGGCTCCTTACAGCGAATATGCCGATCGCGCTCAGGAGATTCACATCAAAGTCATTCATTCATTGATCGGTTATATTGAAACATCGCTATAGTTAATTTAAACAACCAAATAAAGTATGAGTTCCATTGCACATCTTTTCGAATCGGGTGAACAAGCACGCCAGAAAGGACATTTTTTAAACCTAGTGCTGTTGGCACGTATCGACGGTACTATTTCACAACAAGAAAATCAATTATTGAAACGCGTAGCGCAACGTTTGTCGCTGACAGATGAGCAAGTGAAAGAAATCATGGACAATCCGGATGATTATCCGATGATTCCGCCTGTGTCACGCGAGGAGCGTTACGAACGATTTATCCAAATGATTCAGTTATTGGTAGCCGATGGCATTTCCGACAGCGAAGAAGAGCGTATGGTGAAGCATTTAGGAGTTGCGTTGGGTTTTACACCAGAACGAATCGACGAAAAATTCCCGATCATCATCGAACACCTACGCAAAGGAATGACGCGTGAAAGCGTACTCGAAGCAGTACTGTAAAAGACAATCTGTCGTAGCATCGGGATTTATCCCGATATAACTAAACCAACACCAAAAGGGGTATCTGAAACACGTGTTTTGGGATTTATCCTGGAGATATTAAGATCAGAATAGTTAGTTAAAAAATAGAATGAGGTCGGGATTTATCTCGACCTTTTTCATTGCCATTTCCTAAATCAATGCTTTTTCTTCTTCAAATGATCTTCCAATCGCTTTGTAATGACCTGAAAGAGTAGCTTGCTTTCCTTCTCATCGAGTTTACGACCGAAACTGATGGTTTTCCCCATGTAATCAAATTCAAGGCGCTCACCGCCTCTAATCCAAGGTGAGTTTTCCCAAGCTGCTTGAAGAGAATTTGATTTCGGAACCACCACTCGCACTTTACTGATATTCTCCAGGTAAAATTCTTTGGCTTTTCCGTAACCTTTGATCGAATTTTTGATCGTCAATGAGATTTTATCGATTTTCAGCATTTCTTTACCGAACATCAGCCAGAAAAAAGATCGTCCAACTCGCAGGAAGTAGTAGAACCAAAACACCATGAAAATAATCATTACTAGGTGCAGTTCGCGTTTCATAGGATAGTAAGTCCATGCCCAAATCAATGTGCCACCGATCACCACCCACATGCAAAACCATGCGCCGATAAGCGATTTCACAATTCCGGGATTTTCAGGAATGATCACAAACGTTGTTTTGTGTTCCTGATCTACATAACTGATGCGGCTACCGATCCATTTCATACTGCAAATATAGCAGGGAAATTCGGTGTGCAGTAAGATTACTTATTGCTTTTTTCTCCGATAGATCATTTCGCTTGTGGTGAAAATGCGGTTAAAAGGTTTCCCACGAATACACGAATTTAAGCTCGCCGAACGGACTCGCTATTTAGTGGGGCGAGATGTGTATATACACAAAAAAAACAGCCGGCTCAATGAAGAACCGACTGCTTTACTATTAAGTATTTCCTGAATTATTCTACGATCAATCGACGTTGGAATACTTCGTTATCTAATGTCAATTCAACAATGTAAACACCTGAAACAAATTGTGAGGTGTTCATTGTGATGTTTGTTGCGCCATTCAAAGAACCATAGTTTCTTGCTGCCATTTCTTTTCCTGAAAGGTCTAAAACGCGCATGTTTACTGTTGATTCTTTTTTCAAGTTTACCGAAACAGTCGCTACTTCTCGAGCAGGATTCGGGTATACTTGCAATGTTGCATCCAATTGGTTGTACTCATCGATAGAAGTAGTGAAGTTCGGTCCGTTTACAAAACCGTTTTGAACTGCTTCCGTAATTGTAGCTCTACCTGCGTTGTCGATACGTCCGTTTGGAGCGATCAATAAACCTACGATGTGAATTTCGTTTTCATCCCAAGATGCAGGAATAGAGAACGATCCGTTGATTGTGTATGTCTCACCTGCGTTCACAGTAGCTGGAAAACTGTTTGCATAACCTCCAAAAGACGGTTCAATTGCACGAGCAACGTGATTGTATACCATTTGCGCAGCAGGAACAGGATTGCTTAATGCTTCAAATCCACCCATTACACCGTTTGCACCACCTGAGTAAGCATTGCTTTGTGACCAACCTGAACCTGAACCGGTAACAGCGTCTTCTGTCAATACGATAGCCAATTTATAACCGTTTGTAGCAGCTGCCTGGAAGTTAGCAGAAACCGAAACTTCCAAATCACGTGTTCCAGCATTCCAAGTTGCGCCATTTGTAATAAAAGCAGTTGGAGCGACCAAAATACGGTTCAAAAATTCAGTTTCCATTACAGAAGGATCTGCACCAGCACCACGATCAACCAATGCACTTGGGTAACCGCTAATCAAACCACCAATTGCAGCATCATATTCGGTAACCGTCATCGGATCGGCGTTGTGAACAGCAATTCCCGCCCAGTGGCTTGGGTATTTTGTTTCCATCAAGTCCATGAAAACAGCGCCACGTGGACACCATTGACACCAAGTTCCAGTTCCTTCTTCACCTACAACCATTTTACCGGCAGCAGGAATAATCGGATCAACTGAAATTGTTCCTGCATCATCTGCTGCATCGCCGTCAGTTGCATTTCCGTTAACATTGCTTACGGTTGCAACCATGTCATTTTGACCTGCAACCAATGTGTGGGTTCCAGTCATTGTAATGGTTGTTTCAGCCAATGAAGCCAGGTTTAAACCTGTAACCGGTTGAGAAATGTTGTTTCCGTTGTAATCAACGTCTAGGTCAAAAGACGTAATTGTAGTTGTACCCAAGTTACGTACTCTTACTTTAGGAGTTACATCTGCACCTGCAATTTCTCCTTGGTCAAAACTCACCAATGTTACCGCTGCGTTTAAATTAGGCAGGGAATAAGGAGTGATCGTGTACGAGAAATCATCGATGAAATAACCACAGCTGTATGGTGTGTTTTGATCGGTTGGATAAATATCGATTGACGCGATTTGGTTTTCAGAATTCGAAAAGCTACCGATTGAAACGTCATCAATAAATACTTCCCAATGGTTGGTATTGAAGTTGATGTCGATTCGGAAATTGAACCATGTGTTTTGTGTATAAGCACCGGTGAAATTCAATCCCGATTGGTTGTTCATGGTAATTGTACCGTTATCGTTGAAAAAACAGTCCATAGCCCAAACTTGACCAATGGTTGCATTTCGTTGGAAGTTAAAGTAACCGGCTTTACCAGTTTCTACCAAAATATTGAATTCCATTGAAAACTGTCCTGTATTCAATACACCGAAATTGCGCACCAAATCTGTAGGTCCGCCAGCTTGTGCGGAAGTAGCAAAATAAACGGAGTTTGATCCGCTCACCGAGTTTGCGCTCGATACAAGCACATCTTCCGTTCCGCCCGGAGCATTGCTCCATGTAGTCCAGAATCCACCACTTTGTTGCGCAAGGTATTGTCCTGCATTGTAATTGTCGAAATTTTCTGAATACGTTTGCGCCATTCCCATAGTGGTGAAGGCCAAACTTGCAATAAGTACTATTTTCTTCATAAGTTCTAGCTTTGTAAGTTCATAAATGTACAAAAACGATCAACCGGTTCGATAATTCGAACAAACGGAGTTGTGATCTATTCTTGTAATCTTATCAGTCGAAATAACTGAAAGATTGTGTTGGCTTCAAACGTTTTAGCGAGGCGTAAATGAGCGCGATCGTTCCTTCAACATCGTCTTTGTGACACATTTCAACCGTTGTATGCATGTAGCGTAATGGCAATGAAATCAAAGCTGATGGAACGCCGTCGTTGGAATAAGCAAAGGCATCCGTATCTGTTCCAGTTGCTCGTGATGCTGCTGCGCGTTGAAAAGGAATTTTCTCTTTTTCTGCCGAAGCGATGATATGATCCAATAATAAGTTGTGAACTGCAGGGCCATACGTCAACACAGGGCCTTTTCCACCGGTAAGATCACCTTGTTCTATTTTATTGATCATTGGTGTTTGGGTGTCGTGACAAACGTCAGTTACAATGGCAACATTCGGTTTGATACGATTGGCAATCATTTCAGCACCTCGTAATCCTACTTCTTCCTGTACCGCGTTTACGATGTACAATCCGAAAGGTAATTTCACGTCATTTTCTTTGAGTAAACGAGCCACTTCTGCAATCATAAATCCTCCCATGCGGTTATCAAGTGCGCGACCAACAAATCGGGTTTTATTCAATACCATAAATTCATCTTCGTACGTAATGACACAACCAACGTGTACACCTAATTCAGCCACTTCTTCGCTTGTAGAACAGCCCAAATCCAAACAAATGTTTTTCAATGTTGGTGCTTCTTCTTTTTCGTTGCGTGTATGAATGGCCGGCCAACCGAATACGGCTTTTACGATGCCTTTTTTAGTATGGATGTTAACACGTTTAGAAGGCGCAATTTGATGATCTGAACCACCATTTCGACGCACATATACAAAACCGTCTTTGGTAATGTAATGAACAAACCAAGAGATTTCATCGGCATGCGCTTCAATCACAACGCGGAATTTAGCATCAGGATTGATGATACCTACTGCCGTACCATAAGCATCGGTTTCAAATTTATCGACGTAAGGTTTTAGGTATTCCATCCAAAGCTTTTGCCCTGATGATTCAAAACCGGTTGGAGAAGCGTTATTGAGATAGGTGGCAAGAAATTGTTCTGACTTTTTTGTAATGATTTTTTTACTCATGTTAGCGTATTAATGTAATGTTTCCTTTGATAATGGATTTTTCACCACCTGTACAGATGGCCTCAAGGTAATAATCGTAAGTGTCAGGGTCAACTAGTTTTCCGCGGAATGTTCCGTCCCAACCATTGGTCAAGGATTTGCTTTCATAGATGAGCTCGCCCCAGCGGTCAAAAACACGGAAGAGTATTTCTGTAGTGATGGCACTGCGCACATACAACACATCATTTTCTCCATCGCCGTTTGGTGAGAAGGCATTTGGTACGTAAACGAAACGACCGTCACACAATACTTCCAATGTTTTTACGGTTACAGAACTGCTTTGGATACAAATGCCATCTGTAACAGTAACGGTATAAGCTGTTGTTTGATCTACAGTTGCTTGGGTAATTTGTGCATTCGGATTGCTTAATCCTGCGGTTGGTGACCAACTGTAGCTGAATCCTGCAGGAAGTGCGGTTAAGGTAGACGTTTCTCCCGGTAAAACCACCGAAGGTAAAGCTGTAGCAGTTACCGTTCCACCTAAATTACCTACTTGAATAAAAATAGAATCCTCTGCAAAACATCCGTTTGATCCGTTGGCGGTGACATACACCCAGGAATCAACTGTTGGAGCAGCAATCACGACATTGTCTTGTGCCGTGGTTGTGAGAATATTTACCGGTGTCCATACGTAATCGAAGGTAACTCCCGGAATGGAAATACTGGCCGTCAATGTACTTGTTTCACCAATGCATAAAGTCGAATCTCCGGATATAGCAAGCGCTCCCGAAACAAAGAATACTTCCACACTGTCTATCCTGCTGCAACCCAAGTTGGAAACTTGCACATAATAGGTTGTCGACTGACTGGGGGTAATTGTTAACGTAGATTCGCTTGGTGATGTATTCAATGTGTCTGAAAATTGACTATTACTCGACCAGATAAACGAAGTAGCTGTTCCGTCAGAGTCAGCTAAAAATGTCAATGGAATAGGAGAACAAAGGATCGTATCGTTGGAAACTTGCAATTGCAAAGCTGGAGTTACAGTAATGGTAATTTGAGCAGTGTCCGTCAATAAACAAACGCTATCTGTAACGGTCAACGTCACAACATATGTTCCGGCTTGGTCATAGGTCACGGTAGGATTGTAAATAATCGAAGTAGTATCACCGTTTCCGAAATCCCAGACGTAACTATCGGAAGCTGGGCTGGTATTTTGCAATGTCACCTGATACGTGGCACAACCAAGTAAATCGTCTGTAACAAATTCGGCTTTCGGGATCAATTCAAAATCGAATTTAAAGACCAAGTTGTTGCAATTGCTGCTCAGGTTATTGTTTGACCAAGCTCCTGCGGTTGTCGGGAAATCACTGTGGCCACCACATCCACCACAAACAGATTGGTAAACCACGCCATTCTTATCGAAGCGAGAAGTTCCGCCGTCAACATGTTCTTTGGCAGTATTTCCACCGAGGTAAGAACCATACAATAAACCGTCGAAATCTCGATCTAAGACAGCCAGGTAAAAATCAAATCCGTTGGGAGCTGTTGATTGAAACGCGTTTGCAGAAATGGGCATTCCGTTCAATGGAGTTCCTTGCAAAATATTGGCTCCCCAACCTGAAATGTACATATTTCCGCAAATATCAACCAAAAATGCCGAAGGTGAGATGTTAATGGCGCCGTTTCCGTTTCCGAAAATGGTGGAATTTTGCACAGCAGATAAATCGGGAGTTAGTTTCACCACATACTGACTACTGTTGGGGTAACCTGTTGCGTTGACAATGGGGAATGTTCCACCTACTGATTGTCCAAGTAGGAAAATATTATCCAAACGATCGATTTCAACAAAAAAGGCTTGATCGTATTGAGTCGTTCCAATATAAGAAGCTCTGGTAAGTGTTTGTCCGTTTGGTGTCAGTTTCCCAACAAAACCATCTGTTTTCCCCCCCATATAATTCGGGTTCACTGCCCCAGCTGTTCCGGGAAGATTATTACTACTCGTTCCGCCCGAAAACACAATGTTGTAAGACGAATCAATTTTCACCGAGTAACACGCGTCGTTATTACTTCCTCCGAAATAACTCGACCATTGCAGCGTAGAAAGATTGGAACTGAGTTTAAAAATTACGCCATCTTGCTGACCACCAATCACCGGTTGAAACGCATTGGCTACTGGGAAATCGGCCGATCTAGAACAGGAAGCAATCATGCAATTTCCTGCCGAATCAATCATGATTTCGCCGCGAAACTGATCGCCATAGTTGGTTGTCAATGAATCGTAAGCCGCAACACTATTGTAGTTTCCGGAGCTTATTTTAAAGTTCACGCCGTCGTTCAGTGATCCACCCATGTAGGTCGAGCCCAGTAGGTTTTGTCCGTTAGCACTGAATTTCGCGATGTAGATATCCGTTCCTGCCGAACCGAAGTTGGATCCGTTGAAATTGACAGAAAGCGGGGTTCCACCGCCATGTGTAGCTTGGTATCCGTTTACAATCGGAAAATCAAGGCTGGAAGTGACACCATACATATAAACGTTGTTCAGCTTGTCGCAAATTAAACTGTGAGCTGTTTCCGTTCCTTGCGTATTGTCGCCACCACCGACAAAAGTGGTCCAAATCATGGTTGTTCCGTCGGGCGAATATTTCGATAAAAAAGCATCTGTGGTAACACTATTGGCTACATTGACCACCGTGAAATTGGAAGTTACATCGTAGGCGCTGTTGTCTGGAGTCGGGTAGGAGTTACCGTAAACCGTCCCAGCTGAATAAGCGGTTCCATCGTAACCGTAAGTGGCTGTCATCCCGAAATTATCAGTTACCGAACCACAATACGTAGCGAAGACCAAGGTTGGGTCAATCACCAATACAGCAGATTTGTTGTAATTGCCCAATTCAAAGGAAACACGATTTCCAGTCAGTTTAAAGGCACATTTCACCGGACTGATCTTTCCGTTGTAGATCTGGTAAGCAATCGGAGCTTGTTCAATCAAATCGCCCAAGGGAGTTGAAACGATGAGGTTCCCTTTTTCATCCAAACGCACATTTTTGGCGCCTTTGTAATCAATGGCAATGCTGTTAACCGCGCTGTTGGGTTGACACCACAATTCGTATTTGAATCGGGTTTCATCGTCAAACACTTTCAAATCAACACCTTTGTAAAAATCTTTGAGAACGGCTTCGTTGTAACTGTAGGCTGCTGTAGCCCATTTGTGTTCGTTGTTTCCAAGGAAATAATTGTAATAATGATTGCTTGGTTTGTGCTTTTCAATAGAGTTTACTGCTTGGGAACCTACAAAATGAGCGGCTACAATGGTTTGGGTGTAATCGGTGTTCTCAGGTCCGTTTTCCGGATTGGCATGCGCTTTTTGCAAGGCGGTATAATCGCGGATGTCAAAGATGAAGCCGTGTTGCTGCACCCAAATGGTGTGTTTTTGAGACCGCGATTGAAAAAGAACCTGATCATCCCATTGTCCCTTATTTTCCGTCATTCCGTGAAACAACGAATGGATATGATCGATTTCTTGAGAGAAGCCGATCAGGGGAAAGAACAGTAAACATGCGATTAACCAAGCTTTCATAATGGAAAGATAGCGATTTGTTTAAAAAGGTTGCATTTGTTTTATGGGAATTCTGAGAGTATGCTCTAAATGATTCCCACGAATTCATCAGACGGAGGCGGACGGGCTAAACGCATGTTTTTGTTTTGTATAATTGTGAGCGAGTCCGTTAGGCGCGCAAAAAATTCGTGAACGTGTCAGCCTCAGGATGATTCGTGGGAGGAAATACGTCTTGGCTAGCCGAGATTAACTATCCATGTTCTATCTATTTAGTGTGCGATTTCTTCTGAGGTCAAAGGTTAATAAGTTATTTAGCCTGAGTTCGCCATAAATTTTGGAATAACCGCTCACTGAACTATCTTTGATTACCAAAACAAGAGGTGTATGACAACCCAATGGGTATTGAGTGAAGTCAGAACGATCACAGAGCGCAACATTCAGGTGCTCAAACAGCGAATAAACGGATTAAGCGACAAGCAATTGCAGTGGAAACCAAATGAGTCTGCATGGAATATCATGGAGATCACAGCTCATTTGAATGAATACGCGCGGTTTTACCACGAGGCTTTCCTTCGAAGAATAGAAAAAACGCGGTTTCGTGAACCACGCGAAAACTTTGTGTCTTCACCTTTGGGAAGATCGGCCTGGATGTCGATGAAGCTCGGGAATGCTAAAAATGTGAAACGTAAATTCAATTCACCCAAATCGTATAACCCTACCATTGCGCCGGAATTGGTGAAAGCTGATGGCCTGGAAACGTTGGTTAAAGGTCAGCGCGAATTGTTGCAGATTCTTGAGTTAGCGGCAACGGTAAATATTCGAAAAGTGAAAGTACCAATTTCCATCTCAAAGATTATTCGTTTGCGTTTGGGTGACGGTTTGTTATTTGTCGCTTATCACAACGAACGCCATGTGCAACAAGCTTTAAATTTGATGAAATCACCTCAATTCCCGAAAAGATAATGGAAGGATTGGCTTATTGTAAAGTGGCAATTTCTCCGGTAAGAGCAAGTGCTTCCGATCGTGCTGAAATTGTAACGCAATTGTTATTCGGTGAAGTGTTGGAAATAATGGGTAACGATCAGCAATGGTTGCACGTTCGTACCTATTTGGATAATTACGAAGGATGGATCGATGGCAAACAAGTGCGATCTCTCAGTCAAAAGGAAGTAGGTCGTTGGTTGGATAGCAATATCATCGAATCGTCATTAACCCGCGAATTAGAAACCCCTTGGGGGAAACAAATTATAACCCGCGGAGCATTTGTTCCACTTGAACAAACAGGAGCATTTAACATCGGTCGGGATCAATTCAATTTGGTTGGTGAACCTTCGTTTGTTCCGGAAAGCATTGCCGAATTGGCCGCGAGTTATGAAAATACACCTTATTTATGGGGAGGAAAAACCCCGTTTGGGGTTGACTGCTCGGGTTTGATGCAATCGGTTCATCGCCGGTTTGGGATCAATTTACCACGCGATGCAAGTCAACAGGTGGCGCATGGAATGGATATTCCGTTTGGTGAGCAAGTTGCAGGAGATTTGGTGTTCTTTCAAAACAAAGAAGGTCGCGTGCATCATGTAGGCTTGTTGGTGGATGAAATGACAGTGATACACGCGAGTGGTTGGGTGCGAAAGGACGATTTCACGGATAAAGGGATTGTTCGCAGGACAGATAATGAACTTTCTCATCACTTTTATGCCATCAAACGCTTGTGAAAAACTATATTTGTTGTGAAAAAAAAGACGGATGCGGATACTAATTACAGGTGGAGCGGGATTTATTGGCAGTAACCTAACTAAACGTTTGGTTGAAGACGGCCACGAAGTCATCGTTATCGACAACCTCTTGCGCGGAAATAAACTCTCAAAAGATATTTTTGACCGCATCACTTTTATACAAGGTGATGTGCGCGATGCAGATTTGATCATGCAAAAAACCGTTGGGTGCGATGTGATTTTTCACTTTGCAGCAGTGTTGGGGGTAGATATCGTTGCTGACAATCCGGTTGAAACCATGGATGTGGAAGTGATCGGTACACGCAATGTAGTTATGGCTGCATTGGCTAACAATATCAAGAAAATCATGTACGCTTCTACGAGCGGAATCTACGGACATTCGGCTTTTGAGAATGTGTTAACGGAAGAAATCTTAGTAGATCCACGTACATCTTATGCAATGGCAAAACGCTACAACGAAATTTACCTGGCTTCGCATCACGAAGAAAAAGGAATCAATGTAGTTTCATTGCGTTTCTTCAACGTTTATGGATACAATCAAGATAACCGAATGGTGGTACCGCGCTTTTTTGAGCAAGCTGTTGCCAATGAACCGTTGACTGTATTTGGTTCGGGGAAACAAACCCGCGATTTCACCTACATCGACGATACCGTTGAAGCGTGTATTCGATTGATGGATGCAAAAGGATCACACATCGTGAACATTGCAAACGAGGCAGAATGGTGCATTGATGATTTGGCAAGTCAAATCAAAGAAATCACGGGCTCCACATCGGCCATACAATTCATTGAAGCACCTAAAAAACGCTACGATTATGAAGTAGAGCGTCGTGTAGGAAGCTCCGATAAACTATTGGAAATGACCGGATATAAACCGGACACTACTTTGGTAGAAGGATTAAAGAAAATTTACGCGATCAATTACCTCAAGTAAACGATTGCACCCGAATAGCAAACTAATAAAGAGGAAAGCGCCACGCGCAAACCGCAACAACACAATATGAAACGCGATCAGGAAATTTTTGATTTAATCGCTGACGAGAAACAGCGACAATTGCACGGAATCGAACTTATTGCATCGGAAAATTTCGTTAGTGACGAAGTGATGGAGGCAATGGGATCCGTATTGACAAACAAGTATGCTGAGGGACTTCCCGGAAAGCGCTATTACGGCGGTTGCGAGGTAGTTGACAAAGTAGAACAATTGGCCATTGATCGTTTGTGCAAATTGTTTGGGGCTACTTGGGCCAATGTTCAACCGCATTCGGGTGCGCAAGCAAATGCTGCGGTATTCTTGGCGTGTTTGCAACCGGGTGACAAAATCCTAGGTTTTGATCTTTCTCACGGAGGTCACTTGACGCATGGTTCTTCGGTGAATTTTTCCGGAAAATTATACCAACCGTTTTTCTATGGTGTAAACAAAGAAACCGGTTTGATTGATTACGATATGTTGGAGGAAGTTGCTTTGCGCGAACGTCCGAAAATGATCATTTGCGGTGCTTCGGCATATTCACGCGATTGGGATTATGCCCGCATTCGTAAAGTTGCCGACCAGATTGGCGCGTTGATTTTGGCTGACATTTCACATCCTGCAGGATTAATTGCTGCTGGTTTGTTGAGCGATCCGTTGGATCATTGCCACATCGTTACTACAACTACACACAAAACCTTGCGCGGACCTCGTGGCGGTGTCATCATGATGCGTCACAATTTCGATAATCCGTTTGGTTTGAAATGGAACAACGGAAACCCGAAATCAATGGCTGCTTTATTGGATGCAGCTGTTTTCCCAGGAATTCAAGGTGGACCTTTGGAACATGTGATTGCGGCTAAAGCTGTAGCTTTTGGTGAAGCGTTGACCGACAATTACAAAAACTATATGGGGCAAGTGAAGAAAAACGCAGCTGTTATGGCGGCGGAATTCACGAAACTTGGTTATACCATTATTTCAGGTGGAACAGAAAACCACAGTATGCTAATCGATTTGCGCTCAAAAGGCGTAACAGGTAAAGATGCTGAGAATACACTTGTACTAGCTGATATCACGGTGAATAAAAACATGGTGCCGTTTGATACCGAATCACCGTTTATTACCTCAGGTATTCGCGTTGGAACATCTGCCATTACCTCTAGAGGTGTGTCGGAAGCTGAAATTCCGGTGATTGTTGGATTGATCGACCGTGTGTTGATGAATATCTCTGACGAAGCTACCATTGAAGCAGTGAAAAAAGAAGTAAACGCCATGATGAACGGCCGTCCGTTGTTTAAATGGTAATAGATAGTTGAAGAATGGAAAGGAGGTTTTGTAGCCTCCTTTTTTGATTTCGACCGAACCGAATGACCACCGTTTTGTTACACTATATAAACCAACGATTTTAAAGATGAAAAAACACATTCTATTTCTATTCGTGAGCTTCTTAGTAGGTTCCTTGAATGCACAGATTACAATTGATACAATTCGTTACAATGACGGTGATACGAAGCTGGTTGGTATTTTAGTGAAACCAAAAAAAGTGACGTCTAAAACAAAAACCGTTATCATCGTTCACGAATGGTGGGGATTGAATGCCTATCCGCAAACCCGCGCTAAGCAATTGGCAGAAGAAGGATACATTGCTTTTTGTGTTGATATGTACGGTGAAGGGAAATTTGTGGAGACACCGCAAGATGCGCAAGCGCTGGCAATGCCGTTTTATCAAGATCCGCAATTGCTTTACGGAAGATTTATGGCTGGTTACAATGCGTTGATCGCCGATGCAAGTGTCAACAAAGACAAAATGGTAGCTATTGGTTATTGTTTTGGTGGAAGTATCGTTTTAAATGCCGCGAAAATGGGCGCTCCGGTTGATGCCGTTGTTAGTTTTCACGGTGGTTTGAAAGGTGTACCTGTTGACGCGTCCAAGCTTACTGCGTCTGTGTTGGTATGCAATGGTGCTGCTGATTCTTTTGTTCCGCAAGAAGACATTGATGCACTTCAAAAAGATATGACAGCTAATAGTGAAGACTATACCTTCATCAATTACGCTGAATCGACACATGCGTTTACCAATCCGCAATCTACAGCCGTTGGAAAACAATTCGGGATGCCAATTGCCTATAACGAAGCTGCCGACAAAAAAAGCTACGCCGATTTCATGAAGTTTGTAAAGAAAAAGGTGAAATAATCGCTGGCAATTCTCATTAACGAAAATCCGATTGAAGAAATAAGGCGTATATGTCAGTATGAAAACACTACTGACTATTTTACCTCTGCTTTTTATCGGTGCTTACGTAAGCAGTAAATCTTCCGATTCTTCACAGTCTGAAACAACTTCGGCTCAGTTCAATTACTTGGCGCTGGGCGATTCGTACACGATAGGTGAAAGTGTTGATGAACACGAACGGTATCCGAATCAGCTTGCGGAAGCATTGTCTGATAATTACGGATCTACGTTTAAAACGGAGATTATCGCTCAAACCGGCTGGACAACCGGCGATTTGAAAAATGCCATCCGCGAAGCCAAACTCGGTAACCGAAAATTTGACTTGGTTTCGCTGCTCATTGGTGTTAACAACGAATTTCAGCAACGCAGCGAAGAAGAATACATCACCGAATTCAAGGAATTACTCGTACAAGCCATTGCTTTTGCCGACGGTCGTTCCAACAGAGTAGTGGTGATTTCCATTCCCGATTACGGATATACACCTTTTGGTGCCGGACGTCAGTCAAGTATTTCCACAAGAATTGATCGGTTCAATAAAATCAACAAACAAATCGCTGAATCAATGGATGTGAAATACGTTTCGATTACCGAAATCTCACGTCAAGGGCTCTCGAATAGTGATTTGGTGGCTGTCGACGGTTTGCATCCTTCGGGAACGATGTACAAAAAATGGGTCGATTTGTTGGTGGCTGAGTTGAAAGAAACATTCTAAGTTTTGGGTTAAATAAACCGTGGTTTGATCGTTTAATCTCGCGAAATTCTATCTTTGTGTTTCAATCCGAAATACAAACAGATGAACGCAATTGCAGCAAACAATCCAGCCCTTACTTCTTGGGTAGAAGTTCCTCAACATTCCGATTTTCCGATTCAAAACTTACCGTTTGGAATTGTGAAAACGAGCCAGCTTACACCGCGTGTTGCCTCTCGAATCGGCGATTTTGCAATCGACTTGAAGAGTTTGTATGTATTGGGTTATTTGGAAAATCTACCGTTTGAACAAAGCGATTTTGATTGTGCCACATTGAATGTACTCATGAAACGCGGCAAAAAAGCCACGCGTGAGTTACGTAATCGTTTGTCGAAATTGTTTGATAGCAATTACACAGACCTCCAGAAAAATCAGGTTCACGTAGAACAAGTCTTGATTCCGATTGATCAGGTAACAATGTGTATGCCAGTTGAAATTGGCGATTACACCGATTTTTATTCGAGTCGTGAACACGCTACGAATGTAGGAATCATGCTAAGAGGTGCTGAAAATGCGTTGATGCCAAATTGGTTGTGGTTGCCTGTTGGTTATCATGGTAGAGCCAGTTCAATTGTCATCTCTGGAGAACCGGTTCGAAGACCAAAAGGGCAAATCAAGCCCAATCCGGAAGAATCACCCATATATACAGCAAGCCGCAACCTTGATTTTGAGTTGGAAATGGCGTTCATTACCTATGATGGAAAACCGCTAGGCGATCGTATTTCTACCGATGAAGCCGAAGACTTTATTTTTGGGATGTGTTTGTTTAATGACTGGTCGGCACGCGATATGCAAGCTTGGGAATATATTCCGCTTGGACCTTTCTTAGCGAAAAATTTTGCATCCTCCATTTCACCTTGGATTGTTACACTTGATGCCCTTGACGCCTTTAAATTGAATGGCCCGGTTCAAGACCCTGAAGTATTATCTTACCTGGAATATTCAGGTCAGAAATCGTATGATATTCAATTAGAAGTATACATTCAACCAGAAAATGCTACCGAAACAAAAGTGTGTACCTCCAATTTTAAATATATGTACTGGAACATGGCGCAGCAATTGGCTCATCACACGGTGAATGGTTGCAATGTGCGTTGCGGAGATTTAATGGGCTCAGGAACTATTTCCGGTCCTACTCCGGATTCATTTGGTTCCATGATGGAGTTGTCTTGGAGAGGCGCTAATCCTATTCCGATGAACGATGGTACGGAACGAAAATTCATTCAAGATGGTGATACAGTTATCATGAGAGGATTTTCCTCTAAAGATGGTGTGAGAGTTGGTTTTGGTGAAGTGACAGGGAAGATTTTGCCGGCAGTTGATTAATAGTGCCTCCGGCAAATGTTGAATGCTTAATTTTTGATGTTGAATTAGATTCTCCGTGGAAATGAGAGTTCAGTTAACAGGAATCACACTTTTTAGTTAAAACTGTAAATCATTCAGCAAAAAGCGAGTCCGTTAGGCGAGCAAAAATCTGTGCATCTGTGGGAGACAAGCAATTTCTTCGCTTAGATGATGACAGTAGTTTGTGTTGTTTGCCATCCTAACCACTCATTGTTAACACTTACTGAAACTTTTTTTCAGCAACAACACTTTCACTTTATCTTTGTTGTCATTAAATAAAAGTTCTTACGGAATCTATGGAAATGCAAATCGATCTGGAGCAGGAACGCAAGGAAATCCTTTCGGCTTTTCGTGGCTTGCTGCGCGCAACCAAAAATCGTACTCGCCAAGATACCAATCTGATTCGAAAGGCATTCGATGTTGCGGTAGAAGCCCACAAAGAAATGCGTCGTAAATCGGGAGAACCGTATATTTATCATCCCATTGCTGTTGCACGTATTTGCGCGGAAGAAATGGGACTTGGTGCTACCGCAATTGCCTGTGCGTTGTTGCACGATACCGTTGAAGATACCCACATTACCTTAGAAGATGTAGAAGATTTGTTTGGTGCAAAGGCGCGACGAATCATTGACGGACTCACCAAAATTCCGGAAGTATTCGATGAGAATGCCTCTATTCAGGCAGAGAATTTCCGTAAAATGTTGCTCACCATTTCCGATGATTTACGGGTGGTGCTCATCAAATTGGCCGATCGCTTGCACAATATGCGAACGTTGCAAAGTATGCGCCCCGATCAGCAGTTGAAAATTGCTTCCGAAACCAAATTCTTGTATGCACCGCTTGCGCATCGCTTGGGCTTATATTCCATCAAAACGGAATTGGAAGATTTGGCCATGATGTACACCGAATCGGAAGTGTACAACATGATTCAAGCGAATTTGAAGTCGACCAAGGATGTTAGGAATCGGTTCATTCGCCGATTTGTGAATCCGGTGCGCGAAGCATTGACCAAGGAAGGCTACAATTTTGATATCAAAGCACGTACAAAATCCATTTCGTCGATCTGGCGCAAAATGCAATCGAAAGACTTGCCGTTTGAGGAAGTGTTTGACTTATTTGCCATCCGCATTATTTTGGATGTGCCGATGGATATGGAAAAGGCCGATTGTTGGCGCGTTTATTCGATCGTTACCGATTTTTATCAGCCAAGTCCCGATCGTTTGCGCGACTGGATTTCAACTCCGCGTGCCAACGGATACGAATCGCTTCATACAACGGTGATGTCGCCGCAAGGAAAATGGGTAGAGGTTCAAATTCGTACCAAACGCATGGATGAGATTGCCGAAAAAGGATTGGCTGCTCATTACCGTTATAAAGAAAATTCAAAAGACGATTCCAAATTTGACCGTTGGATTTCCGAAATCAGGGAATTGATGGAAAATCCGGATGTGAATGCCATGGATTTTGTGGACGAGTTCAAAATGAACCTCTTTCATGAAGAAATCTATGTCTTTACGCCGAAAGGAGAATTGCGTGTATTGCCTACAGGATCCACCATTCTCGATTTTGCTTACGACATTCACAGCGACATCGGAAATAAATGCATCGGGGCGAAGGTGAATAACCGCTTGGTTCCGCTGAGTTATCAATTGCAAAATGGTGATCAGGTTGAAATCATTACGTCCTCGAAACAAAAACCACACGAAGAATGGCTTCGTATTGTGGGGTCTGCCAGAGCGCGAAATAAGATCAAATCTGCACTCAACGAGCAACGGAAACTGATTGCGCAAGACGGTCGAGAGATTTTGGAACGCAAGTTCAAACAACACAACATTAAATTCACTTCCGAAAATATAACTGTGCTGGAGCGTTTTTATGGCTTCCACTCGGCAACGGAATTGTATTTCCGCATAGCGAAAGGCAAGATAGATCTGGCCAAATTGCGCGAAATTGAGAATGTGCACGGTATGTTGCAGCTCGAGAAGAAAACTTCCACGGTTGCGAAAGACAAGCACGAATTAGATGTGTATCCGAAAATCAACAAGAAAGAAGATACCATTATCATCGGTGAAGATTTCAAGAACATCCAATACCAAATGGCACGTTGCTGTAATCCGATTCCTGGCGATAAAGTATTCGGTTTCATTACCATTTCTGAGGGAATCAAGGTGCATCGCAATAACTGTCCGAATGCCGAGCATTTGCAATCGAAAATGGCTTACCGCTGTGTGAAAGCGCGTTGGAGAAGTCAGGATTTGATTGAGCGTGTGGCGGCTATTCGATTGATCGGAATCGACGACGTGGGAATCGTGAACAAAATCACCGAAGTTATTTCCAAAGAACACAACGTCAATATGAGATCCATTTCCTTCGAAACCGTTGACGGATTGTTTGAAGGGAAAATCAAACTATTGGTTTACGATACCGAACATCTGGAGCAACTCATGCGCAAATTTGAGCTTGTTGACGGAGTAAAACGTGTGGAGCGCTGGGATACGGGGGAGGAATAAGAGGTGTTTTGTTATTGTTAACAGTTTGTGAATAACCTTGGTCGGTTCTTCGGGGAAAAATCATTACTTTTGCCCTTTCAATTCGGTCGCATGCAACAGCAGGATCTTCAGGACACGGTTCGTAACATTTTCTCGGCTTATCTCGAGCAAAATGGCCACCGTAAAACACCCGAACGTTTTGCCATTCTGGCAGAAATCTATAGCTACGAAGGGCATTTCGATATCGAATCACTGTACATTAAGATGAAGAATCAGAATTACCGTGTTTCGAGAGCTACCCTTTACAATACCATCGAATTACTGCTGGCATGTAATCTGGTACGCAAACACCAATTCGGTAAAAACATTGCTCAATTTGAAAAATCGCACGGTTCCAAACAGCACGATCACGTGATTGTAACCGATACGGGTGAAGTGATTGAATTTTGTGATCCGCGTGTGCAAAATATTAAAGCAACCATCGAGGAGATTTTCAATGTGAAAATTCAACACCATTCGCTTTATTTTTATGGTGTCAGAAATCAACCAACCACAGAAAACGACCAATAGTGCAATTAACGTTCAATATAACTGTAGTGCCCACTCATGCTGTTTTAAAGCTAAGTGGTCGCATACTCTCCGATGAAGGATTAGCCGATATTCTTTCGCAAGTAGAAACAAGCATTGCCTCCGGATCTAAAAACTGGTTGTGTGATGTGGGGGAGTTGACGTATTGCAACAGTACAGGATTGAATCTCTTTGTTCGCATTTTAACCAAATCGCGCAATGCAGGCGGCGATTGTGCATTGGTCAACCTGCAATCGGGCGTTCAGAAATTATTTGAACTGTCCAAATTAAACGAAATTTTTACCAGCTACGCTTCCATTGAAGAAGCAGTGGAGCGATATAACACAATTTCATGAAAGTAGATGTTCTTTTAGGATTACAATGGGGTGATGAAGGAAAAGGAAAGATTGTTGACGTCCTTACACCAAATTATGACATTATTGCACGTTTTCAAGGTGGACCGAATGCCGGTCATACCTTAGAATTTGAGGGTGTAAAACATGTATTACATACGATTCCTTCGGGCATTTTTCATGCAAATGTGATTAACTTGATCGGTAACGGAGTGGTGATTGATCCGGTGGTTTTTCAAAAAGAATTGGAAAAGTTGGCCCCCTTCAACATCAACGTCAAAGAGCGTTTGGTGCTTTCCAAAAAAGCACACTTGATTTTGCCTTCACACCGTTTGCTTGATGCGGCTTCGGAAACAGCGAAAGGAAAAAATAAAATCGGTTCTACGTTAAAAGGAATCGGACCTACATACATGGACAAAACCGGTCGTAACGGATTGCGCGTTGGTGATATTTTCTTGCCTACGTTCAAGCAGAAATACGATGCATTGGTTGAGAAACACATCGGAATGCTGAAACACTACGAAGGGTTTGAATACAACCTGGAAGAATTGGAAGGCCCATGGATGGAAGGAATTGAAATCTTACGCGGTTTGAAAGCCGTGGATAGTGAGCATTACTTGGATCAGGCATTGCGTGCCGGTAAAAAAATCTTAGCTGAAGGCGCACAAGGAACCATGTTGGACATCGATTTCGGAACATATCCGTATGTGACTTCATCTAACACTGTTACTGCAGGAACATGTACCGGATTGGGGATTGCTCCTTCAAAAATCGGAAATGTAATCGGTATTTTTAAAGCATACTGTACGCGCGTCGGAAGCGGACCTTTCCCAACTGAATTATTGGATGAGGTAGGTGAACAAATCCGTCAGGAAGGCCGTGAATTCGGTTCTACAACCGGTCGTCCGCGTCGTTGTGGCTGGATCGATCTTCCGGCTATGAAATATGCCATCATGATCAACGGGGTTACCGAATTGGCCATGATGAAATCGGATGTATTGGATAAATTCGATACGATCAGAGCGTGTACGAAGTACCGTATCAACGGTGAGGAAATCGATTATTTACCCTACGATATTGATGGCGTAACCATTGAACCGATTTGGGAAGATATTCCGGGTTGGGGACAAGATTTGACGGCGTTGACCTCTTATGAATCTTCTCCGCAAGCGTTGAAAGATTACGTAGCATATTTGGAACGACATTTGGAAGTACCGATCACAACTGTTTCGGTAGGTCCGGATCGTATACAAACTTTGGCAACACGATAAGTAGTGGAAAAACTCCAACATACCTTTAAAGTTGCGCTTATTTTGAGCGCAATTTTTTTGTGTCGACTCTCCGCTTGGGCGCAAACGGATTGGTTGGAGTTATTGCCCGGTGCAAACCAGCTTTCCTACGACGAAAAAACAGGTGTTCAGCGACTTACCGGAATGGTCAACTTTACCTATCAGGGAAATACGATGTATTGTGATTCGGCGCATTACAAAGCCAAAACACAGGAAGTATGGGCCTACGGAAAAGTGCACCTCAATAAACGCGATACGCTGAATCTCTTCTGCGATTCGTTGTATTACAACGGTAAAACACGCATGGCGAAATTGTGGGGAAATGTGCGTGTACGCGATCGTGAATACAAACTCACCACCGATACGTTGGAATACGATGCCAAGAAATCACGGGCTATATATCGCTATGGCGGGCGCATTGAAAACATTACAACAAGTGAAGTGTTGACCAGTCGGGTAGGCTACTTTAACCCGAATACCGAAGAAAGTTTCTTTCGTGGGAATGTAGTGTACAAATCGCCCGAGCTGAAAATGACCACCGATACCTTGCAATACAACTACCTCAAACACAGGGTTTACTTTTTCGGGCCAACCAATGTAACGAACAAAGAAACCAAGTTGTACTGCGAAAAAGGTTGGTATAATGTACAAACCGAAGAAGGTGTTTTGCAAGGAAATGCCATGATCGATCAGAAACCGCGACTCATTCATGGCGATAGTTTGTATTACAACCCGAAGCAAAAAATCGCGATTGGTCAAGGACATATTTCGGTGTTGGATACAGCGCAGAAAGTAGAATTCAGAGGCGGCCATTTTTATTCCAACGAATTGCTAGGTAAAGATGTGCTTTCCGATCAACCGTGGGTGCGCTTAATGAAATCGAAAGACACCGTTTATTTCCGCGCCGACACACTGATTCACCAACGCGATACGCTCAACAAAACACTGAGTGTATCCGGCAAATGCAATGTCAAGATCTTCCAAAACAACATTCAGGGAACAGCAGATAGTTTGTATTACGACAAACCCGCCGGATTCATGGATATGTGGGGAAGTCCGCATTTTTGGAGCCACAATTCGGAACTGAGTGGTGACAGCATTCGCGTGTATGTAAAGAATGACTCGATCATTGAAAAAGTGCACTTGCGTTACAATGCGTTTGCCGCCAATGAAGTCGATTCTGGCAATTATTACAATCAACTGGCAGGGAAAGAAATTTGGGCTTATTTCAAAGAAAACGAATTGGTGAAAGCGCAAGTGCTGGCCAATGCACGAACGGTTTACTTTCCTACAGATACAGTAAAAACGGATACTTCCGTAGTGATCGACCGAAAAGGAATGAACCGCATTTATGCTGCCGATCTGAATGTGTACCTGGATAGCGGAGAAGTGACAGGAATCACGTTTATTCGTCAACCCGAAGGCATTTTCTACCCCATGGATCAGCTTGATCCGCAGGAACAGTTTTTACAAGGATTTACTTGGAGTCCGCTGCTACGACCAAAAAGCTGGCGCGAGATTGTGGGTGAGTGGTGAATTAATCTGGTTTTCTGAGTATTTCAGTTATTAAGTTCTTGAAGTTTCCCTTAAAACTGTAAATACGTAAACGAGATGATTTGTTGGATTTGCGTGTAAGTGCTATAGATGTATACCCAAATCAATAATGATACGGCAATCCAAATCAACCGCGCTGTAGCCCATTTTTTAATCAATTCTTTGGTTGAATCCGTTGCCCAAACAATGAGCATGATCAATCCGATAACCGGAATGCCAACAATAACAAAATTGGCCAACCAAGTTCCCAGATTAGGGTTTTGATCGTCTTCGAAATCTGGTTTTTTCTGAAAGTAATTATAGGTAAGTATACTGGCGATTATAATCATAATGATGAAGACAGTAGCCAAAACAGCGAATATTCCTGAAAATGAATCTGATAATTCAAGAACACGTCCCAATAGCAAAGCGTTTAAACCGATTCCTGCAGTAATTCCCCAAAACTGCATAATGGCCCAATTTCTTCTGATTCGGTTTTGATGATCGCTTGCCCATACAGCCAGTAAAGCCGGACCTGCTAATGGAATGGCTGCCAACAAGAAATTGCCCAACCATTGCATGGGTGACAATACGTTCATCGTTTTGATTTCTTCCCATTTGTCAAGCGTATCTTCACGTTCGACTACACGCTCTTCTGAGTGTTTATAGAGAGTATTGTAGCCGCTAATTGAAAAGATAATTAAAGCTACTGAAAAGGAAATAAACAGCACATTTAACACTAGTTGGATGGTATTATAAAAATCACCTCCGATGGTGCTCGAGGTTCTATATTCAGTACTATACAGGTAAAATTGAAATACCAAATTAGCCAAATCGGCAAAAAGGAAGGTTAATCCGCCAATGAGCAACCAAACAAGCGCTTTTTTTCTGCGACTATTATTCGATCCGATAAATGCGATACCGGTAATTAACAGTGCAAGGGGAGTAATCAATGAGAACACACTGTATCGCAGTAAATCTATCCAAGATTTCAAGCTCGACAAATCTTTGTATAAATACTGGTTTTCAATTATGTTGTAAAGATCTATTGCCAACCAAAGTCCGGAAGTAATGGTCAAAATCAGGGCAGTGGTTTTTCGGGTAGATTCGTTGTTGTTATACAATGCCAATCCAACTAAGCCAAGCACCAAATAGGTAGCTAAAATGATTAGCAGGTTCACCCACGACATCAAGGACATTTCAGATGACGAATTATGCGACTTGTAAATGAGATGTTGAGCAATGACTAACAAACAAGCCAACCAAGAGGTGATCGATAAAAAGAGGGTAGCGTTTCTGTTGAGCATGATTTTATGTTTAAGCGTTACCAAAATACATAAAATGTAGGACAAGCATGATCGTTAATTAATTTCTATTTCTGCTTTTTTTGTTTAGCCGTTACTAACCGTTAGAAACGTTTATTCCCTTGTTATTATTGAGTTTTAAGTCAGTCTTAATGTAAAATGATTACCACTTTTCTCTGATTTAATACCGAAAATCTACTGGAACGTTGTTACCGTAAATAACATCCCAAAAATCTAACTTCATACGGATATTTCTGTGATCTCCCGACTCCATCGTTTAAAAATGAATGGCGAAATGGGGCTTCGTTTTCGGTCAACGGTTATTTCAATCTTCTTGTTTTTCACAAACCGGTAGTTAAAGCTGAAAACTCCATATGAAGTAACACCATACTTTTCTCCAACATCCGTGACGTAATTAACCCTAAATCCAAGACGCTCCAACGCCAGTTTATCAATCAGGCAACTGTTTTTTTCTTCCCCCATAATGCCTTCAAGGATAATGATGTTTTTTGCTAAGACCTTCATGGTCTCGGAAGCAATGGTTTTAACCGATTTGCGTACCTCGCTGTGGTAGTAATTTTTACATTTAATATCACAGAAACGCTTGTCAGATCGCCCAATAAGTTGTTTGTTGCAGATCACACATTGTCGGTGAGAAAAATCATTTTTTTGACACATAACTTGTTGTTTTCTTATTTAAGTTAGTGAAAAACATGATTTATAAAACAGGGTGATGCTGTTTTTTTGATGAAAAAAGGAAGGAAGAATGAGGTTGGGATATAGGAGAAATAAAAGTTTCTAACCGTTAGAAACACTTATCCCTTTGTTATTGCTGGTTTTCTGAACTCAAAAGAGCTCTCAGTCTTTAGATAAAATCGATTAGAATTAGCCTGGTGTTGAGTGATCTCTTTCCGTGAAAAAATTACCTGAATTTAGATCTAAAACTTATCTGTTTCTAGCCGTTAAAAACACTTATCCCCCTGTATACACTGGTTTTGTATCGCTACACCACAATTTCGTCACTATTACTCGGCAGCACAAACTCATCCAAAAAATCAATGATTTCCGCTAGTTCTTTTTGTGAATCGGAACTGAGTTGAGCCAATTCAACTGAATGACGCAAACGTTTTACATCGCAAAAACGCAATTGTGTGACTGTTCCTTTTTCAACAGTAGCATCCACATAAATGGTTTTCAACTGAATTCCGGTTATACGCGTCTGCGATTTTCCGTTGATGGTTCCTTTACTGATATCCAGTTTAGCAATAAGTGGAGCATGGCACCATTTAAAAATATCATAAGCTACAAAATCGCCCAATGAGTAGATGATCAAACTTTGTTTTTCTTCACCGGTTATTTGATCGTGATAATTGTAAAAAGAGAGCGGTTGCGGATTGTGTGGATGTCCACCAAGTATCAGGTCTATGCCTGCTTCGCGACAAATGCGTTGCATCGTGTCTATGATCTGTTGATCGGGAAACGGTTGATAAGCGCATCCCATATGCAAGGCTGCAGCAACCAAATCTGCCCCTCGTTCACGGGCTAGTTTTGCTTGTTGAATGATGGGTGAAATATCCGGATTCGACTCATTTAAACAGATATGATTGCACAACCATGGAGTTTCTGTAGGAACGGTTTCCATATTGAGTGAAAAGGTCCAGGCCAAAAATGCGATTTTGATTCCGTCGCGTTCCAGAATCGGGAAGTTGTTGTAGTCTTCCTTCGTTTTCGCAGCTCCTGTATAAGCAATGCCTTTTTCAGTAAGAAAATCAAAGGTAGCGAGTAAGCCGTCAGGTTGCTGATCAAGTGAATGATTATTCGCAACCGAAAGAATATCATAACCACCGTATTTCCCGAAAGCAGAGAAAACGTCAAAGAGTTCGGAACTTCC
>Ga0302293_10000139_pt1 | contig 43036 bp, 48 predicted proteins | sample III_Fen_N2_2_FD_198758 | JGI IMG/M metagenome (GOLD analysis project Ga0302293, IMG submission 198758) | Peat permafrost microbial communities from Stordalen Mire near Abisko, Sweden - III_Fen_N2_2 | ecosystem: Environmental > Terrestrial > Soil > Wetlands > Permafrost | place: Sweden: Abisko...
AGCCGTAAGCCGCGCCAGCCTGAGAGTAGGTTGCGATTCCTGACGGATCATCATCAGCCGCACCGGTCACAACACCCGGGCCCAAAATACGTATAAATCGACTATAGCGACGACGATTTATCATCCGCTTAGTAATATTTAACGCCTGATGCTCTTTTTTTATAATTGAACGATTGAGCTTGCGCGAATTTCTCTGGAAAGAACTCAATTTTTTTGCCATATTTAATATATTTACACGCTTATGGTTAATATCTATAAGCATACTACAAGGAACATTTTTCTCAAACAATATATTTTGGTTATGCTTGCGCATAATCACAACTAGAATATATATTGATTTCAATATGATTAGCAGGTCACCTTGGGTTCCATATGAAGTGATATCCAGCGCCAGGTTTGAGAGTAATCTCAAAAACCGACTTTTTGCCGCCTCTATAGAAGAAGAGAGGCCCTACCTGCTTTATGTAGCAACTAAGGGTCTTGGTCCTAGGGCGATATCTATGACCGTATCTCTAGAATTTCTCGAAAGGCATGATGAAGATAGACAAATGGGAGGTTTAGCGATTAACCTTTGTCTTAAAAATTCCGAGGGGCAAACAGCATTCAAATCTAGAAGCTTCTTAGAATCCGATGGCTTTTGGGCCCCCGAAAGCGATGTCGACCTATCTCTAGCTTCACCAAACGCTAACTTTGCTTTAGTTAGGGGCTACTTTACTGATGTACAGGCGACAGGCCTAGATATAATCGAGACGGATGTGGCCTTAGGTATTATTCCTGAATATGAAACGACACCAGTTGTTGCCTAGTTTTAAACGTCACAGCAAAAATATTAATAATTGTAACTAGGCGACAAACACTTTAGTTTATATGTATTTCGTCATACTTTTGCTATAATGTCATATATGAAACCGCTCCAGCTGAGTCAGCCTCACGTGATTATTATGATGGGAATTCCAGGGTCAGGAAAGACTTTTTTTGCCGAACATTTCGCAAATACTTTTAAAGCGTCACTTCTGAGTCACGAAAAGCTTGAAACGGCTATATTTAAAGCACCGGCTAGAAGTAGCGTCGAGAATACTACTAGCCATCGAGTCGCTGAATATATGTTGGAGGAATTGTTTAAAACTAAGCAAACTGTTGTTTTTGATGGTCCAGCAAGTACAAAAGGCGAAAGATTGCAGATTATTAATTTTGCAAAAAAATCAGGCTATGAACCACTGCTAATTTGGGTTCAAACCGAATCATCAACCGCAAAAAGTCGCTTTACTCGCAAGCAAGCAGGACGCACGACTCATACGGCAAAAGAATTCGATGATAGTATCAAACGATTTACGCCACCAGTTGTTAGCGAAAAAGTCGTTGTTATCAGCGGCAAACACACCTACGCTAGTCAGCTGAAAATTGTCTTAAAAAATCTTGTCGAACCACGCGTTGACGCGATCCAAGAACCGACACGCAGTCCGCGCTCCACCGATAGTCGACGTATAACGATAAGGTAAAGCTTTAATAAGATGCCGATAATTCACGATGACGAATTTGGCAAAATAACGATAAGGCGCAGCGCCCGTTCGTCTCAGATACGGGTTCGAGTCGGACCGGACGGCAATTTGCGAGCCTCGCTGCCTCTTTACGCGCCAATTTTTTTAGTAAAACGCCTAATTAAAGCCTCTCGAAACGAACTGCGCTCAATTATTAATCAGTCGCATTCAACCAATAGCTACGTAAATGGCATGCTAATCGGCAAAAGTCACAGCTTACTAGTACGACCATCCGATGACGGGTCTTATCGAGTTTGGCGTTACGGCCAGCATATTATTGTATCGTTACCAGACGATAAGTCACTTGAAGACGCTGATATTAAACGAGACCTGCGCGATACTATTATTGCCGCTCTGCGAGTAGAGGCTAAAAGTTATTTGCCTAAGCGATTAGCATATCTTGCCAATAAGTATGGCTACAGTTACGAACGTGTTCGTTTTTCACACGCCAGCGGACGATGGGGAAGTTGTAGCACGACAGGCACAATTAGTCTTAACATCGCGCTAATGAAATTACCATTTGAATTGATTGACTATGTTATCGTTCATGAATTGACGCACACCAGACATATGAACCACAGTCATGAATTTTGGACCCTTGTTGGCCGGGCCGACGCTGACTACAAGGCGCATAGACATGCGTTAAAGCAGGAAAGCCCGTCTATATAACAATTAGGTCGTGGTCGTGTATAATCAAGCATAAGATGTATAAGGGTGGATCCAACTACACGCCGCAGTCAGCGAAAATTATAAGATACGCTGGGTTGTTTGTACCAGTTTTACTTGTTAGTTATGGTCTTTTAATAAAAGCTGGCTATATCGAATCGGTACAACCGTTTAACGATTACGGCTTTTTGGCGATGTCATTTTGGTGGATTTACATTAGTGTCTTTCAGTTTTTAGTTCCAAATCGCTCAAAGCAAGATTCTGCCCTCCGTTTAATCGCGTATCATCTGTTAGCTAGCGGATACCTTTTGTTTATATGTGGAATATCATCCCCATTGGTGGCCTTTTGGATTATTTTGCTGATTGCTTCAAATACTTATTTCTCGAAAAAAGGACTTAATGCTAGCTTGGCTTGTTTCGTTGCAGTAGTTTTACTAGATATTTTCTTTTGGTACAAAATAGACACTAACGTGGTAATTTACGATTTGGCTGCGCTACTGGCCATCGTGCTGAGCGCGGTTGTTCTACTGAGTGTTACGCGCGCTCAGGAAGTAGAGCGTGGAGCGCTATCGAAAAGTAAAGCACAGGCAACCCTTAGGCGCGACCAGGTCAGCACAATTGTTAATAATATTTCTGACGCTATAATCAGCACCGACAAAGACGGAATCATTCAAGTCTATAACGCCGCTAGCCTTAACTTACTGGATACAAACGACAGCCTGGACAATAAGTTTATCGATGACATCGTGAAACTTGTCGACAAAGATGGTCATGACGTCAGTTTGTTCAAGCAACTAAAGTCTTCGAAAAGTTCAAACACCCAAGATGACCTATACCACGTCTTCAATGAAGATGAAAAAATACGCCTTGAGATTATTTCTTCACCAATTTGCAGTGGCTATAACAAATCGAAACAAAAAGAAACCCGCGATGGTTATATTGTAATTATGCGTGATATCACCAAGACAAAAAGCCTTGAAGAGGAGCGTGATGAGTTTATTAGCGTTGTCAGCCACGAACTGCGCACGCCTATTACAATTGCCGAGGGAACTATCTCAAACGTCCAGGTTATGATGCAGCACCCTGATGCTACCAAACAAATGCTGGGTGATGCTATCACGATGGCGCACGACCAGATTATATACCTAGCCCATATGGTTAATGATCTTAGTACGCTATCTAGGGCCGAGCGCGGTGTAGCTGACAGTCCCGAGGACGTTAATGTTCGCGAGCTAATCCATAAACTTCACGAAGAATATCACCAAGAAGCCGCCGATAAAGGATTACATTTAAACCTCGACCTTGGTGCAACGCTTGACCACGTTCAGGTTAGTCGACTATATCTGGAGGAATTGCTGCAAAACTTTATTACAAACGCTATCAAATACACCAAGCAGGGGACTATAACCATTTCCGTCAAGCAAAAAGTTGGCGTCATTAAATTTACTGTTAAAGATACCGGTATTGGCATTAGCAAATCTGATCAATCAAAGATTTTCCAAAAGTTTTACCGTAGTGAGGATTATCGCACACGCGAAACCACCGGTACTGGTTTGGGTCTATACGTCGCTACAAAACTTGCGCACAAAATGAATACCAAAATTTCTCTAGTCAGTCGCCTAAACCACGGTTCAACCTTTAGTTTTAGTCTTCCAGCTAAGAGTAAATAGTCCATAAATAATACCATGCTTGACGATTTGCTCAGTAGTCGTTATAGTACTAGTTGACAGTCTGCTAAGAGCAGACTATTTAATTGGGAGAATGATTGTGGTCGCTAAAGCAAAAAAGTCAGCTACGAAGAAAACATCTGCGAAAGCCGCGTCTAATGTAACGCGCATAAAAGCTACTGATACTCAGCCAAAAGAGATTACCGTCAAACCTGCCGAAATTACTAAAAAAGCATCTTCAGATAAGAAAAAGCGAAAGATGCCAAATCCATTTAGCTCGCTATGGACCTATTTCAAGGGTGCATGGTACGAACTTCGTCAAGTTCACTGGCCAAACCGCAGTGCAACCTGGGGACTAACTGGCGCCGTTCTAATCTTTACAGCTTTCTTTATTGTGATGATTTTGTTACTTGATATATTTTTTAAGTATTTATTTGAGCTAATTTTAAAATAGGAAAAAAGGAATTTTATGTCAAAAAACCGATATGACTCAACAAGACAGTGGTACGCCATTCATACCTACAGTGGCTACGAAGAAAAAGTATCCGAAAGCATCCGCCAACGCATTAACGCTGTCGACATGGCCGACAAGATCTTTGACGTTATGGTTCCAAAAGAAAAGCAAATTGAAATCAAGAACGGCAAACGTAAAGTTGTCGAAAAGAAAATCTTCCAAGGTTACGCTCTGGTTGAAATGAAACTTACTGACGAAACCTGGTACATCGTCCGCAATACCCCTGGTGTTACTGGCTTTGTTGGTACCGGCACAGAGCCAACTCCAGTATCTGATAGCGAGATTAGCAAAATCAAAAAGCGCATGGGCGTCGAGGATCCAAAACACCACATCGACTTTAAAGAAGGCGAAGTTGTCAGCATTACAGATGGTCCATTCAAAGGCTTTGACGGCGCTATTAGCGAAATCGATACTCAAAAAGGCAAAATCAAGGTTATGGTCAGTATGTTTGGCCGTGACACACCGGTCGAGCTTGACGCATTGCAGGTTCGTAAGGTATAATACCCCAGTTACGCACTAGATATAGCTTCAAACAATATTTAGTACAAAGGAAAAATAATGGCAAAGAAAATTATTGGTAATCTTAAATTACGTATCCCTGCTGGTCGCGCAACGGCCGGTCCTCCTGTAGGTTCTACACTTGGACAATGGGGACTAAACATGATGGATTTTATTAATCCATTCAACGAAGCAACAAAAGACATGATGGGCAAGGACGTTATTGTTCACCTGCAGGTTTTTGAAGACCGTAGCTTTACTTGGAAATCACTTGGACAACCAGTCGACGATTTAATTCGCGAAAAAACTGGTATCAAAAAGGGAAGCGCCAAACCACACACTGACAAGGTTGGTAAAATCTCGAGGGCGCAACTGGAAGAAATCGCTGAGCTTAAAAAAGACCAGCTGAACGCAATTGACCTAGATGGTCGCGTTAAAGTTATCGCCGGCACCGCCCGTTCGATGGGCGTTGAAGTCGAAGGATAATAAATAGCTTCCTAAAAAAGAGAGCCGTTATGGCTCTTTTTTTGTATGAACCGAACGACCTCTGGTAATTGTTTGTAGTTTTTGATATAATAACCCTATAACAATCAATGTTGGGAGGCCTAAACAGCCGTTATCACCACAGAAAGGGTTTACACCTATGGCTAAAAAAGCCGATTTGCTTGAAGAAGCAACTAAACTAGGTCTTAAATTGACCGATAAAAATACAATCGCCGAGATTGAAAAGGCTATTACTGGCGCCAACGTACCAGTCGTAGAATCAGCTCCAGCCGTAGCCGAAGAGGTTGTCGCAGACGAAGCTCCTGTCGAAGAAGCTAAAGTAGCCAAAGCCGGCAAACGAAGCGAAAAAGCCTTAAAAGAAGTTGAAGAAAAAATCGCCAAAGAAGAGCGCAAAGAACACGGTGACACCACACCTCAATCACCTGAAGCCGAAGCTCACAGCAAAAAAGGCCCCCGACCAGTTACGCGTCCTTTGATTGAGCGCCGTGGTAAAGCTTACCGAAAAGTGGCCGAACTTGTCGAAAAAGACACAGTCTACGCTCTAGCTGACGCTTTGGAGCTTGCCGCTAAAACTAACCCTAGTAAATTTGACGCCAGCGTTGAAGTTCACGTTCGCCTGGGCGTTGACCCTCGCCAAGCCGACCAAAACATTCGCGCAACCGTATCGCTTCCAAACGGAACCGGTAAGACGATTCGTGTCGCTGTGTTTGCACCTGAAGCAGACCATGCCGCCGCAAAAAAAGCTGGTGCCGATGTTGTTGGTGACGAAACATTCCTAGCGCAACTTGATAAAGAAGAAATTAACTTTGACATTTTGGTTGCAACACCTGCTTTCATGCCACGTCTTGGCAAATATGCGCGCCTACTTGGCCCACGCGGTCTGATGCCAAACCCAAAGAGTGGCTCGGTCGCTACAGACGTAGCTAAGGCTGTAAAAGAAGCCAAAGCCGGTAAAGTTGAATACCGTGTCGACAAACAGGCGATTGTTCACCTTTCAATCGGAAAAGCAAGTTTTGGCGCCGCTAAACTAGCCGAAAATGCCAAAGCGTTCTTTGATAGCCTGCAAAGCCAAAAGCCAGCCAGTCTAAAAGGCCAGTACGTCAAGACGACAAGCATCAGTACCACTCAGGGTCCTGGTATAAAAGTCGAAAACGTTGTTAACTAAATCTAGACAAATATATTAAGTGTGATTACACTATTTCATATAAGGGGAGTAAGTCATGACAGATACAAATAACACCGAAGCTGACGGTTATTACGCCGAAGAAACATCAAACGAAGATTTCGATCTTAGCTTTTTAGATGACGAAAAATCAACCGATTAGAGTCGCCTTAGTTGTTCCACATATTTTTCTACATCGCGATATACTACCCAATGTAATTTTTTCGCCTGGAAAATTAGCACTAGAACTCGCAGAAGGTATGCACGGCCACAAAGTCCAGGTACGCCTGTATTCACCAGGCCCAATCGACACTACCGTACCTAGTGTTCAAGCTGATATGAGCTACTTTGAGAATGAACTGTCACTACGTGGTGATAGTTATATTGATTTACTAAAAAAGCATCCGTTCACATTTGTTTCGCTTGCCAGACAAGTCCAGTCTGAAATTATTGCCGCGGCATATAAAGACGCCAACGCCGGAAAATTTGACATTGTCCATATTTATACAAACGAAGAAGATGTCGCCATGCCGTTCTCTTACTTATGTAATAAACCTGTTGTATTTACGCACCATGACCCATTCAACTTCTTGATAAAGTATAAGAATAATTTTCCGAAATATTCTGACTTGAACTGGTTATCACTTTCGTTTGCGCAGCGCAGTGGCATGCCCAGTAACACTAACTGGGTAGGTAATATCTACCACGGTGCAGACCCGACAGCTTTTAAACCTGTCGCCAAACCAACGGATGACTACATCGCGTATCTTGGTCGTATCGTTAAGCCCAAGGGCGTACATTTGGCAATCAAAGCAATTCGTCAATATAATAAAACCGCCGCCATTCCGATTAAATTAAAAATCGCCGGCAAACACTATGCAGATGAAGGCAACGATACTTATTGGAAAGACCAGATCGAGCCAGAGCTTGATGATTTTATAGAATACGTTGGATTCATCAAAGACAACGCGACCAAATCCGAATTTCTGGCTAACGCCCGTGGACTAATTATTCCATCAATTTTTGATGAACCATTTGGTATGGTTATGATTGAAGCCTTGGCCAGCGGAACGCCACTACTCGGCCTGGATTCGGGTGCAATTCCCGAGATTATCACCAAAAGTAACGGAATTATAGTCAAAAAACAAATCAACGAGTCAGACACAATCATTGCACTCGCAAAAGCTATCAATAAGCTATCGTCTATAAATCGCCATACATGTCGTCAGGATTTTGAAACCAGATTTAGTATAGAGCGTATGTGCCAAGAACACATCAATTTATACCAAAAATTAATTACAAAATAACAAGCGGTGCTTTAATATGAGGGTGCGCCTCATAACCCTCAAGCACAAAATTATCAGCCGTAAAATCATCAATAGTTTTTGGATTACCAATAATTTTAAGTGTCGGGAAGTGATACGGCTTACGAATAACTTGTTCTTTTGCCTGATCTAGATGATTATGATACAAATGCGCGTTACCGATTGATACAATCAGCTCACGAGCTTCAAGCCCAGTAAGATGCGCGACCATTTGCAACAGCATGGCATATTGAGCAATATTGAACGGTAAGCCAAGAAAAACATCTGATGAACGTTGATACAACTGTAAGCGTAGTTTGCCTTTCGTAACATCAAACTGAAACATCGTGTGACAAGGTGGTAAACGCATCTCTTCTAGGTCAGCTACGTTCCATGCAGACACAATTATACCCTTTGAGTGTGGATTATTCTTTATCTGATCGATAGCCCATTGCAGTTGATCAATTTCACCGCCGCCTGCGTCTTTCCAGTGTCGCCACTGAACGCCATAAACTGGTCCAAGATTCAAATCTTTGTCAGCAAAATCGTCCCAATAATGAATTTTGTGATCCTGGAGATATTTTATATTTGAACTTCCAGACACAAACCACAATAATTCATGCATCAAAACATTGAATGGCATTTTCTTCGTTGTAAGTAGCGGAAAGCCGTGACGCATGTCAAAGTGCATCTGATAACCAAAGATTGACTTGATACCATAAATACCACGCGTTGGTTTGCTGTTGCCGTTTTTTAAGATTTCAGCAATAAGCTTTAAATACTCGTATTCTGGATGTGCCATAACTCTACTATATAATCCTTTTTACTTTTTTACCGCACTGTTCAAAAAGCCCTACCGCGTACCCGCTTGAATGATCGTTTAAATATACATATTCTTCAATATCTGTCGTACATAAGGTACGCGCGCATGTCGGACATGGCATCAAATTAATAAATAGTGTCGTGTTCTTCAAATTAATATTTTCTTTTTGGGCTTTTACCAGTAATTCCATCTCGGCATGAATAGTATCGTAATGATTAAGGTCATTCGGTGGAGAAAAATTTAGTTCACGCGAAGCACCATGGTGCATTGCATATGTCTGGTACGGCAACACTCTGTTATAGGCACTGGCAATATATTTGTACCCGGTCTTCGTCTTCTTCGCAAGCACAAGACCTGTCTGAAAACCATAATCAAATGATGACTTAGCAACTAAATCCACCGCATCCATTATCTGTTTATCACTTGAAAATTCTTTCTGCTGAGGCTGTTCAAGCAGTTTTGTAATTTTTTGTTCATAAGACCTTGCTTCAGCTTCATCAGTAAAGGGCGAAACAAGACAGTAGGGGATATGATGATTTGCTAAAGTGTAATAAATAGGTAAGGTATGAAACGAATAGTGCCAAGAGCCATTAATAAAAATCGCCTGAACTGGTTTTATTTTTTCAACTACAGAAACAAGTTCGCGCTGAAAGTATCGCAAAGTTACAATTTTACGTGGCGAGGTAGAGGCCTTAACTTTATCAATGACTGATTGAATATCCGCCTGTTTTAGGGTTTTAAATTGTGGCTGATTAACAAAACCAGCGATATATTCTTCTTTGGCAATCCCTAAAATTATATTTCCAGATGGCAAATATTCTTTTACTAATTGCGTAAAACGAGCGACCGATATTTCTCTGGGCGCAGCTATGAATACAGCTTTTAAATTAGACAGTGGTTTTTTGCTGCCAAAAGCCAAATCTGACCAATCGTAATCATATTTATCCATTTTGATACTTCTTTTCAAACCTGGCCGCTAATTTAGTAATGTCCGAAATTTTATTCTTATATAAATTTGCATTTTCAATTGGCGTATATGCCAGGGTCCGATAATTCCAAGTCGTTAAATCAGGACCGTCAAAAGGTATACAGTGAAAGTGTATATGGTCAACTGTACTCTGAGCTTCGGCACCATCTTTTTGGATAATCTGCATGCCCTTAATACCATGTATGTCACGTATAATCTTCTTCGCGATATACATAAATTTGCGCATCGTTTCCCATTCAATTGTTGTTAATTCTTTAACCGAATGTACATGACGACGAGGAATAATCATCATATGGCCATCGATGTAGGCGAACAAGGCAATAGTTAAAACGACGCCATTTTCTTCGAATACTATATAGTCGTCATTTAAGTCGCAAAAAACACATTTACCAACCGACTGCCAAATATCATCGTATGTACCGTTAATCCTGGCGTCACGATAGGCAATTTGTTTTTTCCGAGTAGCTTCGTCCATCAAGGTTATTCCTTGAGTGGTTCTTTGCGAAGATCCATAAAGTCCTTAAAGACTTCACCAAGTTGTCCGCCAATGGCTCGTTGAATGATTTTAGTAGTTGATATCGCAGCCGATTGTCGGTCAACTACTTCAACCTTGCCGCCATATTTAATTACGGTTTTATATTCGCGAGATGATTCGTAAGCCTCTGTCCAGTCTTCCTTGACAGTAACATAGACGTCAGGCTGAAGTAGGCCCAGAGTTGGCTGACAACTTGGTTCAGGCAGAATAGTTACAAAATCGACTGATTTTAGATATGTCAGCATTTCAGCACGAATTTTCTCATCAAGAATTGGCTTATTAGGACCTTTAACTTTTTTGATTGCGACGTTCGAACTAACACCAACCACCAAGATATCACCGAGTTCACGAGCTTTTTCAAGATAACGACACTGGCCAGCATGAATCAAATCCCACGAACCAGCCGTAAAAATAACTTTTTTGTTTTTCTCTTTTAGTTTTTCACTCAAAACCATCAGATCACTTTGAGAAACTAGTCGGGTTTTCCAGTCAGACATATTTACACTACCTCGTTAGATATACTGAGGTTAGTTTATCATACCGTACTCAGACATAATATATCTTGTCCTTATAAAGTGCTGATTTTCATTAAGTGATTCATATGGATTGTGTCGCAAGAACTTATAAAAATCATGTATTAAATAAAATTCTACTAATTGCTGTAGTAAAGATTTGTTATATCTAAGTTTTGCAGCACCACGTTTTTGATAACCGGAATACAAAAAATACTTCCATACCTGAGCGGCTGTTTTACTTTTACAATCAACCAACAAAAAGGCTAGTGTACGCGCCACGTCAAAGACCGGCAAACCAACGGCTGTTTTTTCAAAATCCAATATACCAGTAATCGCCAAGTTATTTAATTGACATACATCCTCACTGGCAGCTGGTGCAAAAAGTATATTACCTCTCACAAAATCCATATGAAGTTGCTGATTACCTGGCAGCCCACTGCAACCAACTAAAAGTCGTTTATACTTGTCAAAATCGATATTAATATTGATACCAAGCTTCGCTAGTAGAGCCATCTTGATGTCATCGCCAGATAAGTAAGCTTCCACGCGCTCTAATAGCGACACGGATTCGTCGATAACATGAGGCTGATTTGAAAATTCTTGTCCAGCGAGAATAGAGTGCATAGTGCTCATTGTCTGTCCCAGCAATTTAATATGCGTTTTTGTGTACGATTCCCAAGCAATTGTATTGCCAGGTAGGTAATTATAAAGACCCGCGTAAAGACAGCGACTATGGCTAGACAGCTGAATTGTTTTTTTATCGAATCTGACGCGTGTCGGCAAACCACATGACGCTACAAATTCGGAAACAGTATCGGCCCGCTGGACTCGTTGCAAAATCCCTGGTTCGTTTTTAAAAAAGGTCAGTTGGACCTTTTCAAGATTCTTCAACTCGATTGGATAAATTTCATTACGGTAACCTTTTTGAGACGGGAATATACGTACGTAGTCTAAACCATACAGCCGAAGCGCGTTGGCGACTAACGTCTCGTTCATTACTTTCTCTCGTAAATAACAAAGTCGTAATTGTACTGATTTTTATCATCAGACATATGTGACTCGCGGGTGGTTTCTGTGAATTCGTTTTTATCAAAGCCTCGCAGCATAACATCACCATCAATATCAGCGTCAACTTCTGTTATATACCATCGCTGGATAAGGTCGCTTGCTAAAGCGTAAATTTGTGAGCCGCCAATAATAAAGACTTCGTCGCCTTTACTGGCAGCAATCGCGTCATCAAGCGACGAGACGACTTTGGCGAATTCAGAAGTATAAGTCGGGTCACGAGTTAAGACTATGTTGCTACGACCAGGTAGGCCATGACCTATGCGAGCAACAATCGAATCATATGTAACTTGACCGACAATAATGTCGTGGCCCTTAGTGACGGCACTAAAATGTTTTAGGTCAGCCGGCAAATACCATGGCAAACTGTTTGATTTACCGATTACGCCGTTTTTCGCCACCGCTACAATTGCAGATATCATATTAGTTAGTGTATAAGTCGACGTACGTTACGTAAAGATGATAATTATCCCGTAGTCTAGCGATGGGGCCGTGGGTAAAATCATAAACTAAAGATTCGTTCGCTAATTGTTTAGTTATTCATCGTCATATTCAGCTGCGCGCAAAATAGCACCGCCGTTTTTTTGCATTTCACTTAGCCTTAGCTTCGCGTACTCTGCGTGCATAGCGTGCATTGCTGGATAGACTTCAGGATCAATGTCGAGAACTATTTCTTGCTCATACTTTGCTTTTTTAGTATCTTCGACTTGTTTAACGCGGTCTGGATTAAAGCAGTAAACGGTTGTCGATAGCGGAATAGCTATATCGGTTCGTCCATTTTTTAGTAGAACCGGCATTAGATCATTTAGATCGCACGAGCTAGCGATTCTCTCTAGCCAGCCAGCATCTTCGAAAATAGTCATGGCCGGATCAAGATCGGGAGCCGAGTGATAAGGAGCATCACCGTTTGCTGTTTCTGGTGAGTCGGACCAGACTTGAGTCACTACGTTACGAACGGCGTCAATAATATCCTTGTCTAAGCTACTTTCGTTGTCGACTCTTAAGAAAAAGGAGGTTCTTTCGATAATAATAGTTCCATCCGGCATTACTCCCACGGTTCGCTTGCGTTTCACCAAAAAACCAATATTTGGCTGATCACTGTCTACGTTGCGGATGTGATTACCATCCGGGCTATAGATAGTGTACTCGTCACCCGTTAATAGTTCGCCGCCCAGGCTAGTAACGGCGTACTCAACCGCCGATATCATTTCCTTAACGGGCTCCATATTCAGACCCCAAGGATGAGTATATCTTCCCATTTCGACCGACGGCATGCCACATCGCATACTTAAATCGAGTAAATCAATAGGTCGTATGCATTCGCCGTCCAACGCGCGTCCAAAGGAAGACTCGAGGTCATCCGGTAAAGGCGCATCCGGGTTTAAGCTATCGTGCAAACCAGCACTGTTGCGTGCCTGGCGAGAATGGAATCTCGACATAAAATGCAACGTAATGTACTCGCGTACAATATCGGGTACACTAATAGGTTTTTGGTCCTCAATACGGTTCAGTAGCCGGTTGAAAACTTGGTTTTGCTCTGAGTCGGGTTTAAAGGGAGTATGACCCCATGTTAAGTGATCACCGCAGAGCTCGCTTCGAGGGTCATTAACAATTTCAGCTCGACCTAGAAGAGGCTCTGCGTCCGAGTTGGTTGGGGCGGAAATTCTTTGTTCATTATCATCACACACAGCTAATTATTATACAACTCTTTGCTATTTTAGTCCAGGGGTCATGCTGCAAAAACTATGTTAATACTTTATGCGTCATCGCATTATTGACAACATGTGAACAAATTTGTTATACTACGTCCAGACATTACCAAAGACAGTAGCTGTGCCCCGGCACTTAATCCGCTACCGAGGATCATGTAAAACATACATTTTTCGATTTTAGTCTTTGGCAGTGCGAGGTCCAAAGACTTTTTATTTGGCCTTTCAACTGTCTGGAACATTCACAACTTGGTCGAATAAAACATTAATCAAAGGAGACATTTTATGGCAATTACTCGCGATAAAAAGAATACTTTGGTTACAGAATTAGCTGAATTATTCGCAGGTGCAAAGGGTAGTGTAGGCGCAGCTTACACCGGCCTGAGTGTCGCGAATATGCAAGAACTTCGAGCGTCTGCTCGTGAAGCTGGCGTTGTTATCAAGGTGGTTAAAAACCGTCTTGTGCGCGTCGCGCTAAGCCAGAGCGAAAAGTTCAAAGCTGCCGACACAAGCCTACTGACTGGACAATTAGTTTACGCTTTTTCAAGCGAAGACGAAGTTGCCCCAGCTCAAGTTTTGGCCGGCTTTGCAAAAAAACACCCAGAACTACAGCTGATTGCTGGTTTTGACGGAACAGGCGCATCTTTGGATACAGCTACCGTTAAAGCTCTCGCTGAACTACCAACCAAGGATCAACTCCGCGGTCAATTGGTCAGCGTTATTGCAGCACCGCTTACCCAGTTCTTGGGAGTCGCCAATGCCGCTCAACGCGGTTTCGCGCAAGTTTTGTCGCAGCACGCCGAGCAAATTTAATTTTGTAACTAAATAATAGATACTAATCTCAAAGGAGAAACATCATGGCTGATACTGAAATCACCCTTTCTGCTGGTCAGAAAAAAATCGTTGATGAACTCAACAAACTTTCAGCTCTAGAGCTGAGCCAAATCGTAAAGCACCTGGAAGGTGAGTGGGGCGTAAGCGCCGCTGCCCCTGCCGTAGCTGTTGCTGCTGCGCCTGCTGGCGAAGCTGCTGCTAGCGAAGACACAAAGACTGAATTTACCGTTACTTTGCAAGAAGCCGGTGTTCAGAAGGTTGCTGTCATCAAGGCTGTTAAAGAAATCACCGGACTTGGTCTTGGTGAAGCTAAAGCTATCGTTGACGGCGCACCTGCTGCTGTTAAAGAGAAGGTTAGCAAAGACGAAGCTGAAGCTGCTAAAAAACTGCTTGAAGAAGCAGGCGCAACTGTCGAGCTTAGCTAATTTACAAATATATTCGACCTTAGTGAATCAATTCGCAACGACCGCCCGTTCTGGGCGGTATTTGTTTTAGCAAAATATACAACGCTTTTCGTTTGACCTCATAAAATGTTGTGGAAAAAATAGGATATACGTTTACTAGAAGTGACATATGTCTAGTTCTAGGAACTGAAGCAGTAGAGCTAGTCGAAGCTCATGTTTTTAATGACACCCTGGAGGCCAAGTCTGACAAGGCGCCGGGGCCCTTGTTCATACCTGGCGTGAAGCAGTGTCTTTAAAAATAGGAGCGAGGATAGCGAACGGTTAAGCACGTAGACCATTGACATTTCGACCATCGATTGGTATATATAGGGTAATATCACTACAAAAATAGACAAAAGGAAATTGCGAGTTACCATGTCTGAACTACCAGAAAAACAAGTCAAGCGATTACACGCGCTCATTCAGGACGCCGAAACCAACCTTGCGGCCGCCAAAGAACTATTAATCAGCATTATCGGTGAAGACGGCACGGTCTTAACGCCAAAAACAAGCCATACCGAAGATGTCGGTGGCAAAGTCGTTGAAGGAATATTCGACGGTCAAAAAATGGCCGGACCAGATGGCAAAGAATATCCAGTACCAGCAAACTACGCCAGCAAGTCTAAATTAGTCGAAGGCGACATCTTGAAATTAACAATTGCCGACGACGGCAGCTTTATCTATAAGCAAATTGGCCCAACCGAACGCCGACAAATTATCGGCACATTGGTTCAACACGACGGTGCCTATTATGTCGAAGCAAACGGTCGCGAATACCGCATCTTGCTTGCCAGCGTCACGTACTTCCGTATCGCCGTTGGCGACCAAGTAACGATTATCGTTCCAGCCGACAACCCCGAAGCTGAATGGGCCGCCGTCGAAGCTGCTCTGTAAAATCGCTTATTTTATAAAAAATCCCGCCTCTTTGGCGGGTTTTTTATTATTGCACGCATCAACCAAAAGCGGTATAGTGAATCTAGTACAGAGGGACAAAAACAAAAAGGGTGGAAACAGGGGGCTGATTAGGTGGCAAAACTTCATTTTAAATATGGTGCTATGAATAGCGGTAAAAGCGATTCGCTGATTAAGACTGCCTATAACTATACCGAACAGGGCCTAAATATCGCGACAATTAAACCAAGTGTTGATACAAAAGGCGAACATTTTATTGTCGCAAGAGGCGGCGCTAAGCGGAAAGTTGATATTTTGGCAAATCCTCAGACGAACCTTCAAACTGAGGTTAAAAAATATATTAAAAACAACCATCACGATAAACTTGCCTGCGTCTTGATTGACGAAGCCCAGTTTCTGACCAAAAAGCAAATCGACCAGCTGTTTTCAGTTGCCAAAAACGACAACATATCTGTAATTGCCTATGGCCTAAGGACTGACTTTCGATCTAAACTGTTTCCTGGTAGCACCCGACTAATTGAACTAGCTGATAACATCGAAAAAATACCAACCATGTGCCACTGCGGAGCGCAGGCTGAATTTAGCTGTCGCAAGCAAGGTGACAAGTATGTTTTCGAGGGGGCTTTGGTTGCAATTGACGGCGAACAAGCGATTACTTACGATTCACTTTGCGGCTTATGTTATATGAAAGAGAAAGGTAAACTTTAGCCAAAAGCACAACAATTAAACAAACACAAAAAGCGTATACTTAAAAAAGAAAAAGAGGGGAAACAAACAATGTCCAAAGCATTGTATCGAAAATATCGCAGTAAATCACTAGATGAGGTTATTGGTCAAAACCATGTAACCGACATTCTGGGGCGCGCGATTAAACAAGGCCGTATTTCACACGCCTATCTGCTGACGGGCCCACGCGGGGTCGGCAAGACGTCTATAGCGCGTATTTTAGCTCACGAGATTAATAAAATACCTTATGATGATGACACAACTAACCTTGATATTATCGAAATAGACGCCGCCAGCAATAATGGCGTTGAGGATGTCCGCGACTTACGCGAAAAAGTCCAAATCGCGCCAGTTGCCGCCCTAAAAAAGATTTACATTATTGACGAAGTCCATATGCTGTCCAAAGCTGCCTTTAACGCGCTTTTGAAAACCCTTGAAGAGCCACCAGAACATGTCGTTTTTATCCTGGCGACAACTGACGTTGATAAGCTGCCAGCCACAATTGTCAGTCGCACGCAACGTTTCAGTTTCCGCGCCATTGGCGTGCCAGATGCAGTCAAACATTTACGCTATATCGCCGACACGGAAAAAATCAAAGTCGACGACGAGGCGCTGGAATTAATCGCCGAGCGTGGCGACGGTAGCTTTCGCGACAGCATCAGCCTACTGGATCAACTAGCTAGTCTGGCCGACAATAAAGAGGGTATTACGTCCAAATTAATTGAAGCCTCAATCGGCTTGGCGCCAAAAACTATGGTGAACCAAATCTTGGACGCTGTCGAAGATTACGATATCGCAAAATTAGTTACTCTACTGGACCAAGCCAACGACCAGGGTATAAACGGAGTTATTTTGTCCCAACAGCTAACCGGGCGCGTTCGCGAATTAATAATTGAAAAACCTCAGTTATTAGTCCTACTAGATACGCTATTAGACGTCGCCAAAAGTCCTCAACCAAACCTAAAGCTACTTAGCGCCCTGGGCACAGCCGCGACTCCAAAACAGACTATTAAATCCGCCGCCTTAAGCGTACCGACACTCGAAGTTTCGGCCAGTATAGCTGAGTTAGAAAAACAAGCCACGCGCAAGAAACCAAAAGACATTGTACCGCCAGCTATCGACGGTAGCGCAACATTTGACTGGGCTAAATTAATCGAAAACACGCGTCAAAACTACGTGGCCGTTTATAGTGTGCTGTCAAAATGCAACTACATACTTGAAGATAAGCTTTTAACACTTTATACCGGCAATAAATTCTACAAGAAAAAACTCGACGACGTCAAATACAGCGCATTGATTCATAAAAGCCTACAAGAGATAGGTGTTTATGGACTGGATATCCACACGATACCCACAGCGCCGCCGCCAAAGGATAGCCAAGCAGCCGCGGTTGCTGTTATTATGGGCGGAGGAGAAGAGGTCGTAGTCGAGGATAATGGCAACTAAAGAAGTTCCAGCAGGAAAAGTTCCACCCCAAAATCTTGACGCTGAGAAGAGTTTACTCGGTGCTGTTTTGATTGACGAAGAAACCTTAGCCGATATTTCCGAGCACGTCACAGCCAAAGATTTTTACGAAAAGCGCCACGCTATTATTTATGCCGGTATGATGCGCCTGTACGAAAAACACAAACCAGTCGACCTGCTAACCCTAACCGACGAGCTGAAGCGTAAAAACGAGATAGAAATTATTGGCGGCTCGGCATATTTAACCGAGTTAACCAACTATGTCCCGACATCCGCCCACGCCGAGGCCTACGCCGAACTCGTCGCTCAAAAAGCCGTTCGACGACGCCTAATCAAGGCCAGTGGCGAAATATCTGAACTTGGTTATAACGAAGAAACGACCACTCAAGAATTGCTGGAAAAAGCCGAAGCCGAATTGTTCTCCGTCAGCGACCAATCTTTAAAACAAGACCTAATTAGCATCGAAAGTATTTTGACCGAAAGCTTTGACCGCATGGAAGAACTCCACCGCAATAAAGGCACACTACGCGGTATTCGGACTGGTTACCGCGACCTTGACACGATGACTGCCGGTTTGCAGCGTAGCGACCTAATCGTCCTAGCCGCCCGTCCAGCCATGGGAAAAACAACTTTAGTCACCAACCTTGCCTATAACGTCGCGACAGTTGCCAAACAACCTGTCCTGTTCTTTAGCCTTGAGATGAGTAAAGAACAGTTGGTCGACCGCATGCTATCTGATGCCTCGGGGGTTGACGCCTGGAATATTAGGACAGGTAACCTTTCGGATGACGATTTTAGTAAAATATCAGAGGCGATGGGCGAAATGGCCGAAGCACCAATCTTTATCGACGATACACCTGGCGTCAGCGTGCTTGAAATTCGTACCAAAGCCCGCCGCGCTGCCCATGAACAACCTCTAGGGCTAATCATCGTCGACTACTTGCAGCTGATGCAATCCAGTCATCGGTCCGATGGTAACCGCGTACAAGAGGTAAGTGAAATCAGTCGTGGCCTAAAGCTTATTGCCCGCGAACTTAACGTTCCCGTAATCGCGCTGTCACAATTGTCACGTTCAGTCGAATCACGTAGTCCGCAAATTCCACAACTAGCCGACCTGCGCGAATCAGGCTCAATCGAGCAAGATGCCGATATCGTCATGTTTATTTATCGCGAAGCATACTACAATCCCGAAACAGAACGTGAAAACATTACAGACTTATTTATCGCAAAACACCGTAACGGTCCAACTGGCAAGATTGAACTTTACTTCCACCCAGAACGTCTGCGCTTTATGTCACTAGACCGCAAGCACGAGTAAGCAAGAACTTTGCGCCTATTCTACAAGGGGATGTCCCCGTCAGGGCGAGCCAAGCGCCATGGGATGATGAAATCACCCATAGAGCGGCCCCTTGAAGAATACGGTGCGAAGTTTCAAGCTGAAGCTATCCTTTTGCCATGGTATAATTAAGCCTAGTATATGAGTATTGATTTTACGTCTTTTTATCTATATCGATTCCGCTACTGGATAGGGTATGGACTAATCGGATTTGTATCCGTAGCCTTATTAGTATTCGCCGGCTTATATCTACCCGGCGGTATCTCTGACGAAGAGATGCAAGCTGTTATAACAAGTCATAATATATCCCTATCAAGTATTGGCGACTACGCAATTATTAATTTGCCATTTCATTTGTTGCAACACGCCAGTTTATCGTTGTTCGGGGTCAGCAACTTTAGTATCAAGCTTCCTTCGCTAATATTGGCTTTGCTAAGCGCAGTCGGGCTAATTATATTGCTGAGGAAATGGTTTAAACGCAACATCGCCGTCCTTGGCTCAATTATAGCTATAACAACTGGTCAATTTTTGTTTATTGCTCAAAGTGGCACACCTAGAATATTATTTATATTTTGGTCAGTTTGTTTATTACTGCTGGGAACATTGGTAGCTAGGCGAGAAGCACCGCGAACTTTATGGAAGATATTGTTTTTCGTTACAGTCGCGCTTAGTTTATATACGCCACTTACCATCTATGCGCTGATTGCTTTACTACTGGCGGCTATGCTACATCCTCATCTTCGTTTCGTAGTCCGGCAATTATCAAAAACCAGAGTACTAATCGGGGCCGCCGTTGGATTGATTCTGGTTATACCGTTGATATACGGCATCATCAAGTCACCAGAGTTGGGCCTGACCATCCTCGGTATACCCAGCACGATGCCTAACTTTTTAGATAATATCGTTTTAGTTAGCCAACAATACTTTGGTTTCTCGACAAGCAGCATCACTCCACTGATGACGCCAGTATTCGGCCTTGGTTCGATGTTAATTATAGCCGTTGGCGTCTACCGTTTAATTCGAACTCGCCAAAGTACACGTAGTTATTTAGTTCTAATTTGGATGTTATGTTTGATACCGATAATAATCATTAATCCACAGTATACTAGCGTGACGTTTTTGCCTCTAGTTTTATTACTGTGTTTTGGTCTGGATCATTTACTTGGTTATTGGTACGGGCTATTTCCACGTAATCCTTATGCCCGCATAGCAGGATTAATTCCTCTTATCATTTTAGTCGGTGCCTTGGTACTATCTGGTCTAGAGCGTTACGTTTACGGCTATCACTATGACACGGCAACCGTAGCGAACTTTTCTAATGACTTGTCGCTTTTGCCTAAAGACACCAAAGAACTAGTTGTAGCTGTCAGCGAAGAACCTTTCTATTCCGTAGTAGCTGCTCACAACAAGCACCTGAGAGTAGTGAAAGAACCAACTGGTTCGACGTTTGTCGCGACATCTCGAGCTAATTACGCCTTTAGAGGATACGAGATTGAACGAATTATTACCTCGTCAAGATTAAGAAATGCCGACCGTTTTTATGTCTATAAAAAGATTGACCAGTAAAGTATAATAAAGAGGTAATAATATACCGAGAGGGAGCTAAGATGGCGTTTGACCAAGTAAAGGTGCTTAATCAATTACGTAAAGCACAAAATGATTTAAAGAAAGAAATTATCGAAGTAGAGGCCGGCGAAGGCGCGGTTGTTATTCAGGTGACGGGCGAGCTAAAAATCAAGAGCGTCAAAATCGACCCTGAACAAGTTGACCTTGAAGACATCTCCGAACTTGAACACTGGATTGAAATCGCTGTTCGTGACGGACTAGCTAAAGCTCAGGAAGTTGCCGCCGAAAGAATGAAGCCATTAATGGGCGGTCTTGGCAACCTGGGACTATAGGCACGCACCTTGGCGCAAATTCTTCCTTTGGCACTTATTGAAGCGATTGACGAACTAGGTCGCTTGCCTGGCGTAGGCGCTCGTACAGCCGAACGATACGCCTCTTTTCTGTTGCGCACCGATTCGCATACTAGCGAAAAACTAGCAGCGGCAGTCATGAAGCTGCACAGTGGTGTCAAAAGTTGCCCTGTAACCTTTGCCTTAATTGACGCCGATGAAGAGGTCTCAAATCTCTACAGCGATCCGGGACGAAATAAGAAATTAATCGCCGTTGTAGAAGAACCGCTTGATATTGTGTCGCTGGAAAGAACTGGCCAATTTAACGGAACTTATCATGTACTTGGCGGGGCAATTAGCCCAATCGATGGCATTGGCCCTGAACAACTGCACATACCGGAATTATTAAAACGACTTGTGAGCGATGAAGTTGAAGAGGTGATTATAGCCACTAACGCTAGCGTAGAAGGCGAATCAACAGCTATCTATTTACAGCGTCACATTATTGATGCCGGTATTACAGTAAAATTAACCAGATTAGCCCGTGGTATCCCAGTTGGGGTGGATTTGGAATATGCCGACCAAATTACCTTGACTCACGCCCTTGAAGGTCGTCGAGAACTTTGATAAACGTCCTGTATAATCTGTTATACTTAAAATAATGTTTGAATCTGCAAAAAAATTAATTGACCAGGCCAAAAAAATACTAATTATTCAAGCCGAAAATCCTGACGGAGATTCGTTGGGTAGCGCTTTAGCTTTAGAAGAAATATTAGGCGACCTTGGCAAGGAAGTTGTTCTTTATTGCGATGTTTCTATGCCAAAATATCTGCGTTACCTAACTGGCTGGGATCGCGTGACCCAAGACTTTGATACATCGGCTGATTTAGCAATTATTGTAGATACCTCAAGTGATACCTTGATTGGAAAAGCCTTATTAATTCCAGGCGCACGCCACTTTTTAGAAACGCATCCGGTACTAGTTATCGATCACCATGTAGAAACCGCCGCGACGCTTAGCTTTGACCACAAGTTGATTATGCAAGAGGCCGTTTCGTCCAGTCAGGTAATTTATAATATGGCGTCTAGTTTTGGCTGGACGATCAACCAGCAAGCCGCCGAACATATGCTAGCAGCTTTACTGTCAGACAGCCTGGGTCTAAGCACTCAAAACGTCAACGCGGATGTCTATAATGTAGCCAGCAAACTTGCCGAACTTGGCGCTTCGCCAGCCGTAATCGAAGAACGTCGCCGAGAGTTCATGAAGAAATCACCCGAGATTTTAAAGTATAAAGGCGTCTTGATTGAACGAATTGAATATTTCCTGGACGGCAAATTAGCGCTTATCCGTATTCCTTGGGAAGAAATTCAACAGTATAGCGATCAGTACAATCCGAGCGTTTTAGTCCTGGACGAAATGCGTTTAGTCGAAGGCGTCGAGATTGGCGTCGCGATTAAGACCTATCCCGACGGTAAGTTAACAGCTAAACTTCGTAGCAACCAGCCAATATCAGCAACAGTTGCCGGCTTCTTTGGCGGCGGTGGCCATCCATATGCCGCTGGCTTTCGAGTTTACGAGCCAATTGATACAATCATACCAGAACTATTAAACGCAACCGAAAGCGCGCTGCAAGGAGTAGAGAATGGGTCTAAAGCTTCATAATACCCTAACGGGTCGCGTCGATGACTTCAAATCAATTGAACCAAATCTTGTAAAACTATACACCTGTGGCCCAACGGTCTATAACTACCCGCACGTCGGTAACTGGTTCGGCTATATTGTTTGGGACATATTAGTGCGAGTTTTGCAGGCTAATGATTACAATGTTGAACGGGTTATGAATATAACCGACGTTGGTCATTTAACGGGGGACAACGAAGGCGACGCAGATACAGGCGAAGATAAATTACAAAAGGGTGCCAGGCGCGAGGGCAAAACTGCCTGGGACGTCGCCAAATTCTATACCGAAGACTTCCTTGAGGGTATGAACCAGTTAAATCTCATCATGCCACAACATGTCGTCAAAGCTACCGACTATATACCCCAGCAACTTGAATTGGTAAGAAAATTAAAAGCCAAGGGATTCACGTATCAAATTGATGATGGTATTTATTTTGATACCAGCAAATTCAAAACTTACGCTGACTTCGCGCACCTCGACCTGGCGGCCCTACAGGCTGGCGCTCGCGTCGAATTTAACCCTCAAAAACGAAACCATAGCGACTTTGCTTTGTGGAAATTTACGCCAGCAGGCGAAAATCGAGATATGGAATGGGAAACTCCTTCGGATTTGGTAGATAATCTCACAAATAGCATCATGGGCTTTCCCGGATGGCACCTTGAGTGTTCGGCTATGGCTATGTCAATTCTTGGCGAGACTTTAGATATTCATACCGGTGGCATCGATCACATACCGGTTCATCACACTAATGAAATCGCGCAGTCCGAAGCCGCGACAGATAAAATATTTAGTAATTTTTGGCTACATAACAACCACCTAAAGGCCGAAGGCACAAAAATCAGTAAATCACTAGGTAATGGCTACACGCTCGCAGACCTTTTGGCAAAGGGCTACAGCCCAAACGATTATCGAATTTTTGTACTTCAAACCCATTATCGAAGTGAGGGCAATTTTACATTCGACAACCTAACTGCCGCAAAAAACCGACTGCATAACTGGCGCAATATAGCTACCTTACGCCACCAAACTCACGATACCTTAATAGACGATGATGAAAAAAGTACCGACGAGCGTAGCGTCTCGTTATATGCTTCGTCACAAGCCGTCACTGAAGCCCTTAACGACGACTTAAATACGCCGGCGGCTTTGACTATCATTGATGATGCGTTTTCACGTTTAGCTAACGCTAAACTTAATGATATTCATCAGCACGCCTTCAATCAGCTACTTGAGACTATTGATGATATGTTAGGCCTAAAATTACTAGAGACTACTCCTGACGTCTCTGACGACGTTAAGCGCATAATTATCGAGCGTCAGCGCGCCAGAACTAATCAAGATTGGCAGACATCAGACAACCTACGCGCGGAGATAGAAAAAAGCGGCATCACCGTGCGTGATACCGCTCATGGACCAATCTGGGAATATACCGACTAAATCCTATTCGGTGACCTTAGCTAATTTTATTTTGTCTTCAACAACTTCTTTAGTTTGGCGACTCTTTTTAAGGCGTGCAATGTATTCTTCGATAACAATCTTTATACAACCAGCAATCGGTATCGAAATAATACCACCAGCAATACCAAATAGGTAAATACCGATAATTACAGATACTAAAATTGCTAAGGCCGATAGTTCGAGTCGCTTCGATTGAACTTTTGGAACGATGTAGTTATTCTCGAATTGGTTATAAATTATAAAGAATATCAGAAACGCTATGGCGGCGGCGGGGTCGTTAAACAGCAATATCAAGCTAAGTAAAATAACACCAATCGTCTCGCCAAACATTGGAATCAAAGACAGAATAAATAAAATAGCAACAGCTGGAATTGCTAAGTCGGCTGGGATATTGAATATAAAGCTTAGAATAAAAACGGCAATTCCCGATACTACGCCAGCCAAAGCCGAAACAGTAAATTGCCCAATAACATAGCCGTTGACAATCGAGTACATGCGCTGTAAAACCGAACGGTGATATAACATACGCTCCTGATTATCATACAAACTCCATAAACGCTTCATCCATGCCGGACCTTCAACCAGCATAAAGAACGATAGACCAAGTACCATAAGTAAGATTGAAATTCCGGTAAAGAATGAGCCTATGCCAGATATAATATTTGATCCGACAGCCCCGGCGGTATTTGTGGCGCCGTTTTTAACAGAGTTAAGCAAGTTATCAACCTGTGGTTGTAGATTGTATCTTTCGATAAATGAGTTTAGGCCATTGTATTGTTCAATCCCTTTGTTAACAAGTGGCGGAATTGTCTCGGCAACTTTAGCGGTCTGTTGAATAATTGGTGGTACGACCAAAAACACAAAAGCTCCCAAAATCAGAACAACAGCTATGTATGAAATAGCCGTTCCAACAACCCGACTTTTTCCAGGAAGAATTTTAGCTAATTTTGTGACAGGCGTATTTAGCACCAAGGCCAAGAATAAACCCGCGGCAATAATAGCCAGCGCCGTTCTTGCGTTATAAATCATCATTCCCGCTACGGCAAAACCAATTACTACTAACCAAAACCTTACAAACGTCTTCGTGTCTATTTCGAGTTTAACTTTCATAAGGCGTATTATAACACCGCTGGTCTAGGTTTAATACCCTAGCTCGACAAGATGCTTATGCGTAAAGTATAGTAAGTCTATATGGAACAATTACTAGACGAGCTAAAAGCATCATTTAAAGGTGAGATTGACAGCGATGTAACAACCCGTGAACACTTTAGCCACGACGCTAGTATTTATGAATTAACACCAGAGTCGGTTCTTTCGCCACAGAATACAACCGATATAAAAGAGCTGGTAAAATTCGTCAGCCAACACAAAGCCACCTATCCGAACCTATCCATTACAGCTCGCGGTGCTGGTACCGATATGTCTGGTGGCGCTATTAATAATTCGCTTATCCTAGATATGACCAAGCATTTTAATATGATTTTTAGCGCCTCGTCATCAATGTTACACACTCAGTCTGGAGTTTTTCTGCGAGATATTGATCCGATTTTAGCTGATCAAGACGCCATGCTGGGCTGCGCGCCGGCCAGTCGCGCCTACTGTACTATTGGCGGTATAGTCGCCAACAACTCGGCCGGCGAACAATCGCTCAGGTACGGTAACGCCGATAAGTCAATCCGTGAATTAAAAGTTATTCTGGCAGACGGTAACGAATATGTAATTCGACCAATAACCAAGCGACAACTTGACGTAAAAATCAAACAAAACGACTTTGAAGGACAACTTTATGGCCGGGTTTTCAAGTTAATTAACGATAACTATGATTTAGTTAAAAACGCGCGCCCGAAAGTTAGTAAAAACTCAATGGGCTACAATCTCTGGTCAGTTTGGGACCGCGAAACTGGAATATTCGACCTGACGCAATTATTTACAGGTAGCCAGGGAACCTTGGGCATTATTACAGAGATAAAACTGCAAACTGTTCCGAAAGCTAAACATTCTGGATTATTATTGGCATATTTATCGAACCTAAAACATTTAGAAGATATCATTCCGCTGGTCGCAGACCATCATCCAGCAACTTTTGAAGGTTTCGACGATATAACCTTTATGCTCGGCATAAAATATTTCAAAAAATTTCGCCGCCAACTTGGTACCAAAGAGTGGCTAAAACAACAAACTGCTTTGCTGGGATCAGTTGCTAAATTCAGAGGACATTTGCCCAATATTGTCTTAATGATTGAGTTTGAGGGTGAGACCGACCAAGAAGTAAATAATAAATTAGTCGCTATGCAAACGGCGCTTCATAGTCATGGATTTAAAATTCGAACTGAAATTGAAGGTAACGAGGAAGCCAGCAAACCATTCTGGGAAATTCGCCGAGCCAGCCTCAGCCTACTGCGCGAACGAGTCAAAAACAAATACGCTTCGGCGTTTATGGACGACTTGGCAGTCCAACCTAAATATATTCCCGAATTCTTTCCTCAAATTCGTAAAATTATTCGCGCCTATAATTTACCAGCTACGATTGCCGGCCACTTTGGCGATGGTAATTTTCATATTATCCCATTACTAGACATTTCGGACCCAGCCGAGCAAATTAAACTAGAACCGATTATGCGTGAAATTATTCCCATCGTGTTGAAATATAACGGTACACTTGCGGGTGAGCATAATGACGGCATGGTTCGTGGACCATGGTTGCCGGCCATGTTTGGGAATGATATGTACGATTTATTCAAAGATGTTAAAGAAATATTCGATCCACAATATATTTTTAACCCAAATAAAAAAACCGATGCCAGTTGGGCGTTTAGTATGAAGAGTATTCGTAAAAGCAGTACAGCTAAATAGTCCTGATGATTGTTTTGACAATATTCGCTAGACAATATATAGTAATAGAGTTATGACTACCCCTCAAACAACCGTTGGCTGTATAAAAGCCGCAACCATAATTCTGGGCGACAAATGGACGCCACTACTACTAAGACATTTTATTAATCAAGATCATGTGCGATTTTGCCAACTGCAAGATTCGACTGGTGGTATCAATCCGCGTACGCTTTCAGCCCGACTGGATAGCCTTGAAGATGAAGGAATTATTTCAAAAGTTGCGACGACCAGCCCAGCCCGCTGCGAATATAGTCTAACCGACAAGGGACGTGATTTACTGCCGATTATCGTCGACATGGAGTCATGGAGTCGTAAATATGCGCCAATAAGCGTCTCTGCTCTAAGTTAATTCTCAGTTACGGAGTATAATATTATCTACACATGAGAGTATTAGTTGTCGAAGATGAACACAAAATTGCCGGCGCTATCAAAAAAGCGTTAGAGCAAGATAAATACGCCGTTGACGTATCGTATAACGGTGATGATGGTTTCGCGATGGCAACCACCGAACCTTACGACGTCGCAATTATCGACCGCATGATACCGGGCGCGTATAACGGTCTAGATATTGTCAAGGAAATGCGCAAATCGGGCATCCATACACCGGTATTATTATTGACGGCGCTCGGCAGTATCCGCGACCGCACTACTGGCCTCGATAGCGGTGCCGACGACTATTTAGTGAAGCCTTTCGCGCTTGAAGAATTGCTTTCCCGGGTGCGTGCTTTATTAAGACGACCAGCCGAGCAGCAGCCTAGTGTTTTAAAATTTAAAGACTTAACCCTCGACACAGTTAACTTTGTTGTTAAACGTGCAGGCAAGACAATTAATCCAACCAGTCGCGAATTTGCCCTGCTTGAATATCTAATGCGCAACCCAGAAAGAACCCTCACGAAAGACGCCATTATCAGCCATGTTTGGAATTATGACGCTGACATTTTGCCAAATACCGTTGAAGTCTACATCAAATATCTACGAGAAAAAATTGATATTCCATTTAAAAATAGCTACATCCATACCGTTCGTGGATTTGGCTATCGACTAGGTGAAAGCTGATGTTCAAGTCGGCTACTCTCAAACTAACCGGCTGGTATTTACTAATACTGATGGTTATTAGTATTTTATTTAGTTTTGCAATTTACGAGTCAACATCAAATGACCTCAATTTTCGTCTAGAAAGACTTCAAGATAACTTTAGATTTGAACCTGGCTTTAAACCCGACCCAAACCGTCAATTAACATCTTTTGAATCCAATCAAGCCTCGTCACAACTTATTATGAATCTTGTATATGCCAATTTGGCAATTTTAATTGGTGGCGGCTTAATTAGTTACGCGCTTGCACGGCGTACACTGCGACCAATTGAGGAAGCACACGAGACCCAAACACGCTTTACGAGTGACGCTAGTCATGAACTGCGCACGCCACTTGCCGCCATGAAGAGCGAACTTGAAGTTGCTCTGCGCGATGAAAATACTACCAAAAAAGATTTAGAGTCGGTAATTCGTAGTAGCCTAGAAGAAGTTGATAAACTTACCCGCCTGTCAGAGATGCTACTAAATCTATCGCGACTTGATAACGATAAATTAGATTTTGTAGCCGTTGATGTTTACGACGTCGTTCAAGAGGTTGTCAAACTATATAATAAAACTGACCCCCGAGTCACCATCAAGACAAAAGCCCATCCATTCATAGAAGGTAATGAAACGGCTCTTCGCGAGCTAATATCGGTTATCGTCGATAACGCCCTTAAATACAGCCTTAAAGAATCAAAGGTTTTTGTAACAATCACGTCAAAAAACCGCCAAGCACTAGTAGTAATAAAGAATACTGGTCCTGGTATCGACGCCGAGACCATCCCCCATATTTTTGACCGCTTTTATCAAGCTGATAATTCGCGTTCGAATCGGGCCGATAAAGGCTACGGCCTAGGCTTAGCGCTCGCCAAGAAAATTGTTGAAATACATAAAGGCGAAATATCAGTCGAAAGCACGCCCGATAAATCTACTGTCTTTATTATATCTTTGCCACTTATTCAAAATTATCCAAGCAAAATCTAAGCCTAACTTCTTATAATCACTTTAGATTACTCATAATTTAAGGAGACGATAAGTAATAATGAATCTTATATCAAGGGGTTTAAAAAACTCTATGCGTAGCCCAATGCGGAGTGGCGCGATTATATTAATGTTGGCAATTAGCATCGGTCTAATTTTGAGTATGTTAGTAGCCCGCAGTAGCGTTGATTCCAAGATTGCTGACGTCAAAGCCAACGCCGGAACGTCAATTACCATAACTCCTGCCGGAGTTATGGGATTTGCCGGTGGCGGCGACCCATTAACTAGCGACCAACTAAAGTCTATCGCGTCAACGACGCACGTAAGCTCTACAACCTCAACGCTGAATGATCAGTTAGGCACAAATGACACAAACCTCACGGCCTCATTAGAACTTGGCAGTTTTGGCGCGCGCCAACAAAGGTTTAGCCAGACATCAACCAGTAGCAGTTCGTCAACAACCGATAACGAAATGGCGGCTCCACCAGCAATGACGCCACGCACGACCGTGACTGGCACAACCAATCCCAACTCTGTGTCAACAAATGGAGGCAACTTAAATGTTAGTAGCGGCTCGACAATTGACGGCTCCAGCAGTGATCTTGTCGCACTAGTCGGAACCACGCTGGCTACAAAAAACAACCTAACCACAGGTAGTACATTTACGGCTTACGGCAAAACCGTTACCGTTAAAGGAATCTTTACGACAGAGAATAAATTCCAAGACAGCGGTATCATAATGCCCCTTACGACTCTTCAATCGCTAACCAACCAGCCTGGAGCGGCAACCAGTGTCGTTGCAAAAGTTGATAGCAGCGAAAACGTTAATACCGTTGTGACGTCACTAAAGTCTGCCTTGGGCGACAAAGCCGATATTACCAGCGAAGCTGAACAGGCCGCCACAAGCGTCGAATCACTATCCGCCATTTCTAACCTTGCTCTTGCAGGTGTTATCGGTGCAACGATTGCTGGCGCGGTGATTGTACTGCTGGCCATGGTAATGATTGTCCGTGAAAGACGACGAGAAATTGGCGTCATCAAAGCGATTGGCGGCACCAGCCGAAAAGTTGTTGGGCAATTCGTAACCGAGGCCTTAGCCTTAACAATTGTTAGCGCAATAGTCGGACTGGGCCTTGGTATTCTTGTCAGTGGCCCAATGACAAGCTCCCTCGTCAGTAGCCAGTCATCAAATAGCTCTAACTCAACCGGCATGCCCGGTGAACGTGGCGCCAGACCACAAGCAGGCGGCTTCGCAAGAGGCGTGAACCAAATTAACGCTAATATATCTCAAGTTACAGCCAGCTTAACGCCTCAGGTATTTATGTCGGCAATTGCCATTACGCTTATCATAGCTACAATCGGTAGCGCCGTCCCAGCCTGGTTTATATCAAAGATTCGCCCAGCCGAAGTATTAAGGTCAGAGTAGGAGAATAATTATGCTTTCCGTAAAGAACCTCACAAAATCATTTAACACTGCGAATGGAACAGTTAAAGCAATCGATGACATCAATCTAGATATTGCAACCGGTCAATTCGCCAGCATCATCGGCAAGTCTGGTAGCGGTAAGAGTACTTTACTAAGCATGCTCGGGGCGCTCGATGTGCCAACAAGCGGTAGTATCAAAGTTGATGATGTCGATATCGCCAGACTGTCCAGCTCACAACAAACCACCTATCGTGCTCGCAAAATCGGTTTTGTCTTTCAACAATATAATCTAATACCAAACCTGACGGCGCTCGAAAACGTCATGTTAGCGCTTGAGTTTGGCGGCACGCCAGCAAGGCAGCGCAAACAAATGGCCTCGGAGTTACTTGATAAGGTAGGCATAGAGGACGACCAACAACTTAGAAAGCCCGCCAAACTAAGTGGCGGACAACAGCAACGTGTCAGTATTGCTAGGGCTCTCGCCAACAAACCGTCCATCATACTGGCCGACGAACCAACCGGTAACCTTGATAGCGAAACCGGTAAAAAGATTTTTGACCTACTACACGGTCTATCCCGCCAGGAGAACACGACCATTATTGCCGTGACCCACGATATGGATATAGCCGGAAAAACTGACGTAACTTTCAAATTAAAAGACGGCAAGTTACAGTCATAACTACGCAACTTAACAGATAAGAATAGTGTTTTTATGATATATTAGTAATATAAGCGTTACTAATATGAATATAAAACACTGGATTATTCCAAGTAAGCACAATAAGTTTCAACCGCACGCCCTAAGACCTGTTGGCTTGCTGATAGTTCTTACCGTGCTGGTTTTAATTCAGCCTATTTATAACGCGGTCGCGGCCCATACCTTTCAGGTCCTTGGTTACGCCACCAGTATTAGCGTTAGCGAACTAAATAACATAAGCAATGGTTATCGAGCGAATAACGGCCTTGGCGCGCTTAGCTTGAACCCCAAACTAAATACTGCCGCTATGGCCAAAGCTCAAGATATGTTTGCGAAAAACTATTGGGCGCATACAGCGCCAGACGGCACGACAGGTTGGTCATTTATATCAGCCGCGGGCTATAACTATACCGCGGCGGGCGAGAACTTAGCAAAAGGCTTTTATACTTCAAGTGCCGTAATTGATGGCTGGATGGCTAGTCCGACACACAAAGAAAATGTTCTCAGCCCTCAGTACAAAGATGCAGGTTACGCGGTCGTTGATGGCGTTCTGCAAGGTGACGAAGTAACTTTAGTAGTCGCGCTTTATGGCACCGAATATGTCGCGCCAGTCGCCCAACAGACAGCTGTACCATCAGCGCCAGTAGTCAAAGCTACCGCCAACAGCGCTAACGCAGAGCCAGCCAGCCCTACGACAACCGTAGCTCAGCAGGCCAGCCAGCCAGAGGATACCACAGCCACCCCAGTCGAAACTGCTAATAATCAAAAATCTATGACGGTCACCCAATCAAATAAGCCAGGTGAAGTTCTCGGTTCGAATTACTTATCGCCAGTAAAAGCTTATCAGTCGCTTAACTGGGGACAAAAAGCTTCTATATTGATAGTTTGCACATTAATATTGCTTTTCTTAATGAAACACACCTTGATTTGGCGACAGCAAAAGCGCGGATTTAAACACATCTGGCTTCGGTCGCATCCAATCGGTCAGGCAGCTATGCTTACAACAGTGCTTATTTTGACACTAGCCAGCGGGACTGGGGTAGTGCTATGAAAAAAGCACACTACAAGGCGCTTAAATTTCATACCATTTACAGCCTAGTACTTGCGTCACTATTTGTAATAATAGTGCTTTTTAGGAAAGATATGACGTTGTCTTTGGCGCTTTTGTTTCTAGTCCTTTACATAGCCGGAAATGGAATGATTCATAACAGGAACAACACCTTGTCTAAAGACGCAATAATTGAATATATTTTAGTCTCTTTGGTGGTATTAGTTATTATTATTGAAGCGCTTTTGTAATAATTTCTTTGGCCACAAACTAATTAGAAAGTCCATAAAACCCTTAATCGGCGTAGCTACAACCAGCACAATACCGAAAATAAGAGCGAACGGCGCCAGTAGTACTAAGTTAAGGCGATCTTTGATTGAATAAATTTTTATAACCGCTACCAAACCTATGTGGGTGATTATATAGACGATAAAGACAACTCCAACCAATGTAATGCTATCTATAGCGCCCAAAACTACGAATAGCGCCGTCAAGCCGATAAGTCCAGCCGCTAAAGCAATTAGCACGTACCACTTTGACGCATATTGAGCGATGGCGGCTAATGCCTGGCTTCTATAAGCCTTTGCCGTTAAAACCTTTGGCGCAGTCATGACCGTAGCGCTACGTATAGCGTAAGGTTTAAATCCCTGATGGACTCTTTCGTCATTTATTAGTTGCCGTTTGTAAACAAAGCCTGCTTGAATATTATTCACTTTTTTCGACCGCAAACCGGTAATTAACGTTCGCCAAATATGAAAATGCGCGACCATAGCACTTGTTAAATTATTATTGAGCCCCGGAATAGTTCTAAGGCTCATAACCTCCTGGACAGATAACAGGCTATCGGTAGATATATCGTCAAGAAAATTTTTGGATACTCTGTCGCCAGTGGCCAGAGGTACCACAAGATAGCCAGAAGAGTATTTTTTTATAGCCTCTGCCAGGCCCAAGCCTTTGACGTGTTTAATCAGCTTCAATTTCTTAATATGATTTTTTTGACGATAATATTTTAATTTAGACAGCGCCATTCGTCCCGCCGTATGCTTGATAATAATAACTACTTCTAATTTTGTGTATTTCTGTTTATATAAATCATCCAGTAGGGGAACCAGCTTATCGGCGCTTTGGCTAAGTTCGATCACAACACTAATTGTTTTTCGTGAGGATTTTTTACCGGCCGATACTAGCTTTTGATATAACCTGCGCGATTTCCGAATTTCTCTTACGTCCCCAGTTAATTTAAGAGCCAAGACCGCAAATGTAACTACAACCAGACATATGGTTAAAACCGAGGGAGGTGTGAAAATGCTTAATATATCCATCTATTTAACCTCCACTAAGTCAAAATACATCAATCGACGCGCTTGGCTCCAAATACCGTCGCAAGTCATAACAGTCAGCCTGGGCTTGCTGGGACTATCGTGTAAAACCGCTGTTTTGTCTGGCTTAACAAGCTCATCGCTAATATAAGCATAACTAAACTCATGTCCATTGGTGGTTTGAATCTTTACGATATCGCCAGGGGCTATACCACTCATGCGACCAATAACACTTTTTTGATTGTGTCCATACAGAAACGTATTGCCCTGATTGTCATTCGGCAAATCTGTAATTGTCGCGAAATAGACGGCCTTATCAGACAAAGACCACTCACCAGTTTTGTCGTTATAGACACCGTCCGAAACTGGTAAATCTATACCTAGGCGCTCTATCGACATCCGTGATGGATGACCGCTAATAATTTGCCTTGCGGAAATGTTTACTTTTGGTGCGAACACTATCACTTGAGACACGGAGATATCTGGAGTAGGAAACAGCCGTGAATAAACACTTATATAGCCTACAAACATTAGTCCAGCGACAGCATACAAAGACACCACTCTTGCCACGAGCGGTGTCTTTGATACTAACTTTTTTATTTTATTTAGGCGCATGTGTGCGCTAGATTCTTCTTATACTCCGCGAGTCAGCAACCTGCGAACCGCAAAGCTTAATATTGTTACGAAAGCACCAGCGGCAGAAATTACCGTAGCTGCGGCGGCTGTAGAATCGCCACTAGTTTTAGGTAAGACAGTAGGTGTAGCCACCACGGTACTTGCTCCCAAAACTGCGCTCTTATCACAATCTGCTAACTGGTCATAAACAGTTTTATCGCCAACGACGATTGTAATTTGCGCGCCGTCTTTGCCGGTATTGATAACGCGCTTAACAGTTGCGCCAGCAGCAACGCTTATGACTTCGCCGTTAACCGTAGCATTACCTGATATGTTACCGGTGTTAGTTAATGTCACAGTAGCACCATCGGCTCCACAAACTACGTCATAGTTTATGACAGCTTTTTGTTCAACACATCCCTCCTTGGCGGTGAATAGGTGAGTCCATACGGTCTGCCCAGTTAGCACGTAACCCGAAGTAGCAACTGCCGTGACTGTAACTGACGTACCAGCCGCTACTGAGTGAGATCCGGCGCCAACAGTCACGTTATTAACCTTGTAGATAACACCCTGTTTAATAGGAATAGTGTAGGAACCATTAGCTACTTCACAAGTTGGGTCGACAAAAGTTACCTGTGCTGGTTGCACGCACGTTTTGCTTAGCTTGAACTCATGCGACCAGTAGCTAGTAACCCCATGTTGAATATCATAATCATGAGATACTTCGGCTATTATATAGATAGTCTGTCCGGTCGCAATCTGGTGTGTTCCACTAGCCCTCGTCTCGTATGGACCCCAGTAATGCGTGCTAACCTTGTAAGTGACGTGTTGTTGGCTAGGTATATAATAGCTTCCATTAGTTTCGCAAGTTGGGTCTACGAAACTTGGCGCCTTTGGTGTTACGGAGTGGTGGTCACCGTCACCGCCGTCACCGCCGCCACCTGCGCTGACTGGTTGCATTTGCACCAATCCCACGAACGCACTAACAGCTAGCACCATAGATGCTAGATATAGCAATCTCCTTCTCATCTTTCCTCCTTCTGTCCTTACTCCACTAAGGACAAAAAATTAGTTGTTAATTTGATAATAGTGATATCTAGAATCATTGTCAAGAATATTGTGGTTTTACTATTTTCCGTGATATAAATCACATCTGTAATCCGTGGCAAATATTGAATGGTTAGTCTTACGCCACAGTCGTTATACTATAAAAATAGTTAAATTTAAGGTTTATCTCAAAAAAATAAATTGGGTATATAATTAATTATTATGAGTAACTCAAAACAAATAAATGATCCGGTAATCCGAATTAGCGGGTTAAGTAAAACCTACGCCGGTAGCGACAAGCCGGCTATCGACAATTTATCACTCGAAATCAACGCTGGTGAAGTCTATGGATTTCTTGGCCCCAACGGAGCCGGTAAGTCGACGACTATTCGATTACTGATGAACTTTCTTGCTCCTTCAAAAGGCTACGCTTCAATTCGCGGATTTGACGTAACCAAAGACAGTCTTGAAATTAGAAAATCAATCGGATATCTATCTGGTGATTTTGCGATTTATCCTAAAATGACAGGTCGTCAATTTCTGCAATACATGGCCGATCTTCAAGGTGGTGTTAGTATGTCGGTCATCACAAACTTAGCACGTAAACTTGATGCCGACCTTAACAAAAAACTTGGCGAACTATCGCGCGGAAACCGTCAAAAAATCGGTATCATTCAGGCCTTTATGCATAATCCTCAGATATTAATTTTAGACGAGCCAACCAGCGGTCTCGATCCTTTGGTTCAAGAAACTTTTTATGAATTACTGCGCGAAGCCAAGAAACGTGGCGCTAGCGTATTTATGAGTAGCCATATATTAAGCGAGGTCCAAAAAACCTGCGACCGGGTCGGTATTATCCGCGCAGGCAAGTTGATTTCGGAAGACGACATTGCCGAAATGACAGCCGAAGCCGCCGAGACGTTCGATATAATTTTCGCCACAGCCACGCCAATAGCCGAGCTAAAAGCTCTGGACGGCGCAAGTGTAAAGCGGGTTAGTGATAAAGAAGTGACCGTACATATGCACGGCCGGCTTTCGCCACTATTCGCTATTCTTGCAAAACATGAGGTGTCAAAAATTGAAGTTCACAACCTGGACCTCGAGGAATCGTTTATGCATTTTTATGAAAAAAAGGAAACAAAATAATGAAACCAATTATCAAATGGGGATTTTGGCAACGTAGATGGAGCACGGCCTTATGGACATTAAGCGTGGTCGCATTCATTTTATTAAACCTGGTTTTCTATCCAACGTTTAAAGACCAGGCCGCTGAACTTGAAAAAAGCCTGGCCAATATACCAGAAGCGGCCGTGCAATTTTTAGGTGGCAAAGATTTCTTTTCGCCAGTAGGATATTTGAACAGCCAAGTATTCTTTATTATGTTGCCTTTGCTCCTGAGCATTTTGGCGATATCTTTAGGAAGCAAACTTTTAGCTAACGAGGAGCAAAACCATACTATTGAGTCACTGTTAGCGCGTCCTATTTCGCGTTCACGCTTAATTATTGGCAAGATGGTTATCGGACTAGCTATTATGACGATTACTACCTTGGCTATCCTTATATCAACCGTATTAATAACAAAAATGGTCAGCATAGATGTGCCAATTCAAAACATCGCCGTCACCACGCTTGGATGTTTCTTGTTGGCGCTGAGCTTTGGAGCAATCGCGTTTCTGCTCTCCGCGCTTGGAAAAGCCCGAGCTTTGAGCCTGGGTTTGACTTCGACAATCGCGATTGGTGGCTATATCATAACTTCACTCGCGACAACAGTCACGTGGCTAGATATTCCTAGCAAGTTCTTCCCATTTGAATACTACAAATCTGAACTTATGCTACGCGGTACTTACAACTGGACCGACATGTTAGTTCTGCTAACTATTACGGTTGTTTGTGGAGTTCTTGCCTGGTTTTCATTTAGAAAACGAGATATTTACTAGGCTTCGCGCTCAACAACTAAAGTGCATTCCGTCATTAGGGCAGCGACTGCTCCAACTGCGGCTAGTACGGGCGCCAAAACGACACCGACAACACCAATTGTTAACGGAATTTCTAGAATTGATTTGCCATCTTTGTTTTTAATAGTAATCCGGCGAATATTACCCTCGTTGATTAGATCTTTAACTTTTTTTAACATCTCTTCGCCGTTAATCTTAAATTCTTCTTCGCGATTTTTTGTCATTATATTATTTTCTCCTATAACTAACATTATAACCCCTAGCCGGTAATACTAAGTAGGGTCCAGCTGTAGCCCCGGTTGTCGCTACGCAAGCGAAAGTCAGCGCTGCCGTCGGTCAGGGTTAGTATCTCGGCGATTCGTCCGCCGTGGCGCACTAGGCAACGTAGTCCTGCGTCGATAAAATCATAAGTTAGACCTTGATATTCAATCCGGCGGGGATAGACGGCTAGGTCTTTTTTGAATCCCAACGCGGTTACGATAACTTGTTCATTGATGTTAGTCCGGTTCATAGTTTTGTACTCCAAGAAGTTAAGTTTAAATGAAAACAAGCTGACAACTAGAAATTTGGTCAGCGAACGGATTTTGGAGTAAGTAATCCGGATAGGAACAGCGAGCCGTTCGACGCGTTCTGTTTACCGTTTTTACCTTATAAACTGTGGCGGACAGCAGGGGCTTTCTGGGAGTAAGAGACTACCATTGGGCATGCCGGCGCAAGATGACTTCTCGCATAAGTCTGTAAGTAGAAAGGTATTCCCACCAGTACCTACATGACTAGTTACAATTATATACCCGCAGACCGACTTACGTCTACGTATCATTGATGTGAATTTAACAAAATGTAACGACTAATTCTTACCAGATAGTTGATTAAATATTTTTATAAAATCGCCGGTTGCACTTGAAGAGGCACCAAGCGTTAATCCAGGCACTACCACAAGGGGACCGACTGCGTAATCACCATGGGCTATAGATACGCTGTAGCGCTTGCCGTTCATGCGAACCCAGGCAGCAGCTCCCATGGTTATTATGGAGCGCTTAACATCAACGGATGCGAGCGGTGCTTTTTCTAGTAATTGGCCCTGACTGCCCAGTAGCGACAGTACGCCGTCGCCAATCACGACACTCCCTTTTTGCGCTAATGGCATCATGCCAAAAAAGCCACCACCAATCTGGACATTATTACCTATATAATCATATTGAGTTGACGTTTGTGTATCTTGACCGTCCATATTTAGCCCCATACTATATTTATTAATCTGAATACATTATACAATACTGCACGGAAAAGTCGGTGACTAAGCCAAGGGCAATGAGTGTCGAATTGGACCGTAGGGGTAATGTTGGATACAACCAATCTGATTATTTGATACAATAAAGCTAATGCTTTATTACACAAAAACAGTCCACCAAACACTTCAAGAATTGGACGTATCCGAACATGGCTTATCAGGTATAGAAGCCAAGGAACGCCTAAATCGTTATGGGCCTAATGCAGTAAGAGTAAAAGGCGATCCCCTCTGGCGCAAACTTGTTGAACCGTTCAAAGACGTGTTTATGATAGTACTGTTGGTAGCGGCCGTCGTCAGCTTAACGCACAACGCCATTATTGACGCGGTTATTATTTTTATCATCGTGGCCACCAGCGCGATTATCTATTACGTTCAAAGATTCTCAACCGAGCGCATATTGCGTTCACTCCAAAAACATACCGCCCTTAAAGTAGAGGTTATGCGCGACAATCGACTGACTGCAATTGATTCCAGCTTGTTAGTTCCTGGCGATATCATTATCTTGCATGAAGGCGACAAAATACCGGCCGACGCTCGAGTCGTGACCGCGGACTCTTTGCGCGTTGACGAGTCCCAACTGACAGGCGAGTCTGTACCAGTCTTAAAACAAATTGACGAACTGAGCGAAAATCTTGAAGTCTATGAACAAAGCAATATTTTGTTTCAAGGCTCATTTATAATTAGCGGCGAAACTACGGCCGTCGTTATTGCAACGGGCAATGATACCGAATTCGGTCAACTGGCCGTTCTAACTGGCGACGCCTCAAATATTAGTCCCGTTCAGGCAAAAATCAATAAACTTGTTAGTCAGATTATTATCGTTATTATGATAATCGCCGCCATTACCTTTGGGTTATCAATGTACCGTGGCATGGACTTTGTCGAGAGTATTCGCTTTGTTATCGCGCTGTCGGTTAGCGCCGTGCCAGAAGGTTTACCGATTGCGATATCAGTAGTATTAGTTCTGGGTATGCGCCGGATGGCGGCCAAAAAAGCGCTGGTTAAGACAACCAGGTCAATCGAGACGATTGGTATCGTTACGACTATCGCTACCGATAAAACAGGTACTTTAACTAAAAACAAATTATCTGTTTTAGATATCTGGCAACCAAATGGCGACACTTCAATATTAAAAGAATCGATTTCAAGGTCAATCAATAACCGTAAAGGTAAAGTACTGGATCCACTTGACATAGCTCTACACGCATATATCAGAGTTTCGCCACGACAAAAGCCGCTCGTATCCTTTCCGTTCGATGTAGCGGCGTCGATGAGTGGTAATCTGTGGCATAACGGCCAAAACTTTGACCTTTTTATTAAGGGTGCCCCCGAACAAATATTAGAGCAGGCCAAAATTGACAGTGGTGAACTAAAATTGGCGCTTGGAAAACTTCACGAAATGACCAGCAGTGGCTACCGCGTTATCGCCTTCGGTCATCTTACAGATACTCGGCAATTTGCAGGCTTAGCAGAATTTAAAAAGTCTGAAAAGTTAATTTTTGATGGCTTTGTAGCTGTCGCCGACGAGCTACGGCCCGAAGCCAAAGGCGCGATTCAAAAGGCGATTGCCGCCGGCGTAACTGTCCGTATGATAACTGGCGATCATTTTGAAACCGCTTTTCATATTGGTCAGCAACTTGGCATGGTACAGTCGCGCGACCAAGTATTCGACAGTCGCCGTATGCGTGATATGAGCGATGAAGAACTGGAGGATATCGTAAAAGACGTTCGCGTATTCTCGCGCGTTGTTCCAGAATATAAATACCGCATCTTGGCAATTCTGAAAAAAGATAATATTACCGCTATGACCGGTGATGGCGTCAACGACGTACCAGCATTAACTAACGCCCACGTCGGCGTAGCAATGGGTAGTGGCGCCAGTATCGCCCAAGACGCGGGTGATATTATTCTGATCGATGACAATTTCAAAAGCATCGTTGAGGCAATCCACGAAGGTCGAACGATATACGCCAATATCAAGCGTATGTTGGTTTATTTACTATCGACTAATACCGGCGAAGTGCTGGTAGTACTTGGCGCTCTAGTCATCGGTATGCCAATCCCACTCGTACCAGTTCAGCTTTTATGGGTTAACTTAGTTACCGACACCTCTATGGTGATTCCATTAGGACTAGAACCGGGCGAGCGCCGCAATATGAATAAAGGTCCGCAAAAACCCGATGCGCCCATACTTAGTAGGTTTATGATTTCCCGCATTATAATGACTGCTGTAATCATAGCGGCTATTACTTTGGGTATTTATATTTATTACTCTAATCTACACGACTTCGCTTACGGACGTACGGCGGCCTTCTGCGCCCTTGTTGTTACACAATGGGCAAGTGCTTTCTGTGCACGCAGTGACTACGAGCCATTGTTTAGTCGTCTACGCCGCTGGAGCGGACCTTTCTATGTAGGATTATTAATAGCCGTCACGCTCCAAATGATAGTCGTCTTCAGTCCACTAGGTAAGTTCCTACACGTTACACCAATTCTGATTGGAGACATTGTCATAGTCAGTCTTATATCATTTATAGTTCCGATTATCGCTATCGAAAGCCATAAACTAATCGGCCGACTATTCTTCAATAAGGGCAGTAATCCATTAAATTAGCTATTTAAGCAAATCTTCGCTAGCCGCCATAAAGACCGTGCTAATCTTGGCGTTACAGTCAAACGAGAACGAAATAACTTGCTTATTGGTTGCTACTCCGACCACCGCGCCAGTCGGGAAGTATTTGCCATAAGTTCCGTTCGAGTAAGCCGTTAAAGTTACGGCAGGAAGCGCGAAGTTGTAGTCCCAAGAACTCGTATCTTTCGTGATGAAATCCGATATACTTGCGACAGCCTGAGCAGAGGTTTTAGACCCAGCGCCCCCCGATGCGGCAAAGACTACGTTCACGCTGGCCGCCATGTAACCTTCTAAAGCGGCGGTGTTACCTGATGTAATTGAAGCTTGAATATTGCTAATAATCTTGTCGGTAGGTGATTTTACTTCGCAAGTTATTTCCGCGGCATTCCCGCCATTCAGTTGGTAATTCGCATCTGCCAACTGTTTCTCTAAACTTGTAATTGTTTTGTCCAAAGACGATATTTCATCAGACTGTTTCTTTTCAAAATCATTAGCCGTTTTATCGCGCCACCAATATGTACCACCGACAGCTAAGCCGGCTAAAATCAGAATGCCTGCAATTAATAAAACGGTTTTAAGAACTGACTTTTTGGCAGGCTTTGTAGTTGGAACTTCTTCAATCAATTGTGGTTGTTGGTCCATACTTTTCCTTTTTAGATAATAATTAAAGTATAGCATAAGCTAAATAACAGATGCTTGATTTGCATATTGTATACCGTACTGGCATGATTGACTTTTTATATTTTTTGTGATATAATCAAATATAGCGTGATCTGCTCAAAATCGGTTTGTACCACCCGAAAGGAAAGTCATGTCCGTTTCAACAACGCTCACCACTCCCGTCGGAGTCCTCGACTACATGGCCGGGTCACACTCCGAAGCGGACTGGCGGAGTCGCAGAGCAAAGGTCGCGCGTGCCAACGGCGGAAAGCTTCCGCGATTCTGGTACCGCACGATTCTCACGTCCAACCGGCTGGGTAAGCTTATCTCCAGCTGGCGTCTGGGCTCCGCATCATCCGCACTAGCCTAAAGGCCCCGCGTCGATGACGCGGGGCCTTTAGCTTTTCTAGGGTTAAAGTTTAATAACCCATATCAGAACCGCGGCGGCTAGCGCCAACAGGACAAAGAACAGCCCTAAGCCAACTGGTGAACCCCAGCTAAACCATGAACCCCACGCACGCCAGTGGCTCCAATGCGCTTGTGACATCTCGCGCCACTGTTCGTAGTCTTCTTTGGCCTTTTTCATTCGCGCTTCGCGTTTTTCTTCGTGATCGACCATAGTAGTCTCCTTATTATTATCGACCAGCCTAGTTTCGATAGATACCGCAAGTCTGTTTGTGTCGTAGGCTAGTCGACCAGACCGCAGGGCGGTTTTATTCTAATGTGTATTATATAACATATCGATAATTTCCGTTCGCTTTCAATATAGTTAGTAAAATACCGCCTATGGTATACTTTAGTATATGAACACAGAAGCATTACCTGAACAACAAGCCCCAAGCGCCGATCAAAATGATACTAACCCTCTATACGACGAGTACTTGCAAACTCAGGCCGACACCCAAGCTGAATTTGCCAAGAGACTAGAGCCCACGCCTGAATCAGAAGCTTTCAAGGCTGAAATTACCAATCCTAACTTCATCGAAGACCCGGAAACGGGTATCAAATACGCCGTCTACGCGTTAAACCGCGATAAGACCGGCAAGCCTCTAATAATTAATTTAGCTTGGAGCTGTGGTGCCGAAAGTGGCGTTGGACGCGCTGATCTTAATGAGATGGCCTCTCACATAGACAGGCCGATTTATACCATCGATATGGA
>Ga0302293_10000141_pt1 | contig 42284 bp, 28 predicted proteins | sample III_Fen_N2_2_FD_198758 | JGI IMG/M metagenome (GOLD analysis project Ga0302293, IMG submission 198758) | Peat permafrost microbial communities from Stordalen Mire near Abisko, Sweden - III_Fen_N2_2 | ecosystem: Environmental > Terrestrial > Soil > Wetlands > Permafrost | place: Sweden: Abisko...
CTCATAGTGATTGTATTATTGTTATGCCAAACTTACTAGAGAACACGAACAGAAAACAGGTGGTAAATACGTGATTACAAAAAAGGTTGGGAATACGTAGTGGGGAGATGTATTACAGTAAAAACTGAAGAACAACTTTTTCTTTAATATCTGTTATCGGTATAATTTTCAACATAAAACCTGAAAATGAACCAATTAACAATCATCCGGTTTTCTTTTTGGAATCTTGTTGTAATACTAATAGCCCAACTATGAAAACAAAATAACCCCTGATGACATTAAACAACTACATAAAGAACAGGCGAACACAATCATGTTCGCCCGTTTTGTGTGAATCGAAGCTTACTACTACTCATTAACACACCTGCTTCTTCAATTTTAACGCCCTTATTGTTTCACAAATCGAATGGTTTTGGTCGTCTTTGTATCTTGTGCTTCAACAGAAAGAAAGTACACTCCCGAAGCATAATTCGCTACATCCAATTGACTGTTTCCGTTTACCTTCATTTTCGCAATTGTTTTGCCTTCCGGATTGGAAACTACAAGTATGGCATTGCCGGTGTTTTCAATGATCAATTGATCTGTTACCGGATTGGGATAGACCGTAATTTCGTTTTGCGTGTTTTCATCAATCCCCAGCGGACTCAAGCTCACACGGTAAGCGAAGTACTCAAATGTAGCCGTATTCACACCGTAACCAGCAATGTATTGTCCGCTTGGCGACATGCAACTGGCAGAATACATTTGATAAGTACCTGTTGTCAAACCTAAGGTGTTGTTCACATAATCGTTCAGGTTTTGCATTCCTCCGGCTGCTGTCCAGATAAATGGAATTTCCGGGTCCCATGGGCCACCTTGAATTCTTCCTACGGCTACTGTTCCGTTTTCGTTGATTGCGGAAACATATCCTGTACCGCCCGGCAAAAGTGTACCCAAGTCAATTACCCCGGTAGCTTCGCTCCAAATCCAAGCATTGTTGTTATTGGCATAATCGCCCTGACCACCAATCCAAACTCCGTTTCCGGAAATAGATCGGCATTCCCCCATTTGGTTGTATTCATCAGCTGGATCACCAAGTGGATCTAGAAGAATATATTCATTGGGGTAATAACCTCCCGCCGGATTTTTGCGCCAAACAGCCGATTTCCAAGGTCCGTTAAAATCTTGCCATCCCACAACTACTGCTCCATCGTTACTAACAGCATTGGCTCGGGTACTTCTTCCGAAAAACAATGTACCTAAGTTCATGATTCCTTCGGTTTGATTCCAAGCTACCGCATCTGCATAGGCATATCCACCTGTAGTATCCGCCCAGGCCATTCCGACTACCGTATTTCCATCACCCGAAATGGCATAACCACCACTGAATGAAACATCAACGGAAAATCCAAGGCTACCCAATGCTGTCCAGGTATCAGTTACTTTATTATAACGCGCCATTTCAGGTCCCGCAGCTCCATTACTTGTTCCTGAAAGAAAATTGCCGTCGGTTGAAAAAGTAGCTTGTCCGCCAACACCGTTTCCAGGAGCAATACCGCCAATTGTATCAATGTTTCCGGTTTCGGGTGTCCAAATGGAATAGGGTCCTGTCCATTCATTATAGCCAACTACAAGCCCTTGATTTGAAACGGCATTTGTTTCAAAATACGTATCCTTAATGATATATTGCGCGTAACTTAGATGGGAAATACCGGTAAAGAGAACAAGACCGATAAGTACTGATTTTTTCATCTGTTTGAGTTTAGTTATGATTTCGAATTGTAAAAATCATTCAAAAACCCGAGCTTATTCAATTTTAGCTCTTACAAACACACTACACTTCCAAAAATCACCATTACATTTACACTACAGGTTGATTTATTGTGTTGATATACAGTTTTTTAAGTTTCTAAGTTTTTAAGTTTGTTTCCCAACTCACCAAACTCATAAACTTAAAAAACTCATGAACTCACCAACTCAAATACTCATCAAAAAATTCATCAAATGAACATCTTCTCCATCGATATTCAGTTTTTTGCGTAAGCGTGAACGAGCAACGGTAATGCTATTCACCGACTGATTGGTAATAGCAGAAATATCTTTGGTCGACATATTTAGTCGCAGGAAAGCGCAGAGCTTTAGTTCGTTGGAAGTAAGGTTCGGGAATTTCTCTTGCAGTACTTGATAAAACTGTGAATGAACCTTGGTGAAATGCAATTCGAACTCGTCCCAAGCATGATTGTGTTGACTTGCACGAAGTTCGCTGATGATTTCTTGGATCACTTGTTGATTTTCGCGCGTAAACGACGATTTTGCTTTTAGGAGCGTATCTTTTATCCGCGCAATTAGTTCGTTATTTTTCAGAAGAAACAAGGCATTGGCAACCAATTCACGTTCTTTAAATTCCAGATTTTCCTGCAAGGTCTTGCGCACTAAATCAAGGTTTTCACGTTCTAAGGTCAATTTTTCCTGCTGCAAGCGACTGTTTTTCACCCGGCTTCGCATGGAAATGATCAGAAGAAGCGCCCCCAGTAACAGAAGGATGAGCGTAGCAACCAGCGTGAGTGTGTTGAATTGCGATTTAAGTCTGTCAGCTTCGTTTTTCTGCAGTTTCAATTCATACTTTTTCTTGTCGTTTTCACGCTTGTGGGCTTCCTCCAATGTAGCAATAGCGGTGCGACTTTCTGTGTTGAAAATGCTGTCGTTGAGTAATTTGTATTGTCGGTAAAAACGCAATGCTTCGCGGTAATTGCCCATGGTGTCGTTTACCGAAGAAAGTGATTCGAGCGAAATCAAGGCCGATTCTTTGCTCCCGATTTCCCGACTGAGCGCCAAGGCTTGTTTAAAGTAAGCACTTGCCGCCTCAAAATTGCCTTTGTAGACTTCATTCTTGGCAATGTTGTTCAGTACTTGCGCACAACCTTGTTTATCACCTGCTGTTTTTCGGATGCTGAGCGATTTTTGAAAGTAATGGCTGGCAAGATCAAGCTCATTCTTTTCCATGTAACAGATCCCTACATTGTTTAGTAAAGAACTTTCGTAAGCAGAATTATTGACAATTTCATTTAATTCCAAGGCATTACGAAAATACACCAATGCCCGTTCGTAATCTGATTGCTGAATAAAAACAGCAGCCATGTTATTGTAAATCTTGAGTTTCCGTAAGGCTAAATCGACTTTGTTTACATTTGTTCCCAGTTTTTCAAGAATGCTCAATGAACTTTCGTAATAAAACAACGCTTTACGGTAATTCTGTAGCTGCAAATACAAGGTCCCGATTTTGAGGTGTGTATCCGATTCCAGTAAATGTAAGTCACTATTGCCAGATTGTTTGCCGATAGCTTCTGTGATCATTGATTTGGCCCGCAGATAGTTGTTGAGCGCAGTTGCCAATTCACCTTTCGATTTGTAAACATCTCCCAGGTTATTCAGCACTTTGGCTTTCAGTTCAACAGAAGAAATGTTAGTGAGTAGTTTTTTTGCTTCCAGCGCATGAACAAGTGCCGAATCGAGGTCTTTTTTGATCAAATCTTCCGAAATGGCTACATGACGTGCTACCGACTTTTCTTTTTCGGACGTGTTTTTCTGACCGTTTTCAGCGAAAACAGCAAAGCTCAAAAGCAGGAAAAATACAATTGTTAGTTGCCGTGTACCAGTCATGTTCCTCAAATCAAGCGATCAATTTGTTGGCTAAAGATACGGTTTTGACAATTCAGTCAAAAAGGAGACAGCTACAAGCTTGATTTCAATTCCTTCTAAGACTCTTTTGACTTGTATTTCACGAAAAGATTGATCCAAATGGCGCGCGAACTTCTAAATATGATGGGAAGCAAGAGTGCAAAAACAACCAAAAAAGCCAACAGATTCGGTAGAATCTCCCAGCCGTAAAAAAGATGAATAACAATATGTACAATTACCGCAATTACGGTTGTAGTGGCATGACTTACCATCATTGCGCCCCAGTAAAATCCGGTTTCACGAACAAAGTTCTCGCCACAAACAGGACATCTATCCGGCATTTTGTCGAAGAGCTTCAAGTCGTAAGGATTCTTTCCGAGAAACAAATCCCCTTCCTGACAATGCGGACATTTTAAATGTAAGATGCTGTAAAGTTTGGTTCCTTTTTTTAGCGGAGTATTCATACACAATCAGATGGTACTAATGACACTTAAAGTACTCAAACGGTTCCTTACAACTAGTGCATGAATACAGGGCTTTACAAGCCGTTGAACCGAATTGAGAAATCAAAGCGGTGTCGGATGAATGGCATCTCGGGCAACTGATAATCAAACTTTTCGGTTGCAACCAGTTCACGCAAGAAGAATGAATAGGGGCAGCAATTCCGTAATTTTTGAGCTTTTCTTTCGTTGCTGCCGTCATCCAATCGGTGGTCCAAGACGGAGAATAGGAGGTGGTAACTCGCACCTCCTTGATTCCGCTTTCGTGTAGTAGTTGTAGTATGTCGTGCTCAATAATTCCCATTGCGGGACAACCTGTATATGTTGGCGTAATAATCACATCGCACCCGGTTTCAGTCAAAATAACATCTCTAAGCATTCCCATTTCCTGAATGGTCACCACCGGAATTTCAGGATCGTGAATGGTCGCTAAAAGTCCGAAGATTTCTTCTTTGGAATGTGTTGCCGGAGTTACCATGTTGCATCAGGATAGGCGCGTTGCAAGTACTGCATTTCCGCAAGTATGTGTCCCAAGTGTTCGGTATGAATACCGTTTCTGCTTCCGGTGTGCATGTAACTGTCTTCCGGCATCTGAATGGTTGCTTCTTTTAAAACAGTTGCAACGGTTGCTTTCCAAATCGGGTGGAGTTCACTCAAATCAGCTGCAATTCCTGCGACTAATAGAATGTTGTCTTCTTCAACCATCTCGAATAATTCACCGGTATACGGCCACAATTCGTTGAAAGCCTGTTGCAATTTGGCGTGACTCACTTCAGTTCCTTCGCCCAAACGGAAACACCAATCGCGGCTGTGTACAAAGTGGTACCGCGATTCTTTTAACCCTTTTGCCGCAATTCCTGCAATGGTTTCGTCGGTCGATTTACTCAATGCGGTGAACAATTGAACTTCAAAAGTTGAAATCAGCAATTGTTTGGCGATGGTCACGGCAAAATCACCGATGGGCAATTCTGTGATCTGGTTGTTGTAAAACTGGCGTTCGGCTCTTTTGTAAGCCAAATCGTCTTCGGTTTTATCGTTTCCTTCAATGGCGGCTGCATATTTCAAAAAAGCCTGCGCCAGCCCAATGTTGTCTAATGCGATATTGGTGAGGGCCAAATCTTCTTCCAAAATCGGACCTTTGCTGCACCATTCCGACAAACGATGCCCCTGAATGAGCGCATTGTCGCCCAATCGCAACGTATACTTGAATAACGCTTCTTGTTGTGTCATGGTACCGGAGATTAAATTTGTTTGGCGCCTTCGGGCATTACGTAAAACGTTGGGTGACGGTAAAGTTTGTCGTCAGACGGATCGAATAACATATCCGCATCTTCTGTGGTAGAAGCCGTAATGTATTGCGAAGGAATCACCCAAATACTAGTGCCTTCTTTTCTGCGGGTATAAATATCGCGGGCATTTTGCAACGCCATTTGTTTGTCGGAAGCGTGCACACTACCGGCGTGCGTATGGTTTCCACCTGCTTTTTGCTGAATGAATACTTCCCAAAGATCCAATTGAGTATCTGTTGCCATGATGTATCGATTTAAAATTCGTTTTTGCGTTGTTTGTAAGCTGCTGCGGCTTCGCGTACCCAAGCTCCTTCTTCGTGGTACTTGATGTGGTGCGCCATGCGCTGTTTGTTGCAAGGTCCGTTACCGCGAATCACACGGTTAAACTCTTCCCAGTTGATTTCACCGTGATCGTAGCCTTCTATTTCGGCGTTCCATTTCAGTTCCGGGTCGGGAACGGTAAGACCGATCAAGGTAGCTTGATCAATAGTTTTGTCGATGAATTTTTGACGTAGTTCGTCGTTGCTTTTGCGTTTGATTTTCCACAGGAATGCATCACCCGAATGCGGTGAATCGCTGTCGTGCGGACCAAACATCATCAACGCCGGCCACCAGAATCGGTTCATAGCGTCTTGTGCCATTTCGCGCTGTTCGGCAGTTCCTTTCATCATGTTGGCCATGATTTCATAACCTTGCCGTTGATGAAAACTCTCTTCTTTGCAAATGCGCACCATTGCACGAGCGTATGGCCCGAAAGAAGTACGTTGCAACGACACCTGATTCACAATCGCAGCACCGTCTACCAACCAACCGATCGCACCGATATCCGCCCACGTAAGTGTCGGGTAATTAAAAATATTGGAATACTTGGCTTTGCTGGTGTGCAATTGCTCAAGCATTTCTTCGCGCGAAATACCCAAGGTTTCGGCAGCACTGTAGAGGTACAATCCGTGTCCGCCTTCGTCTTGAATTTTAGCCAACAGAATTTGTTTGGCGCGCAAGCTCGGGGCACGGGTGATCCAGTTTCCTTCGGGCTGCATCCCAATTACTTCCGAATGGGCGTGTTGCGAAATCTGGCGAATCAAATGCGTGCGGTAGGCATCGGGCATGTGATCTTTCGGCTCAATGTTGAGGTCCTGATCTATCTTTTGCTGAAATGCGGTTGTTTGAACGAGTGAATCCATCTTTTCGATTTTGTAGCAATCAAAAATAGAAGGGTTTCACGCCCAAAAACATGATGTAAATCAGATAAAAACATGATTTTGGGGCAGTGTTTCAACCTGAAATCCGATGGATTTGATTCAACCTATTATTACCATTTCGCATACGGATACGAGCGTTGCAGGTATTCCATTTTTGTTAGAATAGGAGCGAGGTATTCGGTATGAATGCCTTTTCTGCTGCCAGTTTGCATCAATCCTTCAGTAGGAATTTGAAGTTTGACTTCTGTTAAAACTGCCGAAACCGTTTCCTTCCAAAGGAGTTGAATGGCGGTCAAATCAACGGATATTCCGGCTTCAAGAAGCAGATGATCTTCTTCTGCCATTTCGAAAAACTCACCCGTATACCACCAAAGATTGTCAATGGCTTGCTGCATCTTGATAAGATCAGATTTCAAACCTTGACTTAAGCTATAACACCAATATCTGCTATAGATGAAATGATAACGTACATCATCCAATCCTACGGCAGCAATAGCGGCAATGGTTTCATCGGTAGATTGACTCAGGGCCGTGAATAAGTGCACTTCAAACGCTGAAATGAATAACTGTTTGGCGATGATGATGGTGAAATCCGGATTGGGTAATTCGGTTATTTGATGATTGTAAAACTGCTGAGCAGGTCTGTTGTAGGCCAATTCGTGTTCCGTTTTTCGGTTTCCTTCAATTTTGGTGGCATACTTCAAAAAAGCTTTCGCCAAACCAATATTATCCAACGCTATGTTGGGCAAATCCGAATCTTTTTTCAAAACGGGATCTTTACTGCACCATTCCGACAGTCTGTTTCCTTGAATCAGGGCATTGTCACCCAAACGCAGGGCGTATTTGTAGATCGCTTCTTCGTGTGACATAGTGTGTGTGAATTAAATTGTGGTAATCATTCAAGGACCAAAGTAAATTGGAAAGAAGCCTGAAAAAATGATGGATGTCATTGAGCGGGATGATTTTAAGGGGGAGTTCCACATTTTTGCCGGTGTTTACTAAATGAAGTTCTATCCCCCTTCAACGGCGATTTCCTATTTATTAGCACATCACAGTTTCCCATCCGCCTGAGGCGGAAATGAAAATTACACATGAATTTAAAGCGAATAATGGAAACTAGTTTCCATTTTGATTCGTGTAGACCGCGATAGCGGCTATTCGTAAAGAATTGTAGACAATACGTCATTTCCGCCTGAGGCGGATGGTGGAAAATATGCAGTACGTCACATTCTAATAGGGTTGTGCTCTTTAATAGTAAATTACCTCTTCAACATTCCTACAGAATTGCACCCTTATCTTTGCACCATAACTTCATTTCCGAAAGGAAGCTTTGATAACTTCGAACCATGAACGCATTCCGTTTTTCTCAGTTGATTACCGCCATCCTTTTGCTACTATCTAACAGTGTATTTGGGCAAAGTGGAAGTGTGACCGTTTCAGGAATGGCAAAAAGCAAGACAGATCATTCGGCTTTGCCTTTTGCTGAGGTTGTTCTAAAACAAGCGACCGATTCCGTGTTTGTGGCAGGAACAATTACCGATGAAGAAGGACGGTTTTCCATTGCTTCTGTAAAACCGGGGAATTATGTGATGGTGATCAACGCTTTCGGATATCTAACCCACCGAAACGCCTTGTACGTGGGTACGCTGACGGATTTCTTGGATCTTTCGGTGATTGAGTTGGATGAAGCGGTTCAATCGCTGGGGGAAGTGGTGATCAAAGGTCAGCTCGAAGAAGTGAGCGATAAAATGGATAAAAAAGTGTTTTCGGTAGAAAACAACATCGCGCAAAGTGGCGGTTCGGTGCTGCAAGTCATGCAAAATCTGCCCGGAATAACGGTTCAAGACGGAAAAGTACAGCTGAGAGGTAATGAAAAAGTGACCATCCTGATCGACGGAAAACAAACGGCATTAACAGGGTTTGGTGATCAATACGGTTTGGATAATATCCCGGCTTCGGGCATAGAACGCATTGAAATCATCAACAATCCGTCTTCAAAATACGATGCCAACGGAAACGCCGGCATCATCAACATCATCATGAAGAAAAACAAGCAAGACGGTTTTTCAGGAAAAGTAGGATTGAACAGCGGTTTGGGAGCATTGTGGGTGAAGAAAGAAAACTTACCTACGCTGAGTCCACAATACCGCTTTACGCCGAAAATCAATCCGACACTTTCGTTGAGTTATCGCAAAAACAAGATCAACCTGTTTTTTCAAGGCGATTACCTCTATACCCAAACGCTCAATAAAAATGAGTTTGTAACGCGAACGTATGACGATGGAACCATCATCGATCAACAAACCAAGCGCAACCGAAATACACACTTTGCCAATGCAAAACTGGGCTTCGATTATGCATTCAATGATAAAAATACGCTCACCGTTTCCGGATTGTACGGCATGGAAAAAATCCTCGATCACGGCGAAGAACCGTTTTTTAACCGCGATTCTTCCGACCGCATCCGTTTGTGGAAATTCCTGGAAGACGAACTTAAAACCACCGTGATGGCAACGGCCGCTTTTCGTCATCAGTTTCCGCAGGCCGGTCATATCCTCAACATCGGATTCAATTATACCTTTCACCGCGAAAATGAAAAGTACTTTTTCGACAATATCTACCCAACCTATACCGGACAGGATGCTTTTAAATTGCTTTCGGATGAGCAGGTAGCTGATGTGACCGTTGATTACATCAAACCGCTCAAATATGGTCGTTTGGAAACCGGCGTAAAGTTTCGCAATCGGAGCATTCCTACCAACATGCAGTTTTATCCGGGCATCAATTCACCGCTCGATACCAATGCAGGCGGTTGGGCAACTTACAAGGAGATCATTCCGGCGGTTTACGGAAATTACATCATCGACCGCGAAAAAGTGGAGGCTGAAATTGGTTTGCGGGTTGAATACGTGAAGCTCAACTATTTGGTCAATCCGGATCACAACACCTACAAAAGCAGCGGGTACGATTATCTGCAACCATTCCCTACGATGCGTTTGGCTTATAAATTCAATGCCAACAACAAACTTTCGTTGTTCTACAACCGCCGTGTTGACCGTCCGAACGAAGTAGATATTCGCATTTTCCCCAAATACGACGATGCCGAAATCATCAAAGTCGGTAATCCGGGCTTGCGACCGCAGTTTACCAATTCGGTGGAACTGGGCTATAAATCGAGTTTGAAAAAAGGGTATTTCTTCGCATCGCTTTACGGAAAAACAGCCAACGGAACCATTACCCGCATTTCGAGTACCGTTCCGGGAAGCAACTTGATTTATGCGATCTTTCAAAATGCTGGGAAAAGCTACACAACAGGTGTTGAACTGACGTTTTCAGCCGATGTTGCCAAGTGGTATTCGTTTAACCTGAACGGAAATATCTACTACAACCGCATCGATGCGTTTACGGTGATCAATCAATACCCGGTTACGAATACCTTTTCGGCTGCCGAGCAGGAAATCTATTCCGGAACGGCAAAGTTGAACAACACCTTCCATTTTTCAAACGGCATCGATGCGCAGCTCACAGCTATTTATTTGGCTCCCGACTTAATTCCGCAAGGAAAGATTGGCGCACGCTTTTCACTGGATCTTGGAGTGAAAAAGAAAATCCAACACAACAGAGGCGAGTTGTTTCTCAATGCCACCGATTTGCTCAACACAATGGTCATTCGCAAACAAATTCAAGGCGATGGATTTACTTACGTGAGCAAGGATTATTATGAGACGCAGGTGGTGCGATTGGGGTATAGTTATAAGTTTTAGGGAGGTATTTAAAAAGTAATAACATGCGTCGTTATTTTCGGAAATCGACGTTGGTCATTACTTAAGTAAACTCCCGACATCTCATCCTCAATGTCTCGCATTTCATCACTTTTTAAGCCACCTCAAGAGGTTCTGAAAAATGATGTTCACTTTTTCAGTTTTACTTATTCTTCTTCTTATCCGGTTTACCGTCAAACAAACAGATCACGCCCAATTCTCCTTTTGCGCATTTGGTATTACCGCTCAATACGGAATAATAAATGGTAGGGAAACACAACACATTTGCCACGTACCACAACGCCTTTTGTTTCACAATAACGTTGTTACAATAAAACTGGTTCTCGTAGACGCAAATGGTTGAGGGATTGACGAATTTCTTGTTCTTTGGAAGGGTTCCTTTTTCGTTTACAAGCAAGTTGAGCACTTTTGCTCTACCCGAAGTAAGGTCGAACGTAGCATAGTCGAGATTGTCGCGGAAAGTGGCATCTTTCTTCCGTTTCTTGCGGTTTTCGATGTAGCCTTTCGGTTGCGTTCCGTAAATCACATAACATTTATTCTGCATGGAAATGATTCTCAGATCGGCAATATCCGTTCCGTCATAGGTAATACTGCGCTCAATATTGCCCGTCCACATAATATCGCCTTTGTCGGTAATGCGGATAGCAGAAACATTGTTTTTTTCACAGTAGTTCGTTGTTTTGTAGATGTTTTTGCCGTCCATTCCGCTCCTGCTGGTAATTTCCGAATAGTTGTATTTCCGGCTGAAGAAAAATACAACGCTTCCGTCTTCCATGGGCATTAGGTATTCAATGTCAAAGCGGGTATTGAGTTCTTCTTCGGTTGGCGGAACAGGAGTCTTTTTCTTTCGACCGCCCTTGCTTTTGGGGAACAATTTGCGCAGGGTGGTTTTACCGAAATAGGAATAATTCAATGGAACATTCGCCAATGAATCATTCTTGATATCGGTATAGAAGATTCCTTGTTTGTCGATGCCTGTTGGATCTTTGGATAAATCGCCGAAAAACCCTACAATTTTGGTGGTTGATCCGTTCACCAGGTAATTAAAATCGGTGATCGTTTTTTCCTCGTCGCGCAATTCGATTTTTATGGAGTTTCCTGCTTCCGGATTCAAGATTGTCAAAACAGGGTAAGAAGTCGCAATAGCCGGTTTCAGCAAGCGTTGTTCTTCAACTGTCAGCGGAATGGTTGACCTGATGTAAAGATTGCCATCTGTTTTTAAGGCGTATTCGGAAGTTAGTCCGTTTTGAACATCCTGACTTTGTTGCGGAAGCGCGATCTCTTGTGCACCCGTTGCCGAAAATCCGTTTAACGTAAGGTATTTAAACACCACATTCTTTCCGGGCGTGTTTAGTTCCGAACCGATAATGACGGTTTCTACCTGAGGATTGGACGCAATAACGAATGATGGTAACGCAAAATATGATTGCTGCACATCAACTTGTTGCACAACGGTGTGTATTTTTTTGAGTCCGTTTTCGCGTTTTAAATCGGTTTTGAATGACTCAACGTACAATTCTTCTGTTTTGGTAGAGTCGGTATTGGTTAAGGTTGTCCAAAAAACCAAAATACGATCTTCCAGAACGACCGATTTGAAATACTGAAGTGGTTCATAGGTTGTTTCCGACGCTTTGTTTTCAGGAAATCCCTTCAGCTCCACAGCCGCCATTTCGGTCATGGTTAACTTGTCGTAAGCGATCAGTTTTAACTTCGTGTTCTTGTTGAGCGGACTCACGGCATAATTGCTGTTCACAGCGTAAATAAAGCTGGTGTTAGCATCTACAAATCCGTTAAAGAAACCGTCTCTGTTGTTGGAATACTTCAGCTCATCGGTCCATCTGAACTCGAAATACTGTGCACGGAACGATTGAATCAGCAATGTACATACCAACGCAAGCTGAATCCGAAGCGATCTATTTAAAAGGTTTCTGATCTGCATCTTATTTCGGCATTCTTACCAATTTGATTTCCACTTTACGATCCCGTTGTTTCATTTCTTCGGTGTACGATCCTTTGTGAATGGATTTTGTTTCTCCGAAATAATAAACGGTGATATTCGCGGCATCAAAACCGTAGTACTCAACCAGTTTTCGTTGCACTGTTTCTGCCCGTTTTTTAGACAAAATCAAGTTGTAATCCAGCGAGCCGTCCTGATCGGTATTCCCAATCAAAATAATCGTCAACTTTTCGTTTTTCGGGAACGATTTTACAAAAGCATCCAGTTTTTTCTGTTCATCCTCAATCAACGTTGCTTGATCAACATCAAAATACACCGAATGATTACGGATAATGTCTTTATCGGCAAGAATCGTCGACATTTCTTCAGACGAAGTGATCAGTTGTTTGCGCAAATCAATCGCCGGATTGTCTTTTACCTGTTCACCGGTGTTGTTGGCATCTTTCTGCTCTTTTTCATTCTGCAATCCAATCTTGTTGATGTTGGTAGAATCGATCGGACATCCTGAATTATAGAATGATCCGGGAATAGAAGGACATTTATCCACATCGTTCAAAATACCATCACCGTCTTCATCCAAACAACAGCCTTTGTTTTCAAGCGGACAGCCGTTGTTTAATTCAACTCCGGGAACATCCGGACAACGGTCGGCAGCATCAATCACACCATCCAAATCACTATCCGGACAACCGTAGTGAATGCCCAATCCTTTATTATCCGGACACATATCATTCATGTCAACAATGCCGTCACCATCGCGGTCAGGACAACCGTTGGTAGAACGCGGACCTTTATCGTAAATACAATTGTCTTCTTTGTCGATGATTCCGTCGCCATCGGTATCAGGACAACCGTTGTATTCAGGCAATCCCGGATCGTACGGACACGCATCTTTTTCATCAGAGATTTTGTCGCGGTCTTTATCGTCAGGAACTTTGTACAACACACTGTAAGAAATACCGGCAAAAATGTTGCGTCCGAGAGACGATTTTTGACCGTATAAAAGCGATAAATTATTCGATCCGGCGAAGATTGAAAAACCTTTTACGGTAAATCTACCGGCGCAACCAACGTAAAACTTGCCATTTCCCATGTGCGAAAGCGGCATCATGATCGACCATTTTTGCTTCTCGATTCTTGGAGTCACGGTTTGAATGAAGAAGTACGCAATCTTGGTTTTATCGCCTTTTAAACTAAGCGGAACGGAAACATTGTAACTCACGTAGAAATTCTTCATCACATTGAGGTCAAAACCTCCGTGAATGGCCGTAGGCATGTTCATTCTGAATTTGGTGACTTGCGTTGCAGATTTTGTACCCTGCGATTGCAAACTGTCTTGAATATAGTCAAACGGTAAAGTGACCAATGAATTGACATTGATGAGCTTTTTTGCATTGGCATTTATCCCGGTTGCACTGAAATTGTGGTAGCTGGTATCTTGCATGTAACGAATCCAGCCGATATCGGTAATGGAACCGGTGATTTTCCACTTGTATTTATTGATGTCGTAGCGCACATTTCGTTTGGCGCCATCCATTTCATAATATTGATCTTCGAAATTCGGACGGTATTCATACGTGAAACCGATATCCAGTCCAAGTCCTCTGTTTTTGTAGTGCAACTGATTTTTGGTGTAACTGCTTCCGAAATCGGCATCCAAGTTCGTGACTTGAATATTGGGAGAAGTACTATCGGTAAATTGAGCCGTTCCGGTGTTGGCATAAAAGTAAGATGCATCCAAACCGTTTAAAATCTTCAACGATACACCGGCTTTTAAAAACGTGGTTTTGCGATCAAAAATGGTTCGCGCATATGTTAGGTTGTGTTCGGTGAACAGCATTCTGTTTAGGCTGAGATCAGAAAAGCTTTGTTGCAGGTTAATGGCATTCGAATCGTAATTATTCACCGCGTTTTTTCCCCAGTCGGCAGGAATTCCGGTTTTCGTGTCAAACGTTCTGGCCCGAAGCGAATAACCAACCGCGTTTTGATGGTTGAATTCGTACTTTAAATTCAGGATATCAAACGTGAGGTAACTTTTTTTGTACCCCGGATTTTTGGGTTCGATGTACTTTGATCGCGTACCATAAGGCAAATAATCCGATGAACAAAAGTTGCTGATGCGCGAAAAATTGACGTACGAACCGATCGAGAACTTTGTTTTGGAATCGACTATCGACGACGGATTGTGAGAAGCCAGGTAAGAGCTTACCGAATTGTCGGTAACGATTCCGGTATAGGCTTGTTGGGCACGAAGAAATCCGAAAAAGGATAAAGTGATTATTAAGGTAATTATTCTCATGATGTTGAACTAAAAGAACGTCGAATAAGTTTGGTGTAAAGATAGGGGTATCACCAGTTAAAATGGGGCTTTTTGAATGATTATTTCGGCATAGAGGAATTTTGGCCCTTCTTAAGGCTTGAAATGAAAGGGAAAAGTCGATTTTCGAATGCTGGTTGTTTGCATGAATTGCGGTATTAAGTTCTGATGATGAATGGTTGTGATTCGCTATTTTCTACTGAAAAAAATGCTACTTTCGTCCGGCACAAGACCTCCGAATATGAAAATTGATTCACTCAGTGTAGTAGGAAAAACCATTAAGCGAATACGTAAGGATAAAAAAATGAACCTGAAAGAAGTGGCTGAAAAAAGCAATGTCACTGCGGGTTTACTATCTAAAATTGAAAATTTCAGAACCATTCCTTCTTTACCGGTGCTTCATAATTTGGCGCAGGCACTTGAAGTAAGTCTCATGGATTTGGTGCGCGAAGTAAACGTTTCTGAAGGAAGTCCTTATTTATTGATTCGCAAAGGCGAGGGTGAAATTGAAGAACGCGAAGATTCGGAAGGCGTAGGTTATGAACTATTATTGACCGACAATATCACCAACGCTTACTTGCGAATGGTGATTGTTACGGTTAACCCAACCACTTACCGCGAACACGTGGTGACAGATTGTCTGGAAATCGACTACATATTAGCAGGTGAAATTGAGTACGAACTCGGTGACGAAAAAATCACGCTTGCAGAAGGCGATGCAATTTATTACGACGGAAATTTCCCGCATAGTATGAGGAATACGGGCAAAAATCCGGTGAAAATGATCACGTTTTACCTCATGAAACCACCACAATAAGCCCTTTTGGGTATTTCAAGAACTCCTTAAAGTTTCATCGTTTATTTTTTGAGCCAATCGAACAATTGTGCGATGTTGCGCTTTGTTGATCGTTATTCAGGAACCACATTCTAGAATCCAACAGCTATTTTCTAAGAAAGAAACAATCTTATAAAAAAGTGACTAATAGTAAAATAAATAAACCGATTTAGCGCTTAAAAGTTTACTATTTGTCAACTTATGTGGTTAAAATTAACATTAACCTAATAAATAGTTGACTTATATTCATTTTGTGTAAATTACTTTTGTCCCGTTGTAATTTATTCGTCATGATGTATATTTCGTTTGTTCGCTCTCTAATACTCACGTTTTCATTTAGTGTCATTGCACTTGTTTCCAAGGCTCAAAATACGTTTGGTAACATTCGTGGAAATGTGTCGGAAGAAACCGGAGGAGTGCCGGGGGTGATTTTGAAACTCGATTCAACTTCATTTTATACAACTTCTGATATCGACGGCAACTTCACGTTTAGTAAAATTCCTTCAGGAAACTACCTGTTAAAGGCTACGTCGATGGGCTTTGATCCATACATTGTTCGATTGGAAGTGAAAAATGGTCAAACGGTTGATGTGGGGAAAATTTTGCTTGTAGAAACATCTAGTCAAGATAGTTTAGATGAAGTAGTGGTGGTAGGCATCATGAAAAACACCGAAGCCAAAGCCATCAATATGACCATGAATTCTACCAAACTGGTAACGGTGGTTTCGGCTGATGCCATTGCAAAACTTCCCAATAAAAACGCTGCAGATGTGGTGGCTCGCATTCCGGGAGCTTCCGTGCAGCGAAACAAAGGTGAGGGAAGTATGGTTTCCTTAAGAGGCACGCCAATGGAATGGACGGCGACTTTTTTAAACGGAGATCGTTTGCCGGTAGCCGACGAAGACAATGTGACGCGTTCATTTGAATTTGAGGTTCTTCCGTCGGATATGATTGAGTATGTCATCGTTTCACGTACCAGTAATCCGGATGTGGAAGCTGACAATATCGGTGGAACCATCAACTTTTTATCGCGCGCAGCGGTCACTAAAAAAACCTTCCGCATCAACTCGGCACTTGGTGTAAACGCGCTGGCCGGAAAACCTACCGGAACCTTTAATTTTATTTACGGTAACATCAGTAAGAATAACAAATTCAGTTACGTTGTAAACGGTTCCTATTATGGTCGTTATTATGCTGCCGATGCTACGAATGTGTTGTACGGAAGTAATTTCAATCACAGTATCAATCGGTTGCAGTTAAAACGTTACGACGGTTCGCGCAATACCGCCGGACTCAACACGTGCATGGAGTATAAATTCAATTCCAAATTCAAGTTGGGAACGCACCTCATGTTTGGTGCCATGATGGATAATAAATACCAAAACATGCAGCAGTTCAACTGGTATGAAGGTTCGGGTGAGCGCATTCGTTTGAACAATATTCATGGAGAATTGAACAGGCGGTTGTTTGGTGGAGATGTTTTTGCCGAGTATGCCGTGAACACAAAATTGTTGCTGAAAGCGCGTGTTGCAGCGTATGATAATCGTTTCGGTTATGGTGATGTGCCTTACAAAAACGGCAATAAACTTGGACGTTTGTTTAATGTGAGCAATGATCCGCGCAACGGGTATTACAATGTGGAGTTCATCAGTCCGTTGATTGAATTTTCGGATAGAGCGGTGATCGATTTGTATGGAAATGCAGCAGATCCGAATAGCCCTGATATTTTTCTAGGGAAACTCATCGGTGCAGATAATCCTTACGGAAACGGTGATGATCCGTACAATATTCAACCGAAATACACGCCTTCGCTTTCTAATAATCAGTTTAATTTTTACCAGGCATCGTCGCAATTAAACGATACGCGCGAAAGTGATCCGATGGTGGTGCAGCTGGATGGGGAATATAAAATCACCAATTCATGGAAAATTCAAGTTGGTGGAAAATACAGAAACAAAGTAGGGTATCGCCATATTTCCTTTCATGAATGGTTCCAAGATTTTGGTCCGAATAATTCGCAGGCATTGAAGTTGGTCGATTTTGACCTCACCGATTTTAATCAACGATCGGGTGGTTTTATGCGTGAATTGGGTGCCAATTACGAGGATCAATTGTTTGCTTTTTTCACGCACGATCAATTGAATTCATTTCTGGCAGAAAATCAGGATCGATTCAAAGAATATTACATGGATAAGTTGAACCAAAGTTACCAGCAATGGGTTGGTTCCAACTATGATTACCACGAAATGCAAACGGCAGGTTATGCAATGGCTGAATACAATTCCAGTAAATTGAATATGGTTGGTGGTCTTCGTGTAGAGAATACCCGTTTGCGCGAAACTTCCGATACGCTTACGAATGAACTACTGTTTGATGAACCGTCGAGTACGTATTATTTAAAGCCCGAACAGCGTGTAGCGAATATTCAGTATACCTCATTGTTGCCGTCGTTTAACTTAACCTACCATGTTCGCAAAGACAATAATCTGCGTTTGGGATTGTCGCGCACCATGCACCGACCAAATTTTGCGCAAACAAAACCGGGTTTTGCGGTCATTAATTATTACGAACTGGTTCAAACGTTTGGTAACCCGAATTTGAAACCGACTTATTCGTACAACGTTGATGTGTTTTTTGAGCATTTTTGGGCGGCAAAAGGTATGTGGTCGGTCGGTGGATTCTACAAGAACGTGCAAGATCATATCTTTACTGTAGGTACGGCAGATGTTGATCCCGAAACCGGAATTCAAATCAAAAAATACCAGAATGCTTCCACTTCTTTTATTCTCGGTTTCGAAGGAGTGTTTATTCGCAAGTTTGATTTCCTTCCCGGATTTTGGAAGAATTTTGGGGTGAATTCCAATGTGACGCTCTCGTATTCGGAGATGAATGTGCCTGGAAGACCCAATTCGCAAGCAATGACCGAGCAAACTCCTTTGTTGGCAAATGTGGGGTTGATCTATGAAAAAAACGGGTTTAATGCGCGCTTGGCGTTGGGTTATACTGGTCGACACTTGAAAGAGTTAAATCTAACAACGGTTGTGGGAATCGGGCTTTTTCACAAAGACGATGACTACGATATTTTCATGAACGATTATTACAACCTCGATTTTCAGTGCTCTTATACCTTCAAAAACAAGTACACGTTTTATGTAGAAGGCAACAACTTGCTCAACTACCCAATGCGAACTTATATCGGGAAAGATTGGAGAACCTTACGCACAGAATATTACAGACCTAAAGGTCAGATAGGATTTAAGTGGGAGCTGTAGTTTCATGTTGACTCAAATGACTATTCGTGGTATGAAGTCTCCATTGCTCCATTTAGTTGTCATGTTGCTAGTGTCTTCTGTTTCAATGGCACAACAACAAAAAGCTTCTGTGAAAGGCGTTGTAAAAGATGTCTCGGGGAATGAAATTCCGGGCGTAATGGTGTTGCTGGAACAGCAATCGATGGTGGTGATCACGGATGCCAACGGTCGGTTTGTGTACTTCGATCTTCCTTCAGATACGGTTTATTCCTTGCTGTTCAGTGGCATTTCCTACCGTAAAAAGCAGGTGTTGGTGCATCTTTCAGGCAATCAAGATCTCGATTTGCAGGAGGTTGTTCTCACCGATTCAACGGAGCTGGATGAAGTAGAGGTGATTGTTGAAATGGATAATTCGGAAGCAAAAGCATTGAACATGATGAAAAATGCTACGAAACAGACAACCGTTGTTTCGGCAGAAGAATTAGAGAAATTACCGATTAAGAATGCAGCCGATGCTGTGGCGCATGTTCCCGGAGTAGGCGTGCAGCGCAATCAGGGAGAGAATAGCATTGTAACACTGCGCGGAACTCCCGGCGATTGGGCATCGACTTTACTCAACGGAGATCGGTTGCCGGTGGCTGATGAAGAGCAACAAACCCGTTCGTTTGAATTTGAAGCGCTGCCGGCAGAAGTGATCGATTACGTGGTGGAATCGAAAACCGCATCACCCGAAATGGAATCGGATAACATTGGCGGAAGCATCAATTTTGTGACGCGTTTACCGGTCACTAAAAAGACCTTTAACTGCGATATCGCTGGCGGAATCAATGCTTTTTCATCAAAACCTACCGGAAGTTTTACGGCGCTTTATGGCAATGTGTCCAAGAATAAAAAAATCAGCTTTGTAGCCGATGTTTCTTATTACGGGCGCAATTATTCGGTGAATGCCGTAAAAGCGGTGTATGGAAGTGTGTTTAATCATGCGCTCAATAGACTCGAACTGCGCCGGTACAATGGGTTGCGCACAACCGCTGGTGGCAATGTGGGTGTTGAATACCGGCCAAATACCAAAGTGAAAGTCGGAGCGAACTTCGTGGGCGGATACATGGCTGATGATAAATACATGTACAAAGAGAGTTTTAATTGGTACGACGAATCCGGAACCAACGCCCTTCGCTTACAAAGTACACACGGGATTTACAATCGGCGCATTTATGGGGGTGATCTTTATGCGGAATATTTACCGACGAATCGCTTGAAGTTACGAGCAAAAGTGGCGCATTACGATAACCGGTTTTGGTATGGGGCTGCTCCTTTCAACGAGCGAAATGATCGCAGAAACGGTTTTTTTGTAACGGAATTTGTGAGTGTTCCGCTTCAGTTTACCGATTTGTCAGGAGTTGATAAATTCGGGAATGCTTCGACCAATCCGTATGCGTATTTAAAACTCATTGGCTCCGATAATCCTTACGGAACGGGAGATAATCCGCAGAACATTCAACCTAAATTCACCAATCAACTTACGCCCGATCAGTTTCACTTTAGTCAGAGTTATACGGAAACCAATCAAACAAGAGAACGTGATCCTATTGTGGGGCAGTTTGATGGGGAATATAAAATTACCAATCGGTTGAATGTTCGTTTCGGAGGCAAGTTTACCCACAAAACCGGTTACCGCCACATTTCGAAACATGAATGGTTTCAGGATTACAGTAACGGAAACTCGCAGGCCATTTTATTGAGTGATTTTGCTACCGAATCCTTTATGGATCATCCGGAGAATTTCATGAAACAGCAAGGTGGAACGTATGTAAACCTGATGTTTCCTTTCCTAAGCAAAAACGATTTGAACGGATTCATTCACAATGATGAGATTCACTTGCGGGAAGTTTACATGGATAAGCTCAATTATCAATACAATCAATGGGTTGGTTCGAATTACGATTATCAGGAAGATCGGTTGGCGGGCTACGGAATGCTGGATTATACCACCAAAAAAATGAACATCAACGGCGGATTGCGCGTGGAAAACACCCAATTGTTCGAAACATCCGATACGCTTACGTCAACTGTGGCTTTTGATGAAGCGAGTCAAAAGTACTACTACCTTCCAGAGCAGCGGGTTACGCGTTTGAACTATAATTCCTTCCTTCCGTCATTCAATGCAACCTATAATGTGAATGAAAAAACCAATATTCGGTTTGCTGCTTCGCGCACCATGCACCGACCGAATTTTGAAGAAACCAAACCGGGACACGCCGTCATTCGTTACAATGAATTGGAATACACATTCGGTAATCCGAAATTGAAGCCTACCTATTCTGCCAACCTGGATGCCAGTTATGAGCATTTCTGGGGATTGAAAGGCATGTTTTTGGTGGGAGCTTATTACAAAAACATCAAAGACCACATTTTTGCCATTTCAACCGGTTCGGTCGATTCCATTTCCGGAATTGTTACCAAACGATACGATAATGCGCCTAGTTCATGGGTATTGGGGTTTGAAGGTGTATTCATCCGAAAGTTTGATTTTCTAAAAGGCGCTTGGAAAAACCTTGGTTTCAACGCTAATATCACGTATTCGATTTCCAGGATGAAAGTGCCCGGAAGAACCGCTTCTCAATCAATGGTAGGTCAAACACCTTTGCTGTACAATGTTGGTGTTTCGTATGAATCGGATCGTTTTGAAACAAAATTGGAGCTTGGTTACTCCGGTCCTTATCTCAAACAATTGAATTTGAGTGCGCTTCAAGGTGTGGGCTTGTTGTATAAAGACAGCGATTACGATGTGTTTGCAAATAGCTATTACAGCCTCGATTTCGAATTTACCTACATCGTCAATAAACGCTTTTCTGTTTTTGTTGAAGCGAATAATCTGCTCAATTCACCGGATAGACTTTATGTAGGTAAAAGTTGGCGAGTTTACCGTACGGAATACTATGGTGTGAAGGCTCAGATTGGTTTAAAAGTTGACTTATAGTAAATATTAAGCGCTAAAAATCGATTTATAACCCGATAAGTTTACAAATAGTAATAAAAATTAACGCTTTAGTAATATTAACATTTTATACTAATAATTGAACGGAAGTAACTTTGATTCATCAATTAGTAATTAAAAAAACAACAGAATATGAAAAGAATTACGTTTATCGCTGCGATTTTATTGACGCAGTTTGTGATGGCCTCACAAAACCGAAAGGTCCTGATTATTGGGATGGATGGTGTGCGCTCGGACGCATTGCAACAAGCAAACACACCAAACATTGATGCCTTGATTTCAAACAGTTTTTTCACGTATGAATCGTACCACCGTGGAATCACCGTTTCCGGACCATCTTGGTCAACCATTATGTGCGGTGTTGAGTACAACAAACACGGTGTAACAGACAATTCGTACGCCAATAGCCAATACAATACCTATCCGTATTTCCCAACACGTGCCAAGTCATGTTTGCCTGATTTGTATTGCGTTCAAATTTCGCAATGGGCTCCCATGTCAGACAATGTTTACAACGATGGTTGGGATTTGAAATTATTAGTACAAGACGGTCAGGGAAGTCAAAGTGTTACGGCTGCTCAAAATCAATTGGTAAATCCAAATTTGGATGCCATGTTTGTTTATTTCGATGAGTGTGACCTTGCGGGGCATGCAAGTGGTTTTAGCCCAAACAATCCTATTTACATGAATGCGATTGAAACGGTTGACGGACACATTGGAAGCATCATAACAGCATTGCAAAACCGTCCGGGTTACGCAGATGAAGAGTGGATTATTTTATTGACGACTGACCATGGTGGTATCGGTAATGGTCACGGAGGAAACTCTTCTCAAGAACGCGGTATTTGGTGGATTGGAAGTGGAAACAATATTTCACCGAAACAAATGACGGGTGTTACAGATCCGGGAAGTATCGCTTTAGGAAATTTTAATGCAGGAGTAAGTGCTCAAAGTCCATGTCAGGCAGATATTGCAGCTACGGCATTGGATCATTTATTACGCGGTTCAAATTGCAACCCTACGATCAACCCAAGCTGGAATTTAGACGGAAAATCGTGGTTGGATTCATTGTATACACCGCCGGCATTGGCTGTGAATGAATTGCCGGTAGTTAATTTCGACTTTGTTTACTTTCCCAATCCTTCAACCGACTTGGTTTCGCTGTGGTTTCAAAACGATCAAAATGAAGTCATTTCTTACGAAATCACCGATATAAACGGTCAGTTGGTAGAATCAGACAGCCATGTTCAAGGGCTTACACCCAATAAATTAAACATCAGCTTTATCGATAAACCGAAGGGAGAATATTTTATAACACTCATCATCGGTGATAAAAAGCAAACCAAAAAAGTAATCATAGAATAATTCGATTTAACACCTATTCAGTATGAAAAAAATACTCTTTTTTGCAGCTTTTATTGCTGGAACAATCACCACGAATGCCCAGGTTTCAGGATCTGGTACTGCGTTGGATTTCTCTGCTAACATTGCCAACGCCAATCATGTTGATTTGGGTAATTTATCCAACATTAACACCAATGATTTTTCATTCGAATGCTGGATGAAAGTAAACTCGGTGACGGAAGATCCTTCCTTTTTCTCGAATAAAAACTGGGCTTCGGGTAACAATACCGGGTTGGTTTTCGATGTGCAAGACAACGGTCAAAACATGAAATTCAACTTTAAAGATCCGAACAACAGTCGCAAAGACTTGACAGTTCCTTTAGACGTAGTAGGTTTAGGCTGGTTTCACTTTGCCGCCACGATGAACAGAGGTGGTTTTTTCAAAGTCTACATCAACGGAATTGCCAAAGACAGTATCGATATTTCGTCTATTACCGGATCATTTGCCAGTTCGTATACCTATAAATTAGGTCAAGACGGAACAGGGAATTATAGCTACAATGGCGTTAATCCGCGTTTTGACGGATCAATTGATGAGGTGCGTATTTGGGATGGTGTGTTGACCCAACAGCAAATTCGCGACAGAATGTGTTTGAAGCTAAACGGAAACGAACCATCGCTTTATGCTTATTACCCATGCGATGATGCATCAGGAACAACATTGACTGACCTAACGGCTGCTTCCAATGATGGTAATTTGGTAAATTCCATTGCTGCAAACTGGGAAACTTCAGGCGCAGCTTTGGGTAACGTTAGTAACAACATGTATACTAGCAATTGGTCGGGAGTTACCGTAGGATTGAATTCAGCCAATGGTAATTTCACTGCGCAGCAAATTGAAAACATGGGCGGATTGCACGTGTACAAAGTAAACGGTCAACCTTCCTCTCTCAACGGGCTTACATTACTTCCCGGAAATGATGTGTACTTCGGCGTGTTTGCAGTTGATAAAACAGCTGCGGCGGCTTATGAAATCGAATTGAATTACGGTTCATTCGGTGCAGCAACGTCTAACGAAGCCAATTTGGTTTTGTGGAATCGAAATGCGAACAATAGCTTGTGGTGGAGTGATTATCTTGCTGATCAAAATCTGACTACAAACATCATCAGCAAAGATTCGATTGGAGTAAGCAAAGAATTTTACTTAGGATTGGTTTCCAACGGAACATGTACTCCACCTTCTGCACCAAGTATGGTGAATCAAACAACCACTAGTTGCGAAGTTTCTTGGACCACGGGTGGTGCTACGCATTGGAATCTACAATGGGGAGAACAAGGTTTTTCTTTGGGAACAGGAACAGAAGTGGTAAACACCACCAATAATCCATACAACTTCTCAGGACTTACCGGAAATGTATATTATGATTTATACATTCAGGATACCTGTGGTGGAAGTGGTGCTAGTAGCTGGATTGGACCATTCACATTTTATGCTTCTATTTGTTCGGTTCCTACGGCTTTGTCTGCCACGAATATCACATCGTCTTCTGCAACGTTAACTTGGACATCAGGTGCTACAACGTTCGATATTGAGTGGGGCTTACCTGGATTTGCACCTGGAACTGGAATTCCTGCGTCAAACGTGAGCAATCCGTATGTGTTGAATCAGCTTGCTCCAACAACAACGTATTCGTATTATGTGCGAACAGATTGTGGTGCTTCAAGCAACAGTACATGGGCTGGTCCGTTTGATTTTACAACAACCATTAATACAGCTGATTTGGACGAATCTACAGCGCAAGATGTGTTTAGAATCTATCCCAATCCAACCAGCGATTTGGTGAATCTAACGTTTTTCAAATCCGGTACTTATACCTTGGAAATAATTGATCTTTTCGGAAGAAAAGTGATGGAAGATCAGGTAAATGGAAACGAAAACAATGCCATTCAACTTCACTTCGGGGATCTTGAAAAAGGAATGTACCTCGTAAAGGTTGCCAATGGAAACGGCATCTACATGCAACAATTGATCAAACAATAAATAACATCTCACAATGAGGTGCGTGGAATAAGCGTACCTCATTGTTTCTTTAAACCCTTACTAAACGTGTGGTATAACTATCATTGTCATTCTAACTTTTGCGATGGATTAGAGCCGTTGGAATCGTATGTGTTAACAGCGATCGAAAAACAATTCAAGGCCATCGGATTTTCTTCTCATGCGCCACTTTGGTTTGAGAATAGTTGGAATATGCCTTCTGAAAAACTCACTGATTATTTTGCAGAACTGATCGCTTTGAAAAAGAAATATGCTTCTCAAATCGAGATTTACACAAGCCTTGAAATGGATTACCTGGAAGGCGATGAAGCATGGGTTCAATCTTTTCCGGCAGAGGAATTGGATTACACCATTTTATCGGTTCATTTCTTAAGAGCAAAATCAGGTGAGTTGATAGAAGTGGATGGATCTACTGAAACGTTTATAAAGCAATTGGCAACTTACTGGAACAACGATCAGGAACAGTTTGTGGTTGATTATTTCCGCGCGTTTGAAACCATGGTTGCGCAAACAACACCAACAATAATCGGTCATTTCGACAAAATTAAAATGCACTTAAATGCTGACGGAACACAGGTGATTGATACTGATTCCGTGGTGTATAAAGAAGCTTCGGAAGCAGCCTTGAAAGCCATAGCTAGATCGGGCGCTTTTCTCGAAATCAACACACGTGGTATGTATAAAAAACAGTTGGAACATCCGTATCCATCACCCGATTTATTGAAACGGGCGTTCGAACTGAATATTCCACTGGTTTTGAATAGCGATGCACACCATCCGGAAGAACTGGACGCTTGTTTTAAATCGACAGCCGAGTCGCTTATCGGTATGGACATTGATCGACTCAAAGTGCTTACCAGCAATCATTGGACAGATGCACAGGTAACCATTAACGGATTGAAAACGATTCATGAGTAGCCGGCTAAAAACATACCTTTCGCAGTCCAATTCGACCGTGTTTTCAATAGTCGCAACGCTGGCTATCTTTTGCACCTATACCTGTATGTATGCTTTTCGCAAGGCGTTTACAGTTGCGCAATTTGAAGATCAAACGGTGTTCGGAATCGATTATAAAATAGTATTGATTACCTCGCAAGTAATCGGCTATACCTTGTCTAAATTCATCGGAATAAAAATCGTTTCCGAACTCAAAGCAAAAAGGCGGGCAAAAACCATTTTATTATTGATCGGAATTTCAGGATTGTCCCTGTTTTTTTTCGCAACAACTCCCGCGCCTTACAATATCTTCTTTATGTTTTTGAGCGGAGTTCCAATCGGGATGATTTACGGTATTGTTTACAGCTATCTGGAAGGTAGAAAAGTGACTGATATTTTGGTAATGGGGCTCAATCTCACCATGATCATCTCATCCGGATTTATTAAGACAATCGGTAAAATGATCTTGCAATCAGGTGTTACAGAATACTGGATGCCATTTGTAACCGCTGCGTTGTTTATTCCTTTATTGATTTTTTCGGTTTGGATGCTGGAACAGTTTCCAACTCCGTCTGCGGTAGACATTGCTTCCCGAACGCTTCGAAAACCGATGAATGGCAAAGAACGAAGATTGTTTCGTCAACAATTCACCTTCGGGTTGATTATCTTCATCATCGCCTATATGTTGTTAACGGCATTGCGCGATTTCAGAGATAATTTTTCAGCCGAAATTTGGCAAGAACTCGGATACGGCGATAGTGCCAATATTTTTACACGAACCGAGATTCCGATCGGACTCAGCATTATCCTGCTGGTAGCCCTTATCAAATGGGTGAAAAACAATTTTGCCGCTTTCATGACCATTCATTTTGTGGCAATAGCAGGAGCGCTGATTATTGGTGGAAGTACCTTGTTGTTCGATAAAGGACTGATCTCACCTTATTTCTGGACGGTGGCAATTGGCTTGGGACTATACGTTTCATACATACCAGCCAACAGCTTGTTTTTCGAACGATTGATTGCCTCTTTTCATTATGTAAGTACCGCCAGTTTCATGGTCACCATGGCCGACTTCTATGGCTATCTAGGAAGCGTAGGAGTGATTTTTTACAAGAATTTCGGGAGCGGAGAAATTAGTTACCTGGATTTTTTTAAAACGTCTACGTATGTGGTTTCCATTTTGCTGATTGTCTTATTTCTGTTGTCGGCTCAGTATTTCAGGCGTAAATGGAAGCGTGAAAATAGCGGTCAACCAAGTAGTTCCAAAACCTAAGAATCACCCGAGTAATCTATTTTTTAACCAATAAACACAATACAATGAGTATTAAATTAATGATTTTCGATATGGCCGGAACAACCGTTCATGATGAAGATTTTGTGAACATTGCCTTCAAAAACGCCCTCGAAGAATTCGGATATGTGTGCACGCGCGATGAAATCAATGAAATCATGGGAATGCCCAAGCCGCTTGCAATCCAGTTAATCTTAGAGAAAAAATTAGAAGATAAATCGATTGTTTCGGCTTCTTATGTGAGTAAAATTCATGCCCGTTTTCAGGAAATGATGGTCGATTTTTATTCTTCTTCGGCAACCATTCGCGAAATTGAGGGAGTAAGCGAAACGTTTCGTCTGTTAAAGGAACGAGGCGTTAAAATTGGCATTGATACCGGTTTCGACCGCAAAATTGCCGATGCGATTTTTCACCGAATGGGTTGGGAAGAAAAAGGGTTGATTGATTATACCATTACGAGCGATGAGGTAGAAAACGGCCGTCCGCACCCGGATATGGTATACAAAGCCATGTCAAAATTCAACATTACAGACAGTTCAGAAGTTGGAAAAGTAGGAGATACTCCAGCCGATTTGAATGAAGGAAACAATGCAGGATGTGGATTGAACATTGGTGTGTTGTCAGGAGCTTACAGATTGGACCAATTAGAGCAACATCCGCACACGCATATTGTGGAAAGTGTTGTTTCCATTCCGGAATTATTAGAAGCACTTTAATTTCAATGACAATGAAAAAACTATTTACTCCCGGACCGCTGAATACATCAGCTACCGTGAAGCAAGCCATGTTAACCGATGTGGGTTCACGTGATCGGGAATTCATCGAAGCCGTGCAATTTATTCGTCACGAATTACTCGAACTGGCTCAAGTCGACAAGGGTGAATATACGACTGTTATTATTCAAGGTTCAGGTACGTTCGGAATAGAAAGCGTGATTGGATCGGCAATTGGTTCACACCAGAAGCTCCTTGTTATGACCAATGGAGCATACGGTGATCGTATGGTGAAAATGGCAACAATAAACGGGATTGATGTAGTGGAATTGCCGTTTCTTGAAAATGAAACACTCCGTGCGGATAAGTTAGAAACCATGTTACTCAACGATCCTGCTATTACGCATGTTGCTTGTGTACACAGTGAAACCACTACCGGACTTTTCAACCCGATAGAAGAAATTGGTCAGGTCTGTAAAAAGTTTGACAAAGTCTTTATTGTTGATGCCATGAGCAGCTTCGGTGGCGTGCAATTAAAGGTAAAAGAGAATGGTATTCATTTTCTGGTTTCGTCTTCAAACAAATGCATTGAAGGAACACCGGGCTTTTCATTTGCCATTTGTGACAAGAATCAATTAGAGCTTGCAAAAGACCAGGCAAAATCACTTTCGTTGGATTTGTACGCACAGTGGAAAGGTTTGGAAACCAACGGACAATTTCGGTTCACTCCACCAACGTTAACCATCATGGCGTTTCAACAAGCGATCGTGGAGTTGAAGGAAGAGGGTGGTATTGCTGCGCGCGAAGCACGTTATAAATTCAATCGGGCGATCTTGAAAAAGGAATTGCGCCAATTAGGATTAATTGAATACTTGGATGAAGCTATCCAAGGACACATTATCACGTCTTATCTGTATCCCGAACATACGAATTTTGATTTTGATCGGTTTTACCGAAAACTCAACGAGCGGAATTTGGTGATTTACCCCGGTAAATTAAGTCAATGCAATGCATTCAGAATAGGCAATATCGGTCAGTTGTTTGAAGCAGATATGATGGATTTGGTCTTTGGTATTCGTGAAGTATTAAGTGAAGAAGGAATCTTGATTGCTCAGGCAGTAGACTAACCAATGAACGATAAACTGATGAAATACTACGATGTAGTGATCGTAGGAGCAGGAATTGTAGGTTTAGCCCATGCTTATTGGGCTGCTAAAAAAGGATTGACAGTTTTGGTGGTTGAAAAAAACAACCGTTGCATCGGTGCATCTGTCAGAAATTTCGGACTGTTCTGGCCTATCGGGCAAGATGAAACTGTCAATCTGCCTTTAGCAAAAGTGTCGGCCAAGGTATGGCAAGAGTTTTTTAAAGACACAGGCAATTGGAACAAAACTTCGGGTTCATTGGGGTTGGTGCATCATCAGGATGAATTGCAACTGATTCACGAATTCATTGCGCAACAAAACAATCATCGATTCTCGCTTTTATCACCCGTAGAAACATTGGAAGTTTGTCCGGAGGTGCGCCCCAATCGATTAATGGGTTCTCTTTACAGTGGAGAAGAAATCACCATCAACAGCAGAGAAACCCTTCCCAATCTGATCAATTGGCTCCAAGAAAAATACGGAGTTGATGCTATCTTCGGAACACAAGTGCTGTCATTGGAATTGCCTGAAGTGATTACGAATAAAGGCGTTTTTTGTGCAAAAAAAGTAATCTTGGCAAGCGGAGCAGAGTTTGAAACCTTGTACCCTGAAGTGTATAAATCTGCCCACGTTACAAAATGCAAACTGCAAATGTTGAAAGGTGTGCCGCCTACAACAAAATGGATTGGTCCGGCGCTCTATAGTGCCACGTCATTTATTCATTATCCGTCATTTGCCAATTGTCCTTCTTTGAAACAGATTACCCGTAGAATAAAGAAAAACCATCCCGAATTGATCAAATACGGCATTAATTTATTGGTGGCACAAAACAATTACGGAGAGCTTATTTTAGGCGATTCGCACGAATACGGTGACGAAACCGAACCGTTTAACAAGGAATTGATCAATCAACTGATTTTAAAAGGTATTCAACAATTGATTGATCTGAAAGATGTGGAGATTGTTGAACGTTGGAGCGGAACTTACGCTAAGAGTACTGTAGGCGAGCCTTACTTCATCCATAAACCAACTGAAAACGTATTGATTGTTAACGCACTTGGTGGTGCGGGCATGACCATTTCGTTCGGCTTGGCTGAAAAAAACTGCGCCACATTTTTCTCCTGAAACGGGTACAGGTTTTCCAAAAGAAGTCGCTTGAAGTAAAACGATTTAGTTCAGGAAAAAGTTCACGTTTACTTTTTATTAAGGTGTACTGAAAAAAGCATGTTTTTGCGGACAGAATGGACCTAAAAACAGCCGGTTGTCCCTAAACAAAAATGAATCATTACTCTTTTATTAATATTCAATTAATGGCTTTTTTGTTTACATATATGATATAAATTTGATATATGAAAACAACAAAATCAGCACTATATAGTATTCTTTTGATTGGAATGATTGTTTCCAATTCACACGCTCAAAACCTCGTTCTGAATCCGGGTTTCGAGCAAGGAACTCCTGCTTACAACACCGCTATTGTACCTGCTTCGTGGCCAAGTCTCAAGGGGTTGTGGGAATTTAACAACACTGCATCTCCGCTCACGGCAACGGTCGGACCAAATCTAACATTGAACGGTACACATACCACAATTGCCGGGTATTCTGCAGGCGATAATGCCGTGCGAATTGGAGTGGGAAGTAATTACCGCGTTACACATGGAATCGCTCCTAATGGTGGATCTTTTGTGAATCGTTATTCCATTTTAGTCGATTTCAGGATTTCTGCATACGGAACGTGGAAATCTATTTACCAATCGAATCAAACCAATAGCAACGACGCCGAAATTTTTGTGCGCGATTCTGATGGAATGATTGGAGTGGGAGCAGTTGGATATGGGGCTGAAGGTGCAATACCAAATGTGTGGCATCGTTTGATTATTTCAGTGAACAATGGTTCGTTTTTCAATATTTACTTGGATGGAAGGCTCATCCGAACCGGAACAGTTCAATCTGTCGACGGAAGATTTTCATTGGATCCGAGCATCTATTTTATGTCAGACGATAGCGGAGATGATGGGATCATTGATGTTTCAACAATTGCCTTATTCGATAAAGGTTTATCTCAAACGGAAGTTGAAAGTTTGGGTAGATGGACGTGCAATAATTGGTTAAGCAATGGCAATTTTCAACAGCAATTTCGAAACGGTGGTTACGCCACTGCGTTTGCAGGAACCTATTACCTTTTTGCCGGAAGTGATGCTACTTCTGATGCTTATCAGGATGTAGATGTGAGTGCTTATGCTGCCGAAATTGATGCCGGAACAGCCAGTTTTACGTTTTCAGGTCGCATACAAACGTATCTGCAATCGCCACAAGATCAAGGGCGGATCATTGTAGAATACCGGAATGCTGGGGGTACGGTACTGAGCAGTTACAATACAGGAAACCAAACAACGTCATCGGTTTGGACCAATTTCACCAATACTCAGATGGCACCTGCATTAACCCGAACAGTGCGGATTCGTTTGTTGCATACCAAGAATAACGGTACATCAAATGATGCATTTTACGATGATTTCTCTTTAACGAAGCTTATTCCGTTGGGAGTGGAGGCCATCGATTTAGAACCGGTTTCGTCAACCAATCAGGGAAATCTGCTTCAATGGAACTATAATGGAGGGCAGTTGGAACAATTTGAAGTTGCAAAAAGCACTGATTGTATTGTGTGGGAGCAACTTTCAACCGTTCCGTTTTCCGGTGAAATGAACAGTTTTACGTTTACAGACCACAACACGAACAATGAACTGGTTTATTACCGCATTGTTGGGGTACGTTCGTCAACCTCACCTGTATACAGTAGTGTGCGGTCATTCATTAATCAGGATGCGTCAAACCAATTGGAGCTTACATTCGAAAATCCTGTAAACGCGAATGAGCCGTTTTTTGTAAAGACGTCCCAACAAGGAAGTGATTTTATCATCTGCAATAGCGAAGGGAAATTGGTTGCTTCAGTGGCTTCCAGTGAGACATTGATCCATCAATTCAAGCTGGAAGTAGCCGGAGTTTACTTTATTACAGTGAAAAACGGAAAACAAGTGATCACTAAAAAGCTATTGGTGAACTAAATCATTCGCAAGGTGGTGAATAAGACAACTTGACGGGTGGATTTGGACACAAGATCGCCGTATCTTTGTCAAAATCAATGCGCATGAAACACATCACGATTGTGGTGCCCGACGGACCCAATAACATCAGCAGTATCATTGGGTCCTACAAACTACTCACCAAAGCCAATGAATACTGGAAGGAAAGTGGTAGGGGAGTCTTGTTTCAAATCGAATTGGCAGGTCTTTCGGACGAAGTTGTTTTTCACGACGGATTGTTTTCTGTGAAACCGCACACGCATATCTCAGCTGTTACTGCTACCGATTTGATCATCGTTCCGTCCTTGAATCACAACTATGAAAATGCTGTGAACGGAAATGGTGCCTTGATTCCCTGGATTGTGCAACATTATAAAAACGGAGCCGAAGTGGCTAGTATTTGCACCGGAGCTTTTCTGTTGGCAGCAACAGGTTTGTTGAGCGGTAAAAGCTGTTCCACGCATTGGGCGGTGGCCGAACCGTTTAGAAATCGTTTTCCGGATATACACTTACAAACCGATAAACTGATTACCGACGAACAAGGTATTTACACCAATGGTGGCGCTTATTCCTTTCTAAACCTGATGTTGTACTTGATCGAAAAGAAATTCGATAGGCAAACGGCCATCTATTGTTCCAAAGTCTTTCAGATCGAAATGGACCGCAACAGTCAGTCGGAATTCATCATTTTCAAAGGACAAAAAATGCATGGCGACCAGTTGGTGCAGCAAGCGCAATCGTACATTGAACGCAACCTCCATGAAAAAATCTCCATCGAAGAACTGTCTTCCGAATTGGCGCTTGGCCGGCGCAGTTTCGACCGCAGATTCATCAAAGCCACCGGAAACACACCCTTGGAATACATTCAACGCGTCAAAATTGAATCGGCAAAAAAAGCCTTCGAAACCGGTCGCAAAACCGTCAACGAAATCATGTACGAAGTCGGTTATTCCGATGTAAAAGCCTTCCGTGAGGTCTTCCGGAAAATGACAGGAATGTCACCGATGGAATACCGGAATAGGTACAATAAAGAGGTTGTAGGGTGAGAACACCGCAAATTCAATCAACAGATCAATGAATTAAAAAGTCTGAATTTTAGATTCGGAAAGATTTATTGATTTTTCTCTCGGTTATAACTCACTAGTGTAAGTAAAAAACCTACTCCAACTAGAATGGCTCCAATCCATGGTGTTGCTTGTAATCCGAGTGAAGATTTTAGAATAACACCACCAACTCCCGCTCCAATGGCAATGCCCACATTGAAGGCCGCAATGTTTAATGCAGATGCCACATCCTGCGTTCCAGGCGCATATTTTTCTGCCATTTGCACGATGTACAATTGTAAACCCGGAACGGTTGAAAAAGCTAGTATTCCGAGAAAAAACAAAGTGATAATTGCGAAGGTTTGGTTGGTTATCGTTTCTGAAAGAATCAACAGTACGATCGCTTGCAATTGGAACATGATCATTAATGATCGAATTGGATTTTTGTTTGATACTTTTCCGCCAATAACATTTCCAATAGCGATTGCTATACCATAAATTAATAAGATTATTCCTGTTGTATCTTCACTAAAACCAGCCACCTTCGTGAGCAGAGGTGTGAGATATGTAAAGGCTACAAAAGTGCCCCCATATCCGAGTGCCGTGATAGCTAAAACAAGTAAAATAGAGGGTTTGCGTAAAACCATGAGTTGATCTATTAGTTTTAATGGTTTGCTAATTTTAATATCAGACGGTACAAGGATACTACTCGTAATAAAACCAACGATACCCATGAGAGACACGCCAATAAATGTAGCTCGCCATCCAAAATGTTGACCAATCCACGTTCCAATTGGTACACCAGTAACAATCGCCACGGTTAATCCAGCAAACATAATGGCAATTGCAGTAGCTCGTTTATCTGATGGAACCAAACTTGCTGCGATAGTTGAGCCAATTGAAAAAAATACGCCATGCGCAAATCCGGTCAAAATCCTAGCTGCTATTAACGTTGAGAAAGATGGCGCGATTGAAGCTAAACCATTACCGATTATAAACAAAAGCATTATACCCAATAAGAGCTTTTTTCGGTGAATTTTGCTGGTTAATGCTGTTAGTACAGGTGCTCCAATTGCAACTCCCAATGCATACAAACTCACGAGCAATCCTGCAGATGAAATGGAAATGTTTAAATCGTTTGAAACTGTGGGAAGCAAACCTACAATAACAAATTCTGTGGTTCCAATACCAAATGCACTAATAGTAAGTGCCCAAAGAGCTGAGGGTAATTTTTTAGAAATAGGAGTGGTGTTTTTTGTTTGAACTTGTTCCATAAATTGATTGTTTATTTATAGTGCAAAGTTCTGGCGTTTACTTTCCCTGAGCGAGGATGTGTATCACCGTTTTTGTGTGAGGTATGTCACACTTAAGCTTTTAGACGACTTAGTGTTTCTCTAGTTACACCTAAATAGGAGGCGAGAAGTTTTTTAGGGACACGCTGCACAAGTTGGGGGAATTTAGTTACCAAATTTGAATAACGTTGTTCGGTGGTTTCTGTTAGCAAAGATAAAATGCGTTGTTGCAAAGCTATGTATCCGTAATTTGATTTCTTTCTGAAAAAATTTGCCATTACCGGAATCTGTTCGCAGATGAGTTCTCTATCTTCAATCTTTAGGCAGAAAAATTCAGAGGGTTCAATACAATCAATATATAAAATGGCCGGAAGTTTGTTTTGATAAGCATAATAATCACTGCACCAATAATTTTCCATGGCAAATTGCAGTAGATGTTCTTTCCCTTGATCGTCAATGGTGTAAGCTTTCAATAATCCCGAAACTACCCAAAATTCACAAGGAACAAGCTCATCTTTTTGCACTAAAAATTGATGTTTTTTCAACTTCTTGTAAATAAATTTACTTGAAATAAACGCCCATTCTTCATCCGTTAATGGATACATTTCTTCAATATGTGCTCTTAGCAACAGATAGGTATTCATAAATGATATCTCAATGTTCGGGAAGTCTAAAATTAGTGGTTTTTCAGGAAGTCAAAAAATGTATTTTCACTTTTAAGTAGTTGATCAAGTCTTCCGTAAAATGACAGGAATGTAACCGATGGAATACAGGAATAGGTATAACAAAGAAGTAATGGCTTAGTGTTACACGTTTGATGGGCCAGCAATCGAACCTAATATACTCGATAACTAAGCGGCGATCAGTAACACCATTTGAATTACAGAGTCAACCATAATCTATTTGTCACTGTTTAAACTAATTGATTAACAGGATTTTACCTGCTTCATCACAACACGTATAAACACCCTGTTTTGCTCCTTGTTTTTTGTAGAACTTTGATTTACAGGAAACAACGGTCGTTAGATGCATCCCGTTGTTGATTGTGGTAAACCTACAGCGTTCGCTAAAAGCTTTAGCGGTTGCGAAAAAACCTCAAGAGTAGGGCTAACAACGAAAACTGAATAATTATGGGATTTTATGGAAAAGAGCCGGTAAACGCGGCTAAAACAATAGCCACTTATTTGTGGACAGGTTTAAACACTCCGGGAGTGTTCATTATTGAAGTGCAAGGTGATGCTCCGAACTATTCGTACGGATTCACATTGGTGCGCGATACTCATTTTGTGGGTGGGTTAAAAATTGACTCTATGGGCTGGACAGGTCCTTTGGGCGAAGGAACAACACCTTATACATCCCGCGGATCTTTCCCCGGAGAGTATGTTCCCAAAATTGTGATTTCCGGCTCAAACGGTGATTTTGTAATCCCTGTGAAAGAGATTGCACACGATGAAGTAGACAGCTACGTTAAGTCGAAAGCGGCAGAACTAGTATAAAAACAAGTACTATTAAAAAAGCCTGTTCATACCAACATGAACAGGCTTTTCAATTTCTATGAATCGTACAAACGCTTATTTACTGATCAAGAAAATCACCGATGCTGATCAATCAACACCACATTTCCATCCGGATGGGTAATCATAAAACTGGCCGGTATTTTGCGTGTTTCCACCCCAGCTCAGATAGGATTAAATGTCAAAATAGTTCCTTCAAACTGATGTTTTCTAAAGCCGAATAATTGGGACACGCATAACTTCACCGGAATCCAATTCTAGCCATAAGAAATACATCCCCGGATTTCCTTCAATAAACAGTTCAAAATTAAATAACGAAGAGTTGCCTGTCTGCAAAACGCTTCCGGATAACTGTGTTAGTTTCCAACTTGCACTTTGGAATGGTTGCTGTATTTCTACTTGCAAAGATCCGGTCGTCGGATTGGGAGAAACATTTACCAATCTCAAATCATCAAAAGAATGAACACCTACACTCACAATTGATACACAATCCGAAGTATCCACACAACCATTGGCAGTCACTTCAACCGCATAATTTCCATTTGCAGAAGCGGTAAAAATAGAAGTGTTAGCTCCCTGTATTACAGAAAAGCCATCTATACAATCGAGCCATTGGTAAGAGGTGGCATTTGTCTCTAAAGAAGAAATGTTTAGCTCGTCAATAAGACTGGTGTTAGTGTTCAAGGTTGTAATTGCCAGATTCACTGTGATAATCGAATCGGCTCCGTATGCATTAGCAATCGTATCCGTATAGGTTCCACTAATAGTCCAGATCTGCTCTCCGCTCGGAGATTGCCATGCATCACATGCACTAACCATAATGGTTGAATAAGAATTATGGGTAATGGTGAGGTTCAGAAAAATGGAACTGTCGCACAATTCTGGTGTGGAATAGTGAGCGGTATAAACCCCCGATTCACTGTAAGTTGTGCCTTCCCATAGAAAAGCGTCAGCTGCAGTTGCCAATAGTGTGTCACCGGTCACATTCGGATCGTGATCCAGAATTGTATTGAGTACCTCATTTGTAACAACAGCCGGATTAAAATCAAAATAAATTCTGGCTTTATTTCGAATCTCAGTATTGTTCGGAAGAGAGGGTAGAGGTGAGATTTCATAGATGACATATCCATGACTTAAAGGCTCATTTGTAGTACTGTCTGGTAACTGAATGCTATCCAGGTGGAATCGCACAACATTACCTTGGAGAATTTCCGAATAAAGATGGGAATAACTTTTACCAATTACCCGTAAGGAATTGATGTCCAAAAACGGGCTGAGACTATCGTCTAAAACAATGTTAATTGCTTCAGCATTTCCAGTATTTTGGAATCGTATTGTGTAAGTTAAAAGTTGATTCTGAGACACAAAGTTAGGTTCACATTCTCCTTTTGGAAACACCTGCTTATCGTTTGGATCATAGCCGTTAATAACAGGAAAGCAATAGTGTTTTAAATTGTTAGCGGGGTTTACATCACCTCCTACCGGAGTAGTAATTACCTCAAAACAAATAGAATCTCCTATGGTAGCAGATGGATCAATAGTCAGATAAACGGTCGGTGTTATGTGTAGAGAATCATAAGTTAGGCCGTCAAAGAACCAAAACAAGGTGTCTCCAATAATCTGATCTGGAACAATTGATGCAGAATTAAAATCAACTTGTGGGTCCAGAACAAGAGCAATTTCCCCAGTCGTCGGGATACAACCATTATTGAATGCATCAAGCCATACAGTAGCTGGAAAACCTGTTCTAAACTGTCCTCCAACTAGGTTGGTATTTAAATCAAAACCATTCACATTTGACGGACCATCAATTAAAACAGAAGAAGTGCGAACGCAATTGTAGACATCTTTAATTGTAATTGTTTGGATTCCAGAAGAGAGGAATTGCTGGGTCGAATCAGCCGAAAATGGATTTCCATTCCATGAATAGGTATATGGTTCAGAACCATTAATTCCATGCACTGCTGTGGATCCGTCACCGGCACAGGTGACGGGTGCTACCGAGTCATATACCAATCCGAAATCCGAACACAGATCCTGACCTAATTTCATTACAAATGCTGCAGCAGGTGAGGTAGATACTAAAACATAATTATTGTTGGTTGGGTCAACATCTAAGCTGGAGCTTCCGAACATTCCTGAGCAAAATAAATCGCCTGATGTATTGAGAACAACCGATTCTATTTGGTCAATCTGACTTCCTCCGAATGAATGGATCCACAACATATTGCCATCGCTATCAAATTTCTCGACACAAAAATCTCTACTGCCCGCAGAGGTTTGATTTGAAATACCGATTCCGGGGTCAAAATCGACTGTAAGTTCATAGATCACTGTGAGAATGATATTACCTGCAATATCAACATAGGCTTTAGCTGTTTCATCGTTGGCACCACCCAGTGAACGTCCCCAGATATAATTACCTGCAGGATCTAATTTCATTAAAAAGGCATCTTCACTTCCGTTGGAAACAAACAAATTTGTTCCCGCACCGGCATTTAGGTCTATTGTATTTGAGAAACTACCGGCAACGAATAAATTCCCGGAAGGATCAATCTCAATAGAATTACCGTTTTCATCACCTGTGCTGCCATATGAATAATTCCAGATCAACGATCCCGAAGCATCCATTTTTAACAGGTATACGTCGTATCCTCCATTGGATGAACGAAGTGCCTGACCGATACCCGGATCAAAATCAGCAGTGCCCGTAAACTTACCCACTACATGAAGATTACCCGATTCGTCAATGTTCTGAGTGATTGGCACGTTAGTACCACTACTGACTAAATTACGAACCCAAACAAAATTACCAGACGGGTCTAATTTTAGTATAAAAGTAATATAACCGGAGGCAGTGAGAAATGCTTCTCCGGCTCCTGGATCGAAATCGACTGTATTATCAAAAATACCACTTAGATAAATATTATCCGAATCATCAAGGATGACAGAATACCCTTCCTCATTACTGGTACCCCCTATTGTTTTTGCCCAAACATAGTCACCGTTTGTGTTGAGTTTTAATAAAAAAGCATCATTTGCACCTAGGGATGGAAGGCTTATGACACCCGGCCCAGGATCAAAATCGACCCAGTTTTGAAAATACCCTGTTAGGTATACATTGCCGGTTTGGTCCACTGTTAAATCATGTACAAAATCAAAATCTACGCTCCCCAGTGTTTTTACCCACAAAAGGATTCCACTGGGATTGTATTTCACGACATAGAAATCAGTGGCTCCCTGAGAAGTGATGTTGGTAACACCGGCACTGGGATCCATATCTACCGTACTTCTGAAGTCACCTGCGGCATAGACATTGCCTGCTGCATCTGTTGTGATAGATGCACAATCTAGTTGATAAGAAGACCCCGTTGTTTGCACGAATGAAGTCGCCCAATCAAGATTCAGTGATTGTGCTGTTACCTTGTTAGCTGTAATTACAACAAGTATAAAAAAAAGAAAAAGGCGCATTAATTTTAAGTAATTGATTAGTACTAAATTACTAATATAATGTGAGCTGGGATAGGGATTTCCTCAACTTTATAATAGATCTTACCGATGCTGATCAATCAACACCACATTTCCATCCGGATCGGTGATCATGAAACTGGCAGGTCCTTTCGTGTTTTCATCGGCTTCACCGTTAATGGCAACGCCTTTCTTTTTTAACTCCTGCTGAATTTTTCGCACGTCATCGAACCGCTCGGTATTTTGCGCATTTTCATCCCACCCCGGATTAAAGGTTAAGATATTTCCCTGAAACATTCCTTGAAACAATCCAATAAGTGCGTTCTCATTTTTCATGATGAGGTAATGTTGTGCCATACTTCCGGCGAAATGTGTAAAGCCGAGATTTTCGTAAAATACTTTTGAAACCTCTAGGTCTTTCACACTCAGGCTAATGGAAAATGCGCCTAATTTCATGTGATTTCTTTTTTCGTGATGCGTTTGGATAGCTGACTTACCCGCAACTTGTTTCGCAGGTTTGTTCTCAGCTGGTTTTGCCGTAAGGGTACAAATGTAAAAACCAAGCCCGAAAGAGAGCAGGATTGCGGTGATGATAAGTAGTGTTTTTTTCATAGTAGTGCTTTTATAGTAGTTGGATGAATGACTCAATGTGTTTTTTGCTCAGTCCAACCAAGTCTGAAAGATACAAATCAAACAACGATCCTTAGAGAATCATTTAAACAAAAAAACCGGCCCATTGTCTCCAATAGAACCGGCTTTTTGATAAAGTTTGCGGTTGTTAAACCGAATGATTAATTGTATTCCAGATCATAAAAAGATAAAATTCCCTTTTTATAGACATAAACACTGAGTTTGTTGTTGATGTTTTTCAACACACCAAATCCGTTTACGTCTTTCATCTTCGCCAATTCCGATTCTACTACTTTCGATTCCAATACCTTTTTGTCGGTGGTTAAATCAACCACACCTACTTTGATATTACTTCTAAAGCTTTCACGAATCGTATACACCATTGTTGGATTGTTTTCAGCGTCGTTTAGCCAGAATTGGTAGTTACTCACGTTGTTTTCTTTTAAAATGCTGTGGTATTGATTCACATTGGCAATAATCCCTTGAAATACAACCCTGTTTTTTGCTTTTGTAACCACTTTTATTCCGTCTAGTTCAAGGTTGTTTTTCATGTTTAATACCAGAAAATCACCCATCCAAAATGCCGTATTTGTTTGAATGCCACCACCTGAACCAGCAGTTGAAACCTCAACGGCTAAACCGATCGCTGGGCGTAACTGAATGGTTTCCGTAATGATAATGTAACCATCGGCTGTTTTAATGGCGTCATTGACAATAAACTGAGGCGATTCCTTCATATTGATATCTTCTTCCGACATGATACCTTTAATTTCCGGACTGATTTCAGTACTGTAATCCAATTCTTTTTTAAACGTAATCGCACCTGAACCGTTGAATGCAATTCCGAATACACCAGCCGGTCTTGATTTTCCTTTTTCCGGAAAAGAACCGAAAATCAACGTGTTTTCTCCGTCAAAGAGAATTTTATTAGGGAAATAGAAATAATTCGAGGCAAACACTTCATCAAAAACAACATCACCTTTAGGCGATATTCTCAACAAATGCTGATCATAGTTTTCTTTGCCCATTCCTTTTCCGGAAGTATAAACTACGGCAACACCTTCTTCAGAAGCCAATACATCTTCTACTTCGCGAACGGTTTCGTCGTTTAGTTCTTTTTTCCACAAAACATTTAGTTCATTGTCAACACCAATGATTTCAAATTGCACTTTCATCGACAAGGCGCTTTTCGAAATGTGGTTCACAATCACAAATCCTTCCGGAGCTTTGTAAATATCGGCTGTCGGAACCGCGTTTTCACCCAAATTCAATGTTCCGGTAAGCGTTCCGTTTTTGTCAAAACTTTTCACACTGGTTTGCTTTAACTTCATATCGCTAAAAGCAATGGCCATGTGCGTGGTATTATTGGCCGAGCTGGAAACGGTTGCTACTTTAGATAATTCAACCAAAGCTGCATTGGTTTCTGCGTAGTCGAAATCAAAGAATTTCAAGGTATAATTGCGAATCTTTCCCTTTTGACCATCTTCTTCGTAAATAGCACAAAATCCCGACTGATCGATTTCTTGTACACTTCTGAATGCGCCGATATTCTCAACCTTGGCCTGCTGACCCCATAGATTAGAAGAAAAGAAGATGATACCGAGTACCGTTAGTTGTTGGATAATTGCACTCGTAATGCTTGATTTTTTTCTCATGATTTAAATGTCTGTTTGGTTATTCAATTAATGAAGGGAATAAAGTTAACGAAACATTAGGGAAGGGAGAGTGAAATGCAAATTAAAAAGGGGAAAGCCAAGTCTTTGAAACAGCAAAAGAAGGTGCCTAAAAAGCCTCGTCACTTTTTAATCCACCTTCTTCGGCAATGGTTAAATCGATCTCCCTTTACTTAAAATTGTAAGCAATAATCGCCCGCGCTGTTTCTGCATTCACAAAGTCAATGTACACGATATTGGGTTTTCCTTTTTTGTTCTCGGTAAGCTGCTTTGCCAATACGTCGGGTAAATGATCGTTGGCTTCT